>Ga0335072_10010365_pt1 | contig 13430 bp, 13 predicted proteins | sample Lox_Sample_21_FD_206725 | JGI IMG/M metagenome (GOLD analysis project Ga0335072, IMG submission 206725) | Soil microbial communities from Loxahatchee National Wildlife Refuge, Florida, United States - Lox_Sample_2.1 | ecosystem: Environmental > Terrestrial > Soil > Wetlands | place: USA...
CCGATCCTCAAACCGAGAAACCGTGATCGCCTGGCGCCGCAGAGGATTCCGGCTGTACTGGAGCTAGAAGTTTGGCTGGACTAATTTTCGGGGAGCAGGTCAGCTCCATTGTGGTCCCCTTTCCGAGGGAAGTTTAAGAGACACTACAATGGCAGCCATTAGTTAGGAGCGATGTTCAATTGGAAACATGGTCCGCCGAATTTAAAAAAGGACGGCCCTCCGAGCTTTCGCAATCCAGGAATGAGCGCGCTGTGCAAAATTGAACATACATCGCAAGGTAGCACGCGCAAGCTGGTATTGGCCGCCGGGGCCTCCGACCGGACGACCTTCGGGCCGATGGGACCGCTATATTCGGATACGGGTTATGCTAAAGATCATCACAAACGACGCAGCATTTTTCTGTCCAGTGTGCAAAGGACGAATACTCTCAAGAGACTCTATCAATCTAATTCCAACTGTGCGACGCCTGGCCGGTGCGACATTTTACTGCCCCTCATGCGAAATGTTTGTCACCCCTGCTGCAATAACTACTGATCCTAACCCGGATGTGCCCTGCTAACGCTCCGGAATATGAACCGCCGCCGTAGATCGAACTGCCAGTGGAAGTCAGCTAACGACGATGTTACGGACAGCCCTGGGCGAATCCCTCAGATACGGAAGTTCATGGCAATTCGACCAGGAGGTTAATTTATGGACCGAGATTTTGAAGAGGAACGTTCTTTTCACCCGCTTGGACCTGCGGTCAAAGTTCTTATGGTGTGGCCGCGTTTTCCTGCCTCGTTTTGGAGCCTTGGGGAGGTGACGGAAATCGTCCCGGAGCGCTCCCTGGTGCCTCCGCTTGGACTTATCACCGTGGCCGCGCTTTGCCCAAAACAATGGAAAATCCGTCTTATTGACCTTGCCTTCGACGAGTTGAGCGATCAGGACATCCTCTGGTCGGATCTTGTGATGGTCAGTGCGATGGCGGTTCAGCGCGAAGGCGTGCGCCAAACGCTCGAACGCGCGTCCAAGCTGAACCGGCGATCCATGATCGGAGGTCCTTACGCGAGCAGCGAACCGGAGGCGCTACTGCCGCTGGCTGACCACGTAGTCGTCGGGGAGCCCGATGAAATGTTCCGGGAGATCGCCGCTGATCTTGAGCGCGGATCAGCCCGCAGATTGTATCGTGTTACGGAAAAGCCTGACGTTAGCCATACGCCGGTCCCGCGTTTCGACCTTCTGGCTCTGGATAAATACACCCTCATGTCGGTTCAATTTTCGCGAGGCTGCCCGTTTACGTGCGAGTTTTGCGACATCATAACGATCTACGGACGCCGTCCACGAACGAAATCTCCGGCGCAACTAATGGGTGAACTCGATGCGCTCCTGCGGCTCGGCTGGCGGAAAGATGTATTCGTCGTCGACGACAATTTTATTGGAAACCACAAGGCGGCTTTGGAGCTCGCCCTAGAGCTGGGCAAGTGGCAGCGTAGCAACCAATACCCGTTTGCGTTCTTTACCGAAGCTTCTATCGATCTTGCTACCCGGCACGAACTGCTGGATGCGATGGTTAAAGCAAATTTCTGCCGCGTCTTCATCGGGATCGAATCGCCTTCCGCGGAATCTCTGAAGGAAACAAAGAAGTTTCAAAATCTCCGTCGTGACCCGTTGGAAAGCATACTTTCGATTCAGCAGCACGGTCTTTGGATTATGGGTGGCTTCATCGTCGGCTTCGATAGCGATGCATCGGACATTTTTGACCGGCAGATTGAATTTGTAGAGCGTGCCGCCATCCCTTGGGCGATGACGGGTATCCTGCAAGCGCCGCCTACCACTCCGCTCTATGACCGCATGAGAACAGAAGGCCGGCTCCTTCAGAACAATCTCGAACCGAGTAACTTCGACCCACCGAACTTCCGGACAGTGCTGCCGTTGCCCGAACTACTCGACGGCACAAAGCGCATGCTGCTTGCGCTCTACGACCCGCGTCGCTTCTACGAGCGTGTGCTTGATTCGCTCGACCGCTGGCAACTCCAGCCTGAACAGAGAGCTTCGGGGATCTCCCTGCTGTACTTATGGAGAACACTGCTTAAGTCTTTTTGGAAACAAGGCGTGCTCTCTAGCTATCGCGGCGCGTATTGGCGCTATATGCGCCGGCTCATGTTGCGCTGGGGATTGCACCCCCAGAAACGGCGGCTTGGTTTCGAGCTTGCGCTTTCCGGCCACCACTTCATTTCTTACGCGCGGAAGGTTGCCGAATCTCTAGAAACCGAAAGCCGCCGGGCAGTTCAGTTCGTGTGGCCTGAACTCGTTCGCCGTTCGGAGCAGTCACCGCGGAATCTGATGCAAAGCGACACTGTGCCGGGGATTCACAATATTTGATTTTTAAGAAGAACCGACCTCCCGCGACGCTGTGAACTCTCGGGCAACCCGCGGCGCAGTGAAAATAGGGTTGTGCATAAGTGAACAGACTTGCTCCTCTGTGACGGCTAAGATCGCTTTGCAATAAGCAGCAGAAGGGATGGTTACTTGCCAGTCCATCTCCGGCTTGTTCCCCACAGCTTTTTAGAGCGTCAAGGATAGCGAACGCAGGTTCACCAGACATTCTGGCTCGACCGATGGTCAGGCCAGCTCGTCGCGCTGAAGCCGCCTTTCGAGTTGTCGCTGTGGATAGCGTACGAAGCGTTTAAGCGCTAGGCGAATCGTGAAGGAAAGGACAAAGATCATGCCTCTCATGCAAATTGTAATCGCCCTGATCGTGGTGGGCGTTCTTCTGTGGCTGGTGAACGCCTTCATACCCATGGCCGGAAGTATCAAATCGATCTTGAACGCAGTGGTAGTGATCGCCGTCGTCTTGTGGCTGCTGAATATTTTTGGACTTTTTCACTCGCTCTCCCACATTCGCATCGGGACCTAATCGAACTGGACGAATACCGGCAAGACGGTCCAAATGCATCCAACCGAACAATTTTTGGAACAATAACCGCGCTGGACGCGACGAGCGCCTAGCGCGCGAAGTCAGCGTAGAGAGGCAAAAACCGTGAAACAATTTACTGTTATTAGTGCAGGAGTTCTTCTTTTTTTCCTTGGAGTGGTTGCCCCAGCTTACGCACGGCAGGACCAACACGAACAAGACTCGCATGGACCGAAACAGGGACAGCAGTCTAAACCCGAAGAGCAACGGCAAGCTAAACCCGAAGAACAAAAGCAGGCGAAGCCCGCTAAAGAGCAACAGCAGCAGCCGGCCAAGGCCCCGCCCGAACAGGCGAAAGCGAACACCCACCAACAGCAGCAAGCAAAGGTGCAACAGGCCCAAGCGAAACAGAATAATGAACAGAAGCCAGCGCAGGCCAGGACTCAGCCGACTAGGCAGCCCGGGCGACAGTCGGCATCTTCCCGACCTCCCCAACGTACCGAGGAGGCACAAACGAGGCAACGTGCAGAGCCAGACCTGCGTCTGAGCGCGATGAGCAGCAGCCGGATTCCAGACGCGCGTTTCCATTCAAGTTTTGGCCGTGCGCACTCATTTCGTATCGGCAGCCCCAGGATGGTTGGCGGATATTCCCGGTTTCAATACGGCGGATATTGGTTCGGCTTCGTCCAGCCATGGCCGGCGGATTGGTATTACACGGACGCCGTTTACATTGATTACATAGCTGGCCAGTATTATCTGTGTAATCCGTACTATCCTGGCGTTCACGTCGCAATTACCGTTGTGATGTAAACCTTGAATTCAGTTGCCAAGGCGACTGGTAAACGGGCGAGTCGCCTTGGCGCGATCGGAAGAACAGAATTCGATTTGTGCAATGGATCTCAAAAAAGGAAGAGGCAAAGAAAATGTTAGGACTCATCTTGATCGTGGTCCTGTTGATGGCGCTCTTTGGAGTGATGCCTACATGGCCGCATAGTCGACAGTGGGGTTATGCTCCGTCAGGCGCTATAAGCCTGATTCTGCTCATCGTCGTGATTCTTTTGATCCTCGGGCGCCTTTAGACTTCTAGCCTGCCAGAACGCATCATCCGCCTTGGAAACGGCCAATGGCATGGCTGATTGCAGGCGGTCTGGATTAACCCGTGCCAAGTTAGGACGAATTAAAGCCCCAATGTGTGCGTAAGTGTACAGCAGCATTAAACGATGTGGTCCATAATGCGGTCGTAGGAAGAAACAAAAAAGACTTTCGCGCAGGGCCCGCCGCTTCTTGTCTGATCGTCTCGGCTCTATCCTATGCAACCAGACATGGAAACATCTCAGGAGGAATTTCGGATGAGAATCGCAAAAGTAGCGTTTTGCTTGCTTGCAGTCAGCCTCTTAGGCGCAACAGTATTACCAGGCGCTCGCGCAGACGACTGGAACAAGAAAACCAGTGTTACGTTCAGCCAACCCGTCGAAGTCCCCGGCCAGGTTCTTCCCGCCGGCACCTACACATTTCAACTGTTGGATAGTGCCAGCGACCGTCACATCGTCGAAATATTCAATGCAGACGGAAGCCATCTGATCGCCACCATTCTCGCTATCAATGATTACCGCCTGGAACCCACGGGTCAAACCGTGATGAGGTTCAGCGAACGGCCGGCCGATTCTCCGGACGCTCTGCGAGCTTGGTTCTATCCCGGCGACAACTTCGGACAGGAATTTGTTTATCCCAAGGTTCGTGCGGTTCAGTTGGCTGAGACGACTAAGGTCGTCGTCCCGGCTGTTGAAGCCGATTCCGTTGACAGCGCCGCGATGAAGACAGTCCCCATCGTCGCCGTCACGCCCGATGAAAAGGAAGTAGCCGTATCTACGGTCATAGAGACCACGCCGCCGGTCGAGGTTGCTCAAGTTACGGAAAGAAAACAGCTGCCGAAAACTGCGAGCTATGTGCCGCTGATTGCGCTGTTTGGCATGGCATTCATCGCCCTTGGTTTCGGTTTGAAGCGTTTCTCGAAGCCGGCAGTGCAAGCGCAGTAGTATCTCCCGCCTCGCGGACGTGATGTCAAGGTCATGTGCTGCGTTGTGAGAAAGCTTCTTGTGATACTTATTTCAACTCGACAGAATCGTGTCCCGCACAAGGGGCGCCGCTTCTTGGCACTCCTTGTGTTGTTTCTTGGCACGGCTGGCTCCTTGCGACCTTTTGTGGCAAAGCCTTCCGTGGTCTTCGCTGAGCAAACGCCCATCACCTCCACTGCCAACCTGGTCCTATTGCCTGTCAGCGTGACTGACTCGCGCGGAACAGCTATTACAAGTCTCAAGCTGGGAACTTTCGAGTCTATGAGGATGGGCGGCTCCAGGCGCCGACGGTCTTCAAGGAGGCAGACACGCCCGTCACCGTAGGGCTCGTTGTTGACCACAGCAGAAGCATGGCGCCGAAGCTGGCGGATGTGGCCGCCGCGGTCTTATCTTTCGCAGACTCCAGTAACCCAGACGACGAAATGTTCGTCGTAGATTTCAATGATGATGTTTCGATCGAGCTGATGGCGGGCCAACCTTTTTCAAACGATCCCGTGGAACTCAGCGAGGCGGTCTCCGCCGTCTCCGCGCGCGGACGGACCGCGCTCTACGACGCTGTGAGCGACGGGCTGAAGCATCTTCTATACGGACGCTGGCCGAAGAAGGCGCTCATCATCGTGAGCGACGGAGGAGACAATGCCAGCCATCTCTCATTTCCCCAGGTTCTGGCCCTTGCCCGCCAATCGCAGGCTTTAATTTACGCGATCGTTTTGTCCAGCCCGGATGACATTGACGAAAATCCAGGCCTGCTGCGGCGACTCTGCAAAGATACCGGGGGAAGGGCCTATTCCCCCGCCGTAGGCGACTCCGTCGTGAGCGTATCGAAGGATATCGCTCGCGATCTCCGCGAGCAGTACACGCTTGGCTACACGCCGCAGAACACGGAGGATCTCCACGCTTTTCGAAAGATCGAAGTGAAGGTCACGACGTCAGGACACGGCAAAGTGCGCGTGCGAACTCGTGAAGCTTACTCGCTTGCTGCCCCGGGTCAGCTTGCAGCGCAGCCGGGACCGAGTGCGAAATGAATGCTCGTTCTCAGCGCTTGAGAATTGCCCGACCAACGCTAGCCCATACAGTCCGAATTGTTTGCGGGGTTCTGTTCGCATTGGGCAGCGTTGCCTTGGGGTACGCTGGCTTTGCCTTGGCCGATTCACATCTCTACCAGGTGATCGAAATCAGAAAATTCGAGCAAGCCGCCAGTCCACCTAAGATCCAGGTCTTCGCCGAAGGCGATATCCTTGGCGAAATTCAGATCCCTCGCCTGCAGATTGACGCGATCGTCGTTCAAGGCGACTCGAACGCAGACTTAAGGCGTGCAGTGGGTCATCTCTCAAGTTCGCCTTTGCCCGGCCAACAGGGCAACATCGTTCTGGCTGGCCATCGGGATACTTTCTTCCGGCCGCTCCGCAATGTTCGACGGGGCGACGAAATTGTCTTCAAGACAGGAAATGGCAGCTTCCATTATCGCGTCGAATCGACAGAAATCGTTGTTCCGTCCGACGTTCAGGTGTTGGCGCCATCGAACCGTTACGATCTGACTTTCGTTACCTGCTTCCCATTCTATTTCGTGGGGCCGGCACCGAAGCGCTTCATCGTCCACGCTGTTGAGGTTGATGCGGCGTTCCAGTAGTGCGCCTAGAAAAGCGGCAGTCGTATGGGCCCCCGAGTCAACCCAGGCACATCTGTTGGAGAACGTACTTTGCTGTTGGAATCAGCAGAAAGGTACTGCGGCTTAATGCTTGGCGCTTTACTCGTGCAAAACGACTGTAAGTAGAGATCTATTGACCTTAATTTTGCCGTTGTATTCAATGAAGCCAAGCTTTCTAAATTTGTTCAGGAAAAAATTCACACGCGAACGTGTCGTCCCGACCATGCTTGCCAGCGTTTCCTGAGACAGCTTTGGCAACGACCCGTCGGGTTGCTCCCGTTCTCCGTAGCGGGCCAGGAGCAGCAGGGTGCGGGCCAAACGCTTTTCACTCGAATTAAACAACTGGTCGATCAAGTCCTCTTCAACGCGGATGTTGCGCGCGAGCATGTAACTGATGAAATGGTCAGACAACGCGTGCTCCGCATGGAGCGCTCGTAGCAGCTCTCGTTGCTGGATCACCAAGATAGTGGTGGGCGTTATGGCTGACGCTGTGCCCATCCGAAGCAACTGGCCTGCCATGCATCCCTCACCGAAGAAATCACCCGGACCAAACATGGCGACCACGGCTTCTTTTCCAGTCCCATTCACAACGGAGAATTTCACACCGCCCTTTTGAATGTACATGACGGTGTCTGCGGGCTCACCCTGGGAGTAAATCGACTCGCCTCTCCGATATTCCGCCACTTTTCTCGACACCCCGGCAGTATCGAGAAACACCTGTGGATTGAAGTTGTCTGCACGTCGATCGATTTTGCGTTTTCTTCGTTTCATAGGGGGAAATGAAAACACCATTCCGTTCCGGGTGTCGCGTCACTCACTCTACCAAAAGCGCCTCCGGCAGACTGTGCAAAACGGAACAGTGTATTTCCTTCGATTCCCGTAGCATGTTGACCGCGAACGGCGCAGGAAAGTGAAATTGCTGGGAACCAGGGCTGGGGCCGGGCGGTCTCCCTCTTCTCGCCGTTCCCTTCGTTTCCACGCTGGAAGGCGATCAACCGTTCATAACTTAACCCTCCCACGCCGGCTGACTCACATACAGCCCAGCTGAATACGACCTGGGGTTGGGTGTCTTCTGCGACCGCTCTGCAAACGCAAATAATGATGAACAAACTCCTTTTAGCGGAGGCGATCACCCTCTTCACGCCTACTCGATCACTGCCTTGATCGCGTCCGGGAGATGGCTGGCAACCAGTTCCGCAAAGCGGTTGGACCGTCCAGATAACATCCTCCGATGGCATCCAGCCACCTTGGGCGAGCGCTCCCGTAATCGACGACATCAAGTCGGTAAATTTCGGCCCCTCGAAGCCGTAAGACCACAGAAGCCAATAGACCAACGGGTCCCAAACCAGCCACGAGGCAGCGGCGCCCCACAATCCAGGCGGGCATAATCGCGGCTTCGGGGCAACGCAGAATCTGCAATCGAATTCCCCAGGCGCCCGCTCACGTATCCTCCCGCCCAGGAGCGCAACACCGAGCCTATAGCTCCGCCTAGAGCACTATCGCCAATCATTTGAGACGTTCCGACACGAGATGGTCGGCGATCCGGATAGCATTGGCAATGATGGTCAATGAGGGATTAACAGCGCTCGCCGAGACGAAACAAGACGCGTCGACAAGGTATAGATTGTCGAGGTCATGGGCCTTGCAGTTCGGATCGAGAACGCTCGACGTACGATCTCTCCCCATTCGGCAAGTCCCGTTCTGGTGGCCGACACCTTCGATGGGAATGCGTTTTTTGAAATAGGCATGAAGCGGTACTGACGTGGTGGCGTGGCCCGCTCTCTTGAGAATGTCGATCCAGCGATCTTTGAGGCGCTCGAAACTCTCCACGTTATTGGGTGTGTAGGAGAGCTGGATGCGATAGGGGGCGTTGTCGGAAACCTGTTCGGATTCGTTGGTGTGGCCCGTGTCTCCAGAGGGATGCGGGCCGCCAAGCCCCGGCTGAGCGTTTTGGACGGCGAGCGGTGTCGTGTTGTGTAAGGTGACGCGGTTGTCGGGATCGGGCAGATCCTCCGTTGTGAGCCACCACGGAACGGCGTGGTGCTTCATGGTTTCGAGGACAAAGCCGGGCGTCAGCGGAGGGGCGTCGCCTTTCATCATTTCCGAGTGGAAGCTTCCTACCGGTTGGACCTGGCCAAGAGGATACGGATAATTCGGGTCGGTGTCCCTTAGATAGAAGTCATTCGTGCCCCAGGTCTTGGTGTAAGAGTCTTCATTGCGTTCCCTCGAGATGGCGAGCAAGGCATCCGCCTGGTGATACATGAAATTTCGGCCGACTTGGTCGGAGGAGTTGGCGAGCCCGTTGGGGTGCTTGTCGTTGGCAGATGCCAGGAGAATCACGGCGGAGTTCACGGCACCGGCACAAAGGCAGAAAAGATCGGCAGAGTAGCTCACGGTCCTCCCGCCGCTCGCGGGAGGAGCAAAGTCCTCAGAGCCGACTCCGGGGCCGGAGTGAATCACTTCGACCCTCGCGACTTCTGTGCCGTTCGGATTTGTGAGGAGACGCGTAACCCGCGAATTCGTCATCAACGTCACATTAGGCAGATGCAGAATCTGACGGATGCAATTGATGTCGGCATCGGATTTGGCGTGCACCAGACATGGATAACCGTCGCAGGTATCGCAGCGCACGCATTTGGATTCGAGCGGCGCGGCCTCGTCGCGCTTCAGCCCGAGTGGGATGGGAAATGTATGGATGCCGAGCTTACGCACGGAGTCTTCGATGGACTGCATGCGCGGCTCATTGGCGAGTGCCGGGAACGGATATTTCCTCGAATGAAACGGCTCGGTAGGGTCAAAAGAGCTTCCGTAGCCACCCGGCACGGCGGGAGCCGAGCCGAGATCGCCATGAACGTGAAAGAGGTCTTCGGCGCGTGTATAAAAGGGCTCCATCTCGCTGTAAGAAATCGGCCAGGCGGGAGAGATTCCGCCCTGGTGCCGGATCACGCCAAAATCTTCCGCACGCATGCGAAACATGGCGGCGCCGAACACTTTGGTTTGTCCGCCCACGAAATAAGATTGCTGCGGGTGCAATTCCTTTCCGTCTTTGTCCTGCCAGATTTCTTTGGTGTGATAGCGGTTATCCAGAAAGACGGCGGAGGTATCCCAGTTGAGTTTTTCCTGAGGCATGAAGGGCCCTCGCTCAAAGATAAGAATCCTCTTGCCAGCCCGTGCGAGGTGAAATGCCAGAGTCCCGCCCCCCGCTCCGGTGCCAATAATGATTGCGTCGTATCGTATAAGCATGCGACTACGATAGCAGAGCGGCTTAGTTGAACGCAGTTGCCATTCGCGCGTGTTAAGAGATGGAATCGCGGCGGTCGCCTCTAACGGTTTTGCGCGATGGTCCGGCAGACGATTTTTGCGGCGCAGGCATGGAAATTGTGGTCCCATGGTATTGGCCGCGCTTATCAGTTTCGTCAAAATCCAGCACGGCAAATGAAGGGTCATCCAGTGAGACTGCAAGACAAAGTAGCCGTCGTTACCGGTGCCGGAACCGGGATCGGTCAGGCCATAGCACTCGCATTTGCCGAAGCCGGGGCCGCCGTCGTCGTGGATTACGTCGGCAGCGCATCCGTTTCCGAGGACACGATCAAGAAGATTAGCGCCATCGGCGGAAAGTCCCTCGCAGTCGATGCGGACATTTCGCGTCCGGATGATGTCAATGAGCTGATCCACAAAACAGTGTCAGTGTTTGGCAAGCTCGACCTCTTTGTGAACAATGCGGGAATCGAGAAGAAAATTGCTTTCGTGGATTATCCGCTGGACCAGTGGCAGAAGATCATGGCGGTCAATCTCACCGGACCTTTCCTGTGCTCGCAAGCCGCGGCCAGGCAGATGATCCGGCAAGGAAAGGGCGGACGAATCATCAACATCTCGTCGATCCATGAGGATCTTCCGATGCCCACAAACGCTCCTTATTGCGCCTCGAAAGGCGGTTTGCGAATGCTCATGCGCACGATTGCGGTCGAACTCGCTCCTCACCAAATTACGGTGAATAACATCGGGCCGGGCGCAATCTACACACCAATCGACCGTGATGTCGAAAGCGAGGCGAAATTGAACGACCAGATTTTGGCGGAAATTCCCATAGGGCGCTGGGGCAAGCCCGAAGAAGTCGCTCAGCTCGCCGTGTATTTGGCTTCCGACGAAGCCGCCTACGTTACCGGCAGCACGCATTTCATCGATGGCGGTATGCTGAGAAACGCCGGCCGTCTGTAACTGGCCATTCCCGTCCTCCTTAGTGTTCCACCTCAACCATGTAATCGCGGCCTTCCCATGAATTGCTTTCCGGCCAGAAAAAGGTGAATCGAATCGGCGCCCGCTGGGACGTGGTGATCGGAAGATCGACGAACTCAATTCCGAAAGTGGTCCGCGCGGAGGCTGTATCGTTGACCGTGCGCCACTCGTCACGTGTCCAGTGCAGTCGGAAGGGGGCCGGAACCTGGAAGCGCAGGGTGTAGCCTTTCTTGACGACACGCACCTGCCGATTTGTCTTCCAGATCTCGAATCGCTGACAATCCTTGCGATCTCCGAGGTAGCGGTGCGCTACTTCAGGAATCAGGTCGAAGACGCGGCCATCGGATGCGGACCTGAGGAGCTTGATGTACTCCGCGTGGGCCCACATCAGAGGCATCGCCGAGCCGGTCGGGCGGCCAAGGAACATATGCCTTTCCGGCTTGTCCTGCTCATCCCAAACCTGCTCCGGCAGGAGACACGTCGCCGAGGCAAAGCCTTCAATCGCTCGTATCAATGGTTTTATATCTTTTCCCGCAGCGAGTTCAAAATGCGCCCGTTCTCCGGTCAGAAGTGGCCACGCACCACCTTTGCCCCATCCTTTGAAAGGGCCTCCGTCCTCCCGCTGGCCGTAGCCATCGTGGTTGTAACGATGCCAGACGGGTCCAACGCGGGTATTCACTTTCAGAACTGCATCAACCACCTTCAATGAATCGACAATCACCGGATCGTGCGGCTGTCTTATCCCGTAACGAACCAGCTCAAGAAAGCCAGCATCGACGATTTCCTTTGCCGGAAATGAGTTGTTAGCGCCTGGCGCAAGGTTGGCGATTTTCAGGATTCCCGAGTTCGGGTCTTCCGCTGGCGTAGAATTGTCCACATCGTCCGGCAGAATCCGAATGTAGTGGCGTCGAATGCCGGGGACCAGAGTCCCTTCCGTTGTGACGGTCCAGGCGTCGACATGAGATTCCAGAAAATCGGCGTATTGTTCAAGGAACTCGGCAGCGGTTTTGTCCTCCCGCTGGCGACAAAAATAGGCCGCGCCGATCAGGGCCGCGATGTTGGAGGCCAAAGTCGATGGAGAATAACCGCTAGCTTCCTCCCATCGTTCCTGTTGCGTCACCGGCCCGTGCCGAAGCAAGTAACTCGCGGCTTTGAGGACCATCGGATAAGGGTCGAAATCCTGAAGGGCATTTTGCTGGCAGAGGCGCAACGCCAGCAATATGGGGAAGGCGACCTCATCCAGTTGGATTCCCCGCCAATACGGGTTGCCGTTGACCCAGAAGTTCTGTGAGAAGCCGCCATCTTCCTGCTGAGACACCGCGAGATAGATGAGCGCCCGCAGCGGGGTGCCGCTCTCACCGCAGGCGAGCAAAGCGGAGGCGCTGTTGACCATGTCTCGCGTCCAAACCAGGTGATACCCCCCCTGATCTTTGTCGCCTCGCGCTTCTCCCCAGGGGATTGCGAGAGAGGCAATCAACGCCCCCGGATAGGACTTGTCCTCGTGCGCCAGAAGCAGACTGAAACTGCTGTGATAGAGATTGCCCCGGTCACTCGAATACTTCTCCAACGGAAACTGGTGAGCGGCCGTGCGGTCCCATTGCTCGGTGTAGCGTTGGTGATGCTCTTCAAAGGGAGTGCCCAGCGCCTGAAATAGTGTCGCAATCGCGTGGTGTTGTGTATCGCCGAAAGCAAGGCCCAGCGTGAACTCCCGGTGGGCACTCACATCCAGTTGTCCGGTGAGTGCGACATTCCCGTCACTCGCGTGGCCGAATTCCCAGTCCATCTGAAAATTGTCTGCTAAATCAGTCCAGCCGTCGCTATGGCCGACATACCCACACGACACGCGGGAAAACGGAACGGTCGCTGCCAGGGCCAGCCACGTTCCTTGTTTCTGCGCCATAAGAATCTTTCGGCCTCTTAATTCGGCGACATATCCATTGTTCCCCCATCCTCCGACTTCTAGGTGAGGGGCGCACAGGGCATACAGCCGCAGATTGGACACGAACGGTTCGTCCCCCGTCAATTTCGTGCGCTGGAGAACGCAGGCAAGATGAGGGCTTGTGATAATTTCCTTTACCACGGCGTAGCGGCCTTCGGGATCGGAGTTCGTGCAGCGATAGCCAAGCGCGTGATCGGATAAGCGCTCGAATTTGGATTTGAGGTGGCGCTTCTCCTCGTGGAAGAAGCTGTTTCCATCGGTAATCAGGTATTGCAGGTCGCGCAGTTGCGGCCGATCAACCGTTGGGTAATAGACTTCGGTGACGATGCCATTCCAAAGCGTAAACCAGATTTGGCTGGAAGCCGCGTATGCGGTTCCGACTCCGTCTTTGCCACCATGGGTCCATCGGGGATGAATTCCAGGGCTTCCAAACGCTCCATTCTCATTGTCCAACTTGGTCATCTTACTTCTCCCCTCCTGTCTTTGTCCGCCTTCGGCTTCCTATCGGATTACCGGAGCTAGGGCTATACAACTCAATCCCAAAATAAAGAATACAAACATAATCGCGAGGAGGGCCTTGACGCGCTTTCCCGCACCATGAAACTCCCTCCATACAAAAATTCCCCAGATGGCGGAGAT
>Ga0335072_10010367_pt1 | contig 13428 bp, 9 predicted proteins | sample Lox_Sample_21_FD_206725 | JGI IMG/M metagenome (GOLD analysis project Ga0335072, IMG submission 206725) | Soil microbial communities from Loxahatchee National Wildlife Refuge, Florida, United States - Lox_Sample_2.1 | ecosystem: Environmental > Terrestrial > Soil > Wetlands | place: USA: Florida...
CCTCATTGAGGGTGGCCCGGCCGCCGGCGGCGAACTCCGCGACGACTGGGATACCGGGCAGCAGCATCATGTGCAAGCCGTAGCCGCGCTCAGAGCCACGCTCCCCGGCGATCCGGGCCGGACGCCGCGCTCGCCTCCGTCGCGGTCGGCCCGGCAGGTCCGGCTCGCCAGGGAGCCGACTGACATCGGTAAGTGCCGAGCTGACTTGCCCAGCCCCCGGCAGCCCCGCTTGGCGCGCGGCACCCCGCTCTGGGCTCGGCTCTGATGGCATGCCGCCGGGCGGCACGCCGCGGTATTGCCGTCCGATATCACGCAGCAGCTCCAGGCATGACTGCCCGTCCATTGCCGCGTGATGAGCATTCAAGATGACGTAGTCGGCATCCGGCCCGCTCGCGACCAGAAGCCGGACCGGCGGGGACACCTCGAGCGACGGCGACCGCCCGAGAAAAGCAATGCGCTGCCGGGCTAGCTCGGCCCCGTCGGCGAAGGTCGTGAACGACACCGGATCGGTGTCGAGCCGGTCAGGGTGCTCCCACACGTAGCGACGGCGAAGAGCGCCGCCTGCGGCCAGCCTGCTGACTGCTCGTTGATTCGCCGTGATCGCGGTGACGGCCGCGGTGCGAAAGGCTGGCTGATCCAGCCGTGCGGGAATGCGCATCTCGAGATGCACATTGGCCGGCTCGGCTGCGGTGTCGAAGTAGCAGACCATCTCATCGGTCATGCTGAACGGCCACCGCGTCCATAGCTCGGACGGCTGGCCCGTGACCGGACGGATGATCTGGTTCACGTGGCCGGATCCCCGACCGTTGGCCGCATCCGCAGCGAGCTGTCGCGGTCCGGCATGAGCGCGGCGGTCAGCGCGATGAGCGCGAATACCTGCGCGGCGGCACTGAACGGGCCGCTGCCTAGGGTCGTCGGCGTGGTCGCAGTAGCCGCGATGACGCCTGCCATCAGCATGGCGGCGACCGCGATAACGGACAGCATGGCCGTCCGCCACCGAGCCACTAGGGCGAGCACTGGCACCGCGACAACGATCGGGCCGCCTACCACGAAGATCACGGCTGCAATCGGCGCAAAGATCAGCCACTGCCTGACGGACTGTGAGCGGCTCACGTCGCCGGCAGGTGCCGTGGCCACGCCGCTGTCCGGCGCTGGGCGAGTCCGCCGATGCTTCCCGACGGACTCATGACTGCGCCGCGCCGCCATCTGCGCACTGTGGTTATCCACGCTGGGGTTATCGGCCGCGTCCTCGAGCGGATCTGGCCGGGCTGCCGTGCGCAGGACCAGCGCCGGGAGCCTCGGAAGTAGGGCGCCGAGATGAGCAGGTCCCGGCTGCCTGGAGCGCCCGGTCCGCTGCCAGCCACGCGCGCGCAGCCAGGTACGTGCGCGCGGCAGCCAGGTACGTGCGCGCGGCAGCCAGGCCCAGCCGACCGCCAGCACGGCCAGGATCAACAGCGCGATCGCGGACGCGATGATGCCGACGTGGTAGATGCTGGCAGGCGCGTAGGTCAGGACGATGGTGCCGCCTGCACCGGCTGGCGCGATGAAAGCCTGCTGCCAGCCGTCGAGAGTTGTCGGCGTCAGTGTCCGGCCGTCTAGGCTGGCGGTCCAGCCGGGGTTGAAGTTCTCGTGAATCTCCACATAGGACCGTGGACCCGGCCCGATCCGAACTTCCCGGTTGTCGTCCTGCCACGACAGGACCTGCAGCTTCCTGCCACTGTAGGAGGCGGCGAGTGAGGACACGGGATGGCTCGTGCTGGTCGCTCCCGCGGCACCCGTCGTGCTGGACAGGCTCAGGCTGGTGACGGTGAAGTCGGCCGACGAAGCAGCTGACAGCAGCTGACGTCCAGCAGGCAGCGTGAGTGCGCCACCCGTCGTGCACAGGTGCAGCTGGACTGCCTTGAGCTGCATGAGGTCGGCGAGCGTTCCGGTCACCGAGGTCCGATAGCGCTGGCCGTCCACCGAGATCACCGGGCCCTGGCCGCATCCGAGCCGGAAGGTCGCGGATGGTGACGGCGCTGCCACCTGCAAGCCGGCCAGACCGGGAATCTTCACGCCGGCCAGCCCTGTCGGCAGCTGCGCAGGCTGGCCTGCGGCGGCATTGCCAGCAGCGCTCCGGGACACGTCAGAGAAGACCAGGTAAAGCTTGTCGGTGCGCAAGGGAGGGGAGAGCCGTACTACGCCGCCGAGGCCCACGTTGACCAGCCGGCCGCCGGCCGGGCTGCCGATCAGCACGCCCGTCGGTGCTGCGGCCACACCGTCAGCGGGCTCGAGCACGACCTCGCTGATAGTCCGGATGCCGTGCCAGCTGATCGCAAGCTGGGGTTGTGTGTCGGTCGCAGCTGCTAGCCAGGGCTTGCCGCTGGCCGGATCGAACAGGTTGTCGGGGCCCAGCTCAGGGAGAGAGTCCCAGGTGGAGCTTGCGCTGACCTGGAAGTCGGACGGGCCATCGGGGGTCAGGCTTGCGATCAGCGAGTCCAGCGCCGGCCCCGGAACGGGCAGGGCGGACATCACGGCAGTGAGCCGACGCTCGGCCGGCGTGGTGAAAATGCGGTTGAGATCCGCGCCGCCGGACACCTCGCCCGACAGATACGGCGAGGGCGATTGCTGGCTGAAGGAGTACACCTGGGCGGCAGCCTTGGCACCGGCAGAGTCGGTGGCGGACTGCAGGTAGGTAGTAACCCGGACGCCGGGGATCAGGACGTCGGTGATTCCGGCGCCTGGATCTCCCGGCACGACGTTGCTGGCTCCGGTGATGGTGATCCGTAGCCACCGGGACGGACCTGGTGGCACCTGGATTTGCTGGACATTGCCCGTCGCTACGGTGTCCGTACTCGCTCCGCCCGCCGCCGTGGTCACGTGCAGCTGGTTGGCGATTGACCGGGTCGACGAGTCATCGAGGAGCTGGATTCCGACGTGGGCCGGCAGGTCGATGGTGCGGCCGAAGTTGATCTGTATCCACTGCCCGACCGGGGTCTGGGGACTGGCCTCGGTCCAGGCGGTAGCCGGGTTTCCGTCAAAGGCATTAGCCGGGGCGTACTGCGGCAGCTCCGCCAGCCATGTTCCGGCCGACGAGGCGGTGACGCTCGCGGCCCCGGTGAGGACGGCCACAGTCTGATGACCGGTGGCGGTTACCGGCAGTAGCTGGCTAGGTGGGTGGCCCCCGCCGCCGAGCGGGTCATCGGGCGGGTTGACCTGCGTCGCTGTGTAAGTGAAAGACAGGAAGTTGCTGGTGGAGCCGAAGTCGTTGTCGGCCCGCGGCTGCCCGTCGGTGTCAGCCCAGAGCGCGGGCGCGGCCGGGAGGGGGTCGCCCGCGATCACTGCCGGCTGGCCGCCGAGCACGCCCTGGCCCTCGAGCTGCAGTAGGGCGTCTGGCCCTCCGCTGACCAGAGTGGTCTGGCTTACCGGCAGTGCGGCGACTGGGCTGGTGACCCGCAGCTGAGGGCTAGCTGGCGCGAAGATCTCGACGCTCGGATAGCTCGCGGCAAGCCCGGCAGGCAGCCCAGCGATGTTCGGGTAAGCGGGCCCGGCAGCCACCTGCGGCCCGAAGGCAGCCACCCGGCGAAAGCCGGACTGGGCGAGGGTTTCGTTGACGGTCTGTGGCGGGGTATAGCCGACGGCGCTGGGACTGACGTCGTTGCGCACGACGACATACCCGATTCCGGCCCTGGCCAGGTAGCCAGGCAGCCCGGGTTGCTGCTGGCCCGACTCCATTGCCTGCTCGGCAGTCTGCAAGAGCACCTGCGACCCAGCCCCCCCGTACGGAACCAGGCCCCGTTCGGCCCACGGCGAGGTCGCTAGCGTCTCCAGCGGATCGTCGATGGTGTCGCCCCAGGTGAATTGCCCGTGCGGGTCAGCCGGGACGATCAGCGCGGTGGCCTCGGGCGAGTGCGCTTTCAGGTATGCAGTGGCCTGGCTCCAGTAACTGGGCAGCGCCGTGAACGAGCCCGGCTGCAGAATCTGGCCCGTCAGCTGCGGCAGCGCCAGGCCTGCCAGGGCCAGTGCGACCACGGGCGCGGTGAGCGCCGCGCCGGTGACGTGCACGGATGGGCTGATCTGCAGCCGTGCGCGCCAGCAGCGCTCGATCGCGTGGGCACAGCCAAGGGCGAGGACTACCGCCAGCACTGGCTCAAACTTGTAGGTGCTGCGGAATGGCGCGAGCGGCCCGTCGAGGAGGCTGTCGATCGTCGCGTGGAGCGGGCCGCCAAGCGGGCCGTAGTAGCCAGTGAGCGCTATCGCGGCCGTGAGTCCCGCGCACAGGCAGAGCCAGCGCCGCTCGGGCATATCGCGGCGGGCCAGGCCGGCCAGGCCCGTCCCGGCTGCCAGGGCGGACGCAAGGATAGCAAGGGACGAGGTAACCAGGGCCCAGCCGGCCGGCAGCCAAGGGCTGCCGCCGAGCTCGAGGTAAGCCGTCCAGGTGCCAGTGCCGCGCAGCGAGGCAGCCGCGGACATGGTCTTGGCTGTTGTCGATGCTTGCTCGATGTATGGCAGGAAATTGAAGGAGTAGCGGGCCTGCAGCAGCAGCGGGATTGCCCACCATGCCGTCGCCGCGATGACAGCCGCACCCCAGGTAAGGCTGAGGCGGACGCGCTGCCGGCCGCGCGAGTGGGTCAGGATGTAGAGGGCCGGGAGGAGCAGAACGGCCAGTGTCGAGACCGCGTTCACGCCTCCCATGGCCGCCACGGCGAGGCCGGAGCAGGCAACAGCCTTAGCTGTGCTCGTCCTGCCTTGTGTCACGGACACGAGCGGCAGGACTGCCCATGGCACCATCAGGCCAGGCAGGGCCGCCGCCGAGGTCGATCCGATCACGATCGTGAAGGTCGGCCACAGAACGAAGATCGTTCCGGCCAGGAGCCTGGACGCCTCGCTACCGATCCTGAGGGCGCGCGCAAGCTTGACCATGCCAGTGAACCCGACGGCCATCAGCAGAGCCAGCCACAGCCGCTCGATGAGCCAGACCGGGACGTGCAGCAGCTGGCCGATCGCGAAGAACGGCGCCATCGGGATCGCATAGCCGATGTACTGATCCTGAAGGCTGCCGAACCAGGCCAGCGGATCCCACAGCGACCACAGCCGGGCAAGGAACTCCCCGGCGTCCAGGTCGACGCCGAGCTTAGTGTCGAAGATGACGCGGCCGACATCGGTGGCACCGAAGATCGAGAGCGCAACCAGGAAGACGATCAGGAACCACCAGCGGTCGCGCAGGAGGGTTCTGTGCCCGCCTGCCGTGCCTGAAGCCGGCTTTCCGATTCGCAGCAGCGGCGCCGTAGCCGCCAGGTCAACGGAACCGGCCTGCCCGGATCCGCTCAGGTCGAAGGCTTGCCACTGGCCCCGAACCCGGTCAGGCACAGCACCTGTCACGTGGTCCGCCGCATAATCAGCAGCAGGTTCCAGGTCGCGAACTCACGCAGCAGCGGGACCCTGACCACGGGTTTGCACCACCGGGGATAGTAGCGCGGCATGGCGTCGATTATCGTGACGTCGGCCCGCGCTCGCACCAGGCGCAGGGTGCGCCCTACATGCTGGCGGAAGAGGTTCTCGCCCACGCTGTGCTTCGGCGCGCGGCCGTAGCGCCGCCGGTAGCGGCGCGCGGCGAAGCGCGCTCCCAGCAGGTGCCAGGGCGACATCTCGTGGCCCCCCCAGGGCGAGTACCAGTTCGTGAACGCTACGTAGATCAGCCCGCCCGGCCGGGTAGCACGGATCATTTCCTCGAGAAGACCGACCGGGTCGGCTACGTGCTCAAGCACGTTCGACGAGAAGCAGATATCGGCACTTCCGTCTGCCACCGGCAGCCAGTAGCCGTCGGCCAGGATAGCCCCGGCCGGTATGTCGCCGCGGCCGAGTAGTTCCGAGCGGTCGGGCTCGAACAGGTAGCAATCCGCTCCGCGGGAGCGGAAGGCCGCGGTGAAGTGACCAGCGCCGCCGCCGATGTCGAGGACCGTCTGGCCAGCAACGTCGGCATATTCGGCTACCTGATTCACCGCGTCCTCAGCCAGGCTGGAGTAAAAGAGGTCCGGCTGAGTCTGCTCGAGCCGGAATAGTCTGAATAGCCGGACGGAGCGAGCCAGCGTGCCGGGGCCAGGAAGCTGCGGCAGCGCAGGGTCGGCAGCGCGCTCCTGCTCTAGTGGTCGCGAACTCATGACGTGCCCTGGATCGCGCCCTTCGTCAGTATCCAGCCGGTCCGCCGCCGAGCCACATCGGTCCGGGCCAGATCAGCCTGGCCCAGATCAGTCTGAGCCGGATCAGTCTGGGCCGCGTCGGTCCGGCGGCAGTGCGCCACGATGAGCACTGGGAACTTCGGCGAAATTACCAGAATCATAGGTCAATGTCCGGTACACATTACTCGTTGGTATCCTGCAGCACCCTGTATCGGTGAGTTCCTGGCCAACTTGGAGTGTGATGGCGTGGCGCACGACCCCGCAGCCCTCCCAGCGGCCGAGACAGCTGGGCCGCCGGTAGCGATCGAAGCGACCCAAGCCGCCGGGCCTGAGCTGCGGCTGGTCGGTCGCGGGCCGGACTTGGACTGGCCAGCTGCGGCCGCTAGTGATAGTGGCCTGGCGGGCGACGGGACAGGCCGCCGCCTGGTCTTCGTCGCCTGGCGCGATCTTGCCAACCGGCGGGCAGGCGGGTCTGAAGTCCTGGTGGACCGGCTGGCGGAGGGCATGACGGCTCGCGGCGATCACGTCAGCCTGCTGTGCGGGGGCCCGGCCGCGGCGCATCCGTATGCCGTCGTCCGCAGCGGCGGCACCTACAGCCAGTTCGTGCGCGCCCCGATGACTTACTGGCGACACTTGCGCGGGAGTGACCTCGTCGTCGAGGTGTGCAACGGGATGCCGTTCTTCAGTCCCGCCTGGTGCCGGCAGCCGCAGATCTGCCTGGTCAACCACGTCCACACTGACTTGTGGCGGCTGATGTTCCCGCGGCCGGTCGCCGCAGCGGGTCGTTTCGCCGAGAGCACGCTGATGCCGTGGGCCCACCGGAACAACCTCTTCCTCACGGTGTCCAACTCGACTGCTGACGCATTGCGAGACATCGGTGTTGACGAGCACCGGATCCGGCAGATCTGCAACGGGGTCGTCCAGCCCGACCCGCCGACGCCGCGATCGTCCGAGCCGATGTTCCTGGCGCTCGGCAGGCTGGCCGAATACAAGCGCATCGACCTGCTGCTGAAGCTCTGGGAGCGGGTTCGGCACGTGGTCGGCGGCAAGCTAGTGATCGCGGGCGACGGCCCTGACCGGGCGCGGCTGCAGGCCCTGGCCGGCCAGGACGTCGTCTTTACCGGGCGCGTCTCTGAGCAGGAGAAGCACCGGCTGCTGTGCGCGGCCTGGCTGCTGCTCCATCCAGCCCTTATTGAGGGCTGGGGCATCGTCGTTACCGAGGCGGCCATCCGGGGCACGGCGGCGGTCGGCTTCAACGTGGCCGGCCTCCGTGACTCGGTGGTTAACGGCCAGACCGGCGAGCTAGTCACGAGCGAGAGCCAGTTTGCCTCCGCGTGGGCGTCGCTCGCGCTTGACCACGAGCGCAGGGCAGCGATGGGCGAAGCCGCACGGGCGCGAGCCGAGCGACTGCACTGGTCCGCGGCCGTTGACGGATTCGCGGCGGCGGCAGACGAGGCGATCGCCAGGGCCGGGAGCACCGCGCGCGCCACAGACCGCCGAGCCCGGTCAGCGTGATTGGCGCGCCTGCGGAGTTCCGCGGCGGGCTCCGGGAGTTCTACGAGAGCCCGGAGGTACCGCTGAATTCTGGCGCTGACCGCGCCCGACGCCAAGCGCGGATGCTCGCGAGCGTGCTGCGGGACGTGCCTGCTCCTGCCTGCATCGTGGATATCGGCTGCGGGGACGGCGAGGCTGCCAGCGTCGCGCTGGCCGCGAATCCGGGCCACCATCTGGTGGGCGTTGACTGGTCGGCAGACGCCCTTCGCCAGGCCGGAGGCCGCGGGCTGACTGTCGTGCGCGCTGCCGTCGACGGTGTCAGCCTGCCGCTCGGACCGGCCGTCGCCGACGTCGTGATCATGAGCGAGCTGATCGAGCACCTCGTCGACACCGACTCGGCGCTCGACGAAGCATGGCGCGTGCTCAAGCCAGGCGGGTCGTTGCTGCTTTCGACGCCGAACCTAGCCGCCTGGTACAACCGCGCCCTGCTGGCTTTCGGCGTGCAGCCGGTGTTCTCCGAGGTCAGCCTTCGCGGAGTATTCGGCAGGCCGGGCACCGTCGTAGCCGGCCACCTGCGAATGTTTACCAGCCGATCGCTCACGGGACTGCTCAGCGCCCGAGGCTTTGGCTCGATCCAGCTGTCCGGAGCGCGCTATCACGATGTCCCCCGGCCGCTGCGGCCGGTGGACCGCATGTTCTGCGCCTGGCCGGGTGCGGCCTCGATCATCCTGGTCCACGCGCGCAAGCCATGACGATGCGCAACGTGGCGGGCGACGTGGCAGAGATCGAGGCGGAACAGGCTCACCCCGCAACTGCCCGTCTCGTCAGCAAGCTGGGGCCGCACGGTCCGTCGGCCGCGGTCGGTCTGGCGCTCGGCTTGCTTGCGCTCGGGCCCGGCCTGGCCCCTGGCTTCTTGCTCAGCTACGACATGGTGTTCGTGCCTGTGCCGCCGTTCTCGGCCGCCCTACTCGGTCTGACTGGCGGCCCGGCACGCGCTGTGCCAAGCGACGCAGTCATCACTGTTGCCGCGCGCCTAATTCCCTCTGACATCCTGCAGAAGCTGATCTTGCTGCTGATCTTCGCGCTTGCATGCGCAGGCGCCGCCGCCTTGCTGCGCGATGGCTGGCGCCAGGTGACCGGACGCCCGGCGCCGGCTCTGGCCTGCCTGGTCAGCGGTGTGTTTTATGCGTGGAACCCGTACCTGGCCGAGCGCCTGCTGATCGGCCAGTGGGCGCTGCTGCTCGGTTACGCCGCGCTTCCCTGGGTGCTACGGCAGATCTGCACCGGGCCGGTACGGCTGCGGCCCTGGCGCCTGGTGCTCGTGCTGCTGCCGGCCGCTATCGGCGGGTTCGCCGCCATGACAATCACCGGCCTTGCGGCGATCCCGGCCGCGCTCGCGCGGGGAACTGGCGGGGAGCGCTGGCGCCGCCTTATCACCGTGCTGCTGAGCCTGGCGCTGCTGAGCCTGCCATGGCTGATCCCGTCGCTGATTGTGCCCGTGCATACCGATCCGATCGGCGCTGAGGTGTTCGCAGCCCGCGCGGACACGCCGTTCGGGCGCCTCGGCAGCCTCGTCATGCTGTCCGGTATCTGGAACGCGCAGACCGTGCCGAGGGGCTATGGCGGGACTCCGGCGATCTTCTGGCTCCTGATCGTGGCAGCCTCGCTCGCGGGATATGTGCTGTTCGCTCAGCGCCGGCGCCTGCTTCCGGGCCTCGGCGCAGTCGGCCTGATCTCGCTAGCCACTGCGGCGATCGGGATCACGTCGCCGGGCCGAGCCGCGTTGCGAGAACTGATCGGCGTCGGGCCAGCCTTCGCTGTGCTGCGCGACGGCCAGCAGTTCGTCGCGGGCCTTGGGGTGGTCGAGGCGATTGGCCTAGGCGCTGCGATGGCGTGGCTGCTGGGACGCTTCACGATCGGGCGATGCGCTGATGCGTCGGCCGCCACTGCTGCCAGCCGGGGCGGCGTGCGGCCCGAGCCGGCTGCGGTGGCGCTGGCCGCGCTTGCCCTCGTCGCGCCTGTGCTGATGCTGCCCGGCCTGGCCTGGGGCGAGACTGGTCGGCTCCGGTCGGTGCAATACCCGGCGGACTGGCTGGTCGCGCGACGGGACATTGACACCAGCAGGACGTCAGGGAGCGTGCTGCTGCTGCCCTGGGCCGCTTACCGGAGGTATCCATGGAACGACGGCGAGGCTGTCTACGACCCGTGGAACAAGCTGCTGTCGCGCGAGGTGATCTCCAACGATGGTCTCCAGGTGGGCAGGCAGACACTGACGCAGGAGAGCGCGGCGTCGATCCGCCTGAACCGCATCATCGCCAGGCCGGGCCCGATGACGACGCGGCTCATTGCCGCGGGGGTGCGCTACGTGATCATCGATGCGGGGCCGTTGCTGACTACGCCCGCCGGCAGGGTCGCCGCCGCCGCCCGGCTACCCACGGCACGCGTCCTGCTGGCAAGCCGTGACCTGGTCGTACTGATCCTGCCTGCCGCGGGCTAGCGATCAATCAGGCGCCAGGGGCACCGATCGTCTTGCGGTGCCTGCCGCCGTGACTGCGGCCGACGGAATGCTGCACGGCGGAACGCGGTACGGCGGAACGCGGTACGGCGGGCTCCGCCCTACTGCGCATCCGCCGGGCGAGCGCTAGGCCGATGCCGCCCCACGTCAAGTCACACACCGTTGTCACCAGCCGCGCCGCCAGCGCGATGGCCAGGGCCGGCCCGCTGGACAGGGCAGGTGCGAGGGCGGCGACGAGCAGCACCTCCCGCGCGCCGATGCCGCCAGGGAAGACGACAAGCAGCAGCGCTGCGGAGCTGGCGAACGCATAAGCCCCGAGCGCCAGCAGCATCGAGCGGGCGCCGTCACCCACCACATTGGCGAGCAGGACCCAGGTCTGGAGCCCGAAGAGCAGCCAGCCGGCTACCGTCCACGCGAGCGCGACCACCATCCCGCGCCAGCTGATCGGATGCTCAAGCGGCTCCTGCCTGATGAGGCGCAGCGCCAGGTTCAGGACGCGGCTCAGCACCGGCGGCGCCAGGCAGACGGCGATCACGGGCACTGCCGCGACGACCAGCAGGTACTTCCTGGCGACATCCGGAGCAGCGAACGGCAGCGCGATTGCGGCGATCAGCAGGCCGACGCCAATGGCGACCGCGACGGCGACGATGACCGAGGCCGCACCGCGGCGCCTCGGGACGTCGTAATCATGGCCGAGCTCGACATGCGCGGCGAAGGACCAGACCGCGCCCGGCACGTACTTTCCCAGCTGCGAGACGAAGGTGACCCTGGCAGCGACGAGTACGGGGAGCTTCGAGCCCAGATCGGCCAGCAGCCGCCGCCAGGCCAGCATCATGCAGAAGGCGGCGCCCATTGAGGCAGCCAGCGAGGACGCGACCGAGTACAGGTGCAGGCGAGTGATTGTCGGCTCAACCGTCGGCCACTCGGCGACCAGCCCGTAGCAGCAGAACCCCAGGATCACCAGGAGCAACCCGGTCCGCACCCATCGGCTTGCCCGGATTCGCTGCAGCACGGCCAAAGAGTACCGGTCTAGTACATTTACGGCCAGTAGCCAGCGTGACCCGAATGATGCCGATGATGCGGGGTCTGCAATCGGCGAGCCAACAGGTGACAGCTAAGATCACCGTTAGATGTATTTCCGGGCACTTTTCCCCTTCGGATGCCTGCGAAGTGGCACAATCTGGTCCTGCCAGGCGAGCGCAGCCGGCTGGCTGCTAAGGAGGCTCAGCGGTGTCACGTCTTGTCCTCATCCTCGTCGCCGTCGGGGTTGGCCTCGTGCTGGCGGTCGGAGCAACGCTCACCACGAGCGCCTTGATCACTAAGGCGCCGACGCCCTCTAACCAGGCGGCGTACAACTACGGCAGCTAGCCGCGCCAGCGGGCGGACGGGGCGGGATGCGTGCCGGGTGCGGACCCGGTGCCGTCGCGGCTGTTCGCGCCACTACCGAGGGCACTGGCCGACAGCGACGTCGAGTAGCGGGGCCTAGCTGATCACTAGCGCTCGTCGGTGCCGCCGCGGCGACGAGCGCCGCTTTATTCAGAATGTATCTGGATTCGACGTGACGTCGTAGCTACTAGCCAGTACTATATGCCAATCTCATACAGAGTCATCTCATACAGAGCTATCCCATTTGCGACATACTGAAATTGTCCCTTGGAGGGTCCGATGCGCCGTGTCCTCGGGGTTGTGCTCACGGGGCTGGGAGCGTTCTTCCTGGTGGTGGCCCTGCTGTTCCGCTTCTATATGCCCGGCCAGGTCATCAAGTTTCCGCTGAATGAATACAGTGTTTCGTCCCTTACCGGCACGAACGCTACCTACTTCAGCTCGCAAACGGGCGCCGAGGTCACCGGTGCCACGATCCGGGCCGTCAGCACCGTCCAGGGCGACGTCGCGGCCGGAAGTTCCTCGACCGCGGTGTGGAATGACATTGTCGGCGTATTCGATATAACCCACAGCTCTTCGCCGGGCAGTCCCATCTCGTACTCGACCGAGCGCCTGGCTTTCAACCGGCGTACGGGCCTGTTGACCAACTGTTGCGGCGCGGCGATCGGGACCAAGCGGGTGACGATGTCGGGCCAGGGGTACGTGTGGCCCATCGGGACGCAGCAGAAGACTTACCAGATATTCGACACCTCGCTGCTGAAGCCGGAGCCGGTCACCTTTACGGGTACCAGCACCGTCGATGGCATGAATGTCGACATCTTCGCGGAGTACGTCAACAACGTGAAGCTGGGCACGGTCTCGCTGCCAGGCTCGCTTGTCGGCATCGACCAGCCGACGGTCGCGCTGCCCGAGTACCTGTCAGCCGTCAACACCTACTATGTCGACCCCGGCACCGGATCGCCGGTCAAGGTCGTCGAGAGCGAGAACGAGTCGCTGACGGACCCGAGCACGGGCGGAACGGCGCTGACGCTCCTGCGCGGCACGTTGACGACGACACCGAAGAGCATCACCGCCGCGGTTAACACCGCGAGGTCGTCGGACACCGAGATCTCCTGGGTGCAGGACATCGGGCCGCTCATCGGTGTCCTGGTGGGCCTGGTCCTGCTCGTTCTCGGCATCCTGCTGCTCATCTACCAGGACCGCGAGCTGTACGAATACGAGGACTACGAGGCGGACGTCCCAGCCGAGGCATAGCCGATTCGGCTGGCGCGCAGGCCCCTCCCGGTCCGGTGGTGTTCTGTCCGTGCGGGCCCTAGGCTAGAACGTGTTCTAGTCTAGGGCTCACGGATAACCGGTAGCGGCAGTGGAGGTGGCAGTGGGATCGAGAGGGTTCTGGCGCCGGGCTCAGGACGATCCGGGCTGGATCGCGGTCGTAGATCCCGATGGCACCGAGCACGCCGCTGGTGACTTGCTCAGCCGGGTCAATCAGCTGACACATGCCCTCAGAGCCCGCGGTCTGAAGCCGGGTGATGGCATCGCCTCGCTGCTGCCCAACGGGTCGGCCGCGGTCGAGGTCTACCTGGCCGCACTGCAGGCGGGCTGGTACCTGACACCGATCAACTGGCACTTCACTGCGCCCGAGGCCGCCTACATCGTCGCCGACTGCGGCGCTAAGGCGTTCTTCGTGCACGAGCGGTTCGCGCAGCTCGGCGTCGACATCGCCGACCAGGCAGGCGTTCCGGCCGATGCCCGATTCAGCTTTGGCCCTGTCGCTGGCTTCACCGACGTGAGCGACCTGCGCGCGGGCCAGCCTGACGCGCTGCCTGAGGACCGGACCGCAGGCGCGACCATGCACTACACCTCGGGCACCACCGGCCG
>Ga0335072_10010368_pt1 | contig 13427 bp, 12 predicted proteins | sample Lox_Sample_21_FD_206725 | JGI IMG/M metagenome (GOLD analysis project Ga0335072, IMG submission 206725) | Soil microbial communities from Loxahatchee National Wildlife Refuge, Florida, United States - Lox_Sample_2.1 | ecosystem: Environmental > Terrestrial > Soil > Wetlands | place: USA...
GGGACCTTGTCGTGTAGCTGGCCGCCGAACTTCTGGGCAGTCGTGCTGGCGAGCGTGCTGGCCTGAGACTGGATCGCCCCGGCGGCCTGCTGCACCGTCGGGTTTTCCGCGGCGGTCTTCGCCAGCTTCACCATCTGGTCATATTTCTCGCGGCCGGCCCGCGTCCCGGCTACGAAGCCGGCGGCGAACCCGGCGATAAAGCTCAGTCGATACAGGCGCATCTGGACCTCTCCCATAAAGCCCTGTAGGGGTTGCTGCGCTGACTTCCCCATTTGACCCCGGTCATGCGCGCGGAACCCCTGGTGTACCCGTCATGCCCACGCCGCCGTCGGATATGCCCGGCTGACTGGCCGGTTATGCGCTGGGTTGGTCGGCGGTGCTCCGTCTACGATGGCAGTGCGCTACCCTTGTGGCCGCGGTGCCGATCACCTCGTTCCCGACGGATGAGGCCAGGCGCCAGGCAGTCCCGCGTAGCTCAATCGGCAGAGCGTCCGGCTGTTAACCGGCAGGTTATAGGTTCGAGTCCTATCGCGGGAGCTAATCTGACCAGCAGAAACGCTGGTCCGGGCCGCAACGGGCCAGTTGCAGGCCAGTGTTGGTTGTCTACCGGCGCGCCCGGCCTGAAGTTCGCGCGGATCCCGCGCACGCTCCGCTGCCCCGGCAGGTGACCGAGGAACGACGCGGTGTTCTCAGTGTGGTCAATACCTCCACCAGCGAGCACATTCCGCGCGGACTGGCTGGCCGTGAGCCCGACGACCTGGCGGCCGTTGCTGTCTGGCCCGCCATGCTGGAGACGAGAGGGAGACCCCAAGCGGCTATCACCGCAGGGCGGAGTACCGTCGCGGGGTGCGGGGGGCGAACCGTCCCGTAGTTGCGCGGAGGCCCGGTAATGCGGGCGGAGCGAAGGGAACGGGTCATCTGGGTCCGCTTAGTGGTCAGCGAGCGGTGCCGAGAGGAGCCAGGCGAGCGGGCCAAAGCCGTTTGAGATATCAAAGCGCATGGTCTATGAGGCCTACCTGCGGGTGAAGGCCAGCAGAGGCGCGGCGGGCGTCGACGGGCAGTCGGTCGAGCAGTTCGAGCAGGACCTCAAGGGGAACCTGTACAAGCCGTAGAACCGGACGTCGTCGGGCTGCTGTTTCCCGCCGTCCGCGCGTATGGTCGAGATCCCCAAGCCAGGTGGCAAGGGGGTCCCGGCTTTTAGGCGTGCCTGCTGTCGCGGACAGCATCGCGCGACATGGCCCTGGAGCCATAGGTGGAGAAGATCTTCCACCGCCATTCCTACGAGTACCGGCCGGGCAAGAGCGCTGGACGCGGTCGCGGCATGCCGGGAGCGCCGCTGGCATAGCGGCTGGGTTATTGATCTTGATATATCAAGGGTTTCTCTCCGTTGCTGGCCAACATGTTCATGCACTATGCGTTCGACGCTGGATGGGTCGGGAGTTCCCGGCCGTCCGGTTCGAGCGGTACTGCCACAGACCGGGAGGGCTGTTCGCAGGGGAAGGCGACACGCAACGATGCGGTACTCGCAGTCCAGTTCGAAGGTCTGACCATAGCGGACGTACTCAGCCTGAGCGTGCAGGACGCCGTCGAGCGGTTCGCCGCGACGGCCTTATCGTGGCGGCGCTTCCGGCCAGTCAGCGAAGTCGGACTCGGCTACCTGAAGCTCGACGAGCCCACCGCCGTCGCTATCACGCGGCGAATCGCAGCGGCTGAAGATCGCCTTCAGGCCGCGCAGCAGCCAGCGCGGCGCGCTGGACGTCTTCGACGATTCGACCAGGGCCTGCACCCGCTGGGCATCGCGATGCTGGTGGGCGTGTTCAACTGGCTTATTGACGCGGGAGCGCGATCATCGTGATCGACCACGATCTCGACCTCCTGGTCGCGGCCGACTACCTCATCGATATGGTGTCGGCGCTGGCCGGAGGGAGGCCACATACTCGCGGCGCGGACGCCCTCGGACGTCGCGAGTGACCCTGGGCGGCGTGACCGTGCCGTGGCCCCGAGTACTTCAGCATGCCTGCGGTGAGCGGCTGACGCGTGTCTTGGGCCCGAGGACTAGGTCGGGGTCCTTCCGCAATAGCGGAAGAAGCGTGTCGGTGGTGAGAGCTGCGTCTATGAGACGGATGGTCGCCTTGCCCGCGCTGCCGTAAGCGATGGCTCCGGCCTCCCGCAGTGTGGGTTCAAGGCTGGGGAAGTCGCGTTCCTCGTAGTACGGGACATTCGTGTGTCGGCGCGAGACGACAGTGAGCGTTGCCTGCGCCTCGGTGATTACGTGCAGGGTTTCGACGCGGTTGAACAGCCACGGGATCTCTGCCCATTCTTCGATGCCGTGCATCAGCGTCAGGCAGTCGAGGCCGACGCCGAGCATCAAGACCTGGCCGCCCGCGGCCGCCAGGCGCCCGTAGGGTGATGTGCGGCTGCACGGCGTGCTGTAGAGCTCATGGCCGACGCAGAACTCCTGCGCCCCTGACCCGAGAGCGGCGACGCTGTGGGTGGGGTGCAGGCTTCGCACAGCCGTCGGGCGGTGGCGGAAGGTCTCGGTGATTCGTCCTGTGATGGAAGGGCTGAGCTGCTCGTGGAACACTGGCTGCGCCGCGTTGACGGTGTCCCAGGTGTGCGTGGGCATTACGAGCAGGCCAGCGGGACCGACGACGTCAAGCAGCGCGTCTATCACGGTGTTTTCGGCACCGCGCACGTAGCCGAACGCTGATAGCGACGAGTGGACGAGCAGTGTCCCGGCTGTGCGGACGCCGATTTCCTGGAAGCAGCGAGTGAGATCGCTCTTGTCCAGCGCTGGTGCGGAGCTGTCGCTAGCCACGCGGGGTCAGCCGCAGGACGACGATTTCATTTTCCGGGCCGTAGGCCGGCCACGCATACGGGTTCTGCGGCGACGGGAAGCCGGTGAACTGCGCGGTGCTCCACTCGGCCTGAACGCCGTTATAGAACAGCGGTATCTCTGGGACCTGGGTCACCTGGATGTTCTCAAGTGTCTCGATCGCGCTGAGCTGCGCGGCAGCCGAGTTGGTCGAGGCGAATGCATTGAGCGCTCGGGTGGTGTCCGGGTTGTCCCAACGTTCGGGGTCAACGCTGGTCGACTTGCCGACTGGCGCGTATCCGGTCGTGTTGAGCAGTGAGTAGTCGTAGTAGGGCGAGGGCCCTACGCTGCTGAAGTCGTAAGACATCTGGTAGGAGCCATCGGCGATCGCGGATGTGTAGAGGGAGACTGCCACCCCGCGGACGGTGACCTGGATGCCTATCTTGCGCAAGCTCTCGACGACGACCTGGCTTCCCGACATCCAGTCGCTGTAACTCGCGGGCAGCATGAGGGTGAAGGACATGGGCTGCCCGTTCGGAGCGTGCCGCACGCCGCCAGGTCCCATCTTGAAGCCTGCGTGGTCGAGGAGTGCGTTGGCAGCGGCGTCGTTGACCGTGTAGTGCAGGCTCGCGTATTGCGGGCTGAGGTAGCTGTTCTGGGCCGGGAGCACCAGTCCGGTGGGCGTCGGGTCCATCGGTGCCTCGTTCTGCTCGCCAATGCTGACGATCTGGCTCCGGTCGAGAGCGTCGCTGATCGCCTCACGCACGGGCAGCTGGCTGAACGGGTACTTCGCGAGGTTGAGGATCATCTCGACCACCGACGACTGAGCCGGGAACCAGTCGTGATACTCAGATGGGTTCTTGTCGATGAAGCTGGACTTGATATCCGGGATGAAGAACCCGCCCCACTGGAGCTGACCGGTAGCAGCGAGCAGTCCGCCAGTGGTGTTGGATTCCAGAGCGGGCAGGCGCACCTCGGCCACCTTCGGCTTGCCGGGCATCCAGAAGTGGGGATTCCGCACGAGGGTGACCAGTTGCGGCGAGAACGACTTGAGGAGGAACGGGCCGGTGCCGACCGGGTTCGGGTCGGAGAAGGTCTGCGGGTTCTTGATGGAGGCCCAGATGTGTTCCGGCACGATGTCCTGTGAGCTGAGGTAGTACAGCTCGGCGTACTCGGGCGCGGCGAACTGGAACACCACCGTGGTTGAGTTCGGGGCGCTGACGCTGGAGTAGACGACGCCATTGGTGTTGAGCGCTGGGTACTTGTGCATCAGGTTGAAGGTGAATGCAACGTCGGCGCTGGTAAATGGCTTGCCGTCAGACCACGTGACGCCGGGCCTCAGGTTAAGCGTGAGCGTCTTGCCGCCGTCGGACCACTGATAGTGGGTGGCGAGCCACGGGTACGAGGTGTTGGACTTCAGCAGGTCCCATTGCAATAGCGGGTCATAGATGAACTGTGCGTCGAGCAGCGAGAGCGCGTTGTTCGGCGAGAAGGGGTTGAAGTTATCACTCACGCTGCCCACTGGGTCGTCGGCATAGGTGAGCACTTTGCCTGACTGGCCGCTCGGTGCTTGAGAACTGCCGCCGGCCGCGCCGGCGCAGCCCGCAGCTCCTAGGGCAAGAAGCCCCATCGAGAGGGTGGTGACCGCCAGTGAGCGAGCGCTGCGCATCGTCATGCCTTTCTCCTGCCCGGCGTTCACTCTCTGCCGCGGCATACCGCAGCGAGACCCATTAGAGACTCGGGGCGGCTGCCTGCTGGCTGAGCGTGTGAATGTTGCCGGAACGGTATTCCTGGTAGCGGTCGTACAAGGTGCGGGCCGATGGCCACATTGAGTTTGGGCTGAGGAAATGGGAGAACTCGAAGGTGATTGCCTTGCTGACGTGCGGCTCGGCTGCCTGCAGCTTGTTCACCAGCTTGCGCCACTCGATAGGCGGGAAGTCGATGGGCATGTCGCGGTCGAAGGTTTCGACGTTGGCCCACAGCTCGATCCCGTGACGGCCAGCTGTCTCGTCTGCGGCCTGCCAGAAGTCCGGCAGGTCAGCTTCGTAGGCTGTTCCATCCTGGAACGCGCAGTAGGACACCAGACCGCTGAGCCGGCTGAAAATTTCATCCCACTGCTCCGCGTGCTCGGCTGCGCCCAGGGCGGCGGTCCGGCCGAGCTGGTCGCTACCCTCGCCCTCGACGCGCCCGTGCCAGTACGGCGAGATGAGCACAGGCAGGTCTGCGACGGAGCGGACATGCTCGGCTAGCGCGGCGTTGATATCCATGATCCGGAGGCTGGTGGTAGCCGTCTCGTGCGGCAGGTACCAGCCCCGGAACGAGGGATGCGCGCCGTAGCGTTCCCAGACCTCGCGGGCGAACTCGCGGTTGAGCTCGACCTCGGTCCTCCAGTCGTGCCGGTGCCAGTAATAGCCCGAGTCGTACAGGCCGAAATAGAACGCCAGGCCGCGCTGGTCCGCGAGCTGGAGGAAGAGTTCTGGCATGTCGGCGTACACCGGCAACGTCGCTACGCGCCCTGCGACGGTGGCAGAGGGGAACGACAGCCGATCGCCCCACCCGGCCCGGATGAGGATCACCGTGTCCATTCCCGCGCCGACAAAGGTGTCGAACTCTCGCTCCCACTCGGTCCGCCCCCAGTTGTGCGCTGGGATGTCGTGGGTCACCTCATCGATAAAGGTACCGGTGATAGGCAGCGGCATCTGCTTTCCGTCCACGCTAAGTGGTCTAGAACAGTTCCAATCTTCTAGCAGCAGGATCGTCACGCTGTCAAGGGGGCAGCCGACCGTACAGAGGTGGGCCTTCCTCGCCGTTACCGCAGCTAGTTGCCATCGCAGCTGAGGCCATAGTTGGCGTCTTTGGACGACCCTTGACTAGTCCATTGAGCATCTGATTCAACTGGTCTAGACTTCCCGTTGCTTTGAGCCTGTGCTGGCGGTCAGGAGGTGAGCCGGATTGAGCCGCGCTGAGACCAAGCATGAGCAGCTCAGGTCGGCGCTCCTTGGCCTGATCGAGCAGGACCCGCGCCGGGAGCGCCCGCTGCCGTCCGAGCGAGATCTGGCGGCCGAGTTCGGGGTGAGCCGGATGACCGCGCGCATGGCCGTCGAGGAGCTCGCCGACCAGGGGTTCGTGTACCGGGTGCAGGGGCGCGGCACATTCGTGCGCCAGCCCTGGGTGTCCAAGTCACTGGCACTTACATCGTTCACCGAGGACATGCTGGCGCGTGGCATGAGGCCTGCCACCAAGGTGCTGGAAAGCGTTGAACGGCCGGCCGGCGCGGCGGCTGGTCACGACCTGCAGATCAGTCCGGCAGAGCCGGTGGTCTTCGTGCGGCGGGTGCGGCTGGCGGACGGCATACCCATCTGTCTGGAGGCCGTTGAGCTACCTGCAGCTCTGGTGCCCGGGCTGTTGGGCGAGGTGCTCACCGGATCGCTCTATGACTTGCTGGCGAGCAGTTACCGGATTCGGATCACACACGCTGAGCAACGGATCAGGGCAACCGTGCTGGACCAAGGCGAGGCAGGCCTGCTTGGCGTTGCGCCGGTGTCGCCTGCCCTTCTCGTGGAACGCGTTAGTCTCGACCGGGCCAGCCGCCCGGTCGAGCGAGCACGCTCGGTCTATCGCGCCGATCGCTACGACTTCCGGGTGGCCGTCGACCGGCGCGGGCCAGGCCGATGAGGTCGGATGTCATAGGCCTGGACATCGGCGGGTCGAAACTCGCCGCCGCGCTGGTCGACCCGGAGGGCCGGGTGGCCGCGCGGGCGGAGGTACCTAGCCCGGCCGACGAGGGTCCGGACGCCATGATTGCTGCCGCCGCCCAGCTGGTTAACGACGTCCGGGCAAGCGCACTCAGCGTCGGCGCGCACCCTGTCGCGCTGGGCGTCGCCACAGCTGGCGTGGTGAAGCCGGGCACCGGATGGATCAGGTCGGCGGTGGGCACCATTAGGGACTGGACCGGTGTGCCAGTAGGTCCGCGCCTGGCGCAGCTTACCGGGCTGCCGGTCGCGGTCGAGAACGACGTCAACGCCATGGCGCTGGCTGAAGTCCGCTGCGGCGCCGCAGAGGGTGCCCGGAGTGCGCTGGTGGTCGCGACCGGAACCGGTATCGGCGGGGCCATCGTGATGGATGGCGAGCTACGCCGCGGGCGGACTGGGACGGCAGGGGAGATCGGCCACATCCCGGTCCAGGTCGACGACGAGGATGATCCGCGCATCTGTTCTTGCGGCCGCACGGGCCATCTTGAGGCACTCGCCGCCGGGCCGGCCATCGAGGCGCGCTACGCATCGGCCACAGGCCAGGCCGGCCTGACTGGGCTGTCGGCCATAGGCCGGGCGGGCCGCGCCGGCGATGCCATTGCCACGGCGGTCATCGGCACTGCAGGCTGCATCCTAGGCCGTACGATCGGCGGCCTGTGCAACGTCTTGGACCCGGACATTGTCGTCCTCGCTGGCGGGGTGATCGCGCTCGGCTCGATTCTGCTGGACCCGCTGACATCGGCCCTCCGGGATGAGACGTTGCCGGGTCCGACCGACGTGACGGTCCGGGTAAGCAGCCTCGGCAAGAACGCCGGGATCGTGGGGGCTGGCATCGTAGCGCGCCAGGTCAGTAGCTGAGGCAGCAGGCAGAGGAGCGGTCGATGGCAGAAGCCGGTAACGCCCTGGCACAGCTGCGGCATCGGGTGGTTGTCTCCTGCCAGGCGCCGCCGGGGAGCCCGCTGCGGCGCGCCTCCGTCATCGCCCGCATGGCCGCATCGGTTGTCGGTGCTGGCGCGGCCGGCGTACGTATCGACTCGCCGAAGCACATCACGGCGGTGAAGAGAGCGGTCGACGTTCCGCTGATCGGGTTGTGGAAGGCCGGGGCGCATGGGGTCTACATCACCCCGACACTCAAGCACGCGCTCGCGGTGGCTGAGGCCGGTGCCGACATCGTCGCCATCGATGGAACCGCCCGGCGCAGGCCCGACGGGCTGGAACTGGCTGAGGTGATACGGCGCCTGCACGCCGACGCTGGGGTGGTCGTCCTTGCCGACGTTGCGTCGGTGGCCGACGGTCTCGCGGCAGCCGAGTGCGGCGCTGACGCGCTGGCCACCACGCTGGTGGGGCTGGTCGGCAACGACGGGGATGGCAGCGAGGCACCGACCCCGCACGGGCCCGCTCTCGACGCCCTGACCGAACTCGCCGCGAGGGTCGATGTACCGGTGATCGCGGAGGGCGGCATCACCTCCCCGGCCGAGGCTCGCGCGGCGATCGCGAGCGGTGCGTGGTGCGTGGTGATCGGCAAGGCCATCACCAGCCCGGACTGGCTCACCGCCAGGTTCGCGCACGCCGTGACCGACCACGACGACGGCAGCGGTGTCAGCGACCTCATCCGGCCGACTGCCGTTCCCAGCCCACAGCGGAGGAGCGGCGCATGAGGTACGTGACACGCCGCCTTGGGTTCTACCTGCTAACCGCGGTCGTCGCCATCACGATCAATTTCCTGGTGCCGCACCTCATGCCCGGCAATCCCGCGCAGATCCTCATCGCCAACTTCCGCGGGCGGGTGAGCCCTGCCGCGGTGAAGTCGATCTCCGCTTTGTTCGGCATCAGCCACGCTCCGCTCTGGTCGCAGTACCTCACCTACTGGCGGCAGCTACTGCACGGGAATCTCGGGATCTCGTTCTCCTTCTATCCGGCGACCGTCGCGTCGGTCATCGAACGGAGCCTGCCATGGACGATCTGGCTGGTGGGAACCGCCACGGTCATCAGCTTCGTCGTCGGCACCCTGATGGGCATTGGCGTCGCCTGGCGGCGCGGCTCGTGGCTCGACGCGACAGTGCCGGTAACCACGTTCTTCTCTGCCGTGCCTTACTTCTGGTTCGGCCTGGTTGTCGTCTATGTCTTCGGGGTGGTACTGCACTGGTTCCCGCTGTTCGGCGGCTATAGCTCGGGGACCACAATCGGCTGGTCATGGTCGTTCATGGCGAGCGCGTTCTACTACTCGATCCTGCCGGCGACGACCATCGTGGTGTCCTCGATAGCCGGGTGGCTGCTCGGCATGCGGAACATGATGATCACCACGATCGGCGACGACTACATCGTGCTGGCTGAGGCTGAGGGGCTTACCGAGCGCAGGATCATGCTTGCCTACGCCGCCCGGAACGCCATCCTGCCCAGCATCGCTGACTTCGCGCTCTCGCTGGGCTTTGTTGTCAGCGGAGCCATCCTCACCGAGATCGTGTTCTCTTACCCGGGCATCGGCTACGTGCTCTACCAAGCTGTCGACAACGAGGATTATCCGCTCATGCAGGGCGTCTTCCTCGTCATCACGCTTGCGGTGCTCGCCGCGAACCTGGTGGCCGATCTGTGCTACGGCGCCCTCGACCCGCGAACCAGGCAAGGGGGCTGACGTGGCTGCTGCCGGAACTCTCACCGCTGAGGCCGCCCAGCCCGCTGGCCCGCCCGCCCGGCGCCGGGCGGGATGGGTGCCCGCCCTGCGCGCGCCGAAGATTGCAATCGGTCTCGGCATCGTGATCTTGTTTATCGCGGTCGCGGTCTTCGGCCCGACAATCTACCGCGTCAACCCCAGTTCGACCAGCACGGACCTGCTCCAGGGGCCCTCGGCCGCGCACTGGCTCGGCACCACCCAATCCGGCCAGGATGTGCTCGCACAGCTCATTGTCGGCGCGCGCATCTCGATGTTCGTCGGGTTCGTAGGAGGCGCGATCGCGACGGTGCTGTCCCTGTTCGTCGGCGTACTGGGCGGTTACCTCGGCGGCGTAGCCGATGAGATCCTCTCCGTCTTCACCAACATCTTCCTGGTGATCCCGGCCCTGCCGCTCGTCATCATCCTGGCGGGTTACCTGCCGGGCAAGGGCGCGCTGAGTGTCGCCATCGTGATCAGCGTCACCGGCTGGGCGTGGGGGGCCAGGGTGCAGCGTGCACAGACCCTCTCAATCCGGAAGCGCGACTATATCGAAGCCGCCCGCATCGCGGGCGAGGGCACGATGCGCATCATCTTCTCCGAGATCCTGCCGAACGAGATAGCCATCGTCGCGTCGAGCTTCCTGTTCACGGTCATCTTCGCGATCCTGACCGAGGCCGGCCTTGCTTTCCTCGGCCTGGCCAACTTGTCGAGCTGGAGCTGGGGAACAATGCTCTACTGGGCGCAAAGCGACTCAGCCTTGCAGGTCGGCGCCTGGTGGTGGTTCGTGCCTCCCGGCATGTGCATCGCGCTGGTGGGCGCCGGCCTATCCATGATCAACTTCGGGATCGACGAGTTCGTCAATCCCCGGCTGCGCTCGGCCGGGATCTCGACGTCCAGGAGACCCGCCAGACCGTCACGGGGCCAGTCAGGGCGGCGCCGATGAGCGAGCTGGCCCATGAGGCACCGTCACCCACCGCGGCTGAAGAAACGCCCATCCCAGGCGCCCGGCCGGCCGGCGCGCACGACGTGACCCTAGAAGTTGCCCACCTCAGCGTCAACTATGTCGGCGGGGCCGAGCCATTGCATGCGGTCGACGACGTCAGCCTGACCCTCCGCAGGGGCGAGATGCTCGGGCTGGCAGGCGAATCGGGGTCCGGCAAGTCCACGCTGGCGTACGCGATAACGCGGCTTCTTCGGCCACCGGGTGAGGTGACCGGTGGCGAGGTGCGGTATTACCCGCGCTCGGGCGCCCCAGTGGACGTGCTGAGCATGAGTGCCGGTGAGCTGCGGCGCTTCCGCTGGTCGGAACTCAGCATCGTGTTTCAGTCTGCGATGAACGCGCTCAACCCGGTCATGGCCGTCCGTGCGCAGATCGATGACGTGTTGCGAACCCACATGCCGGGGCTGAGCCGCAACGACCGGGCCGAACGCGTCGCCTCCCTCCTTGGCATGGTCGGCATCCCGGCGGACAGGAGCAAGGCCTATCCGCACGAGCTGTCTGGCGGTATGCGGCAGCGCGTCACGATCGCCCTGGCGCTCGCTCTCGAGCCAGAGATCATCGTGATGGATGAACCGACAACCGCGCTGGACGTGGTGATCCAGCGGCAGATACTGGCCGAGATAGGACGGCTGCGCGATCAGCTCGGCTTCGCAGTCATCTTCATTACGCATGACCTTTCCCTGCTGATCGAGATGGCCGACACGATTGCCATCATGTATGCCGGCCGGCTGGCAGAGCTCGCACCGGCCGGAGAGCTATACCGCACCCCTCGGCATCCCTACAGCCGTGGATTGCTGGACTCCTTCCCGGCACTGCATGGTCCGCAGCGTCACTCCGAAGGTATCCCCGGCGCCCCGCCCGACCTTCGCGCAGTGCCGCCCGGTTGCGCCTTCCACCCGCGCTGCGGCTGGGCGTTCGAGGTCTGCCACCAGCTCGTGCCCCCGCTTAACTCCAGCCCGCTGGACACCGATTCGCGCGACCACAAGGTCGCCTGCCACCTCTACGGCGACGGCGCGCCGAACCCCGCCACGCTCGCTAACCAGCCCAGCGATAGTGATAACGCAGGACACACCGATGGTTGACAGCACGACCGTGACTTCCGCCGCGCCCGCACTCGAGGCAGTGGGCCTCACCAAGCACTTCCGGGTCCGAGGGCGCGGTATCCGAGCCGGCAGGTCACTGCGGCTGCACGCGGTGGACGAAGTGTCCCTGGCCCTGTATCCAGGCACCGTGACCGCCCTGGTGGGCGAGTCGGGCTCCGGAAAGTCAACCGTGGCTAGGCTGCTCGCCAGGCTCTACAGCCCGACGAGCGGGACCATCCGGCTGAATGGCCAGCCTGTCGCCCGCTCGAGGCACAGGGGTGGCAAGCGCTACGCCAGCGCCGTTCAGCTCATCCTCCAGGACCCGTTCTCCTCGCTGAACCCGGTACACACCATCCGCTACCACCTCAGCCGGCCGCTGCGCATCCACGGCTACGCCCGCAACCGCGAGCAAGCCGACCAGCAAATCGGAGCGCTGCTTGCCGAGGTCAGGCTGGTGCCACCAGAACAGTTCGCCGAGAAGTTCCCGCACGAACTGTCGGGCGGCCAGCGGCAGCGCGCGGCGATAGCGCGATGCCTGGCCGCGCAACCGTCTGTGCTGCTGGCAGATGAGCCCGTGTCGATGCTGGACGTGTCAATCCGACTCGGCGTGCTCAACCTGCTCAGGTCCCTGGCGGTCAACCGGAACCTTGCGATCCTGTACATCACGCACGACATAGCCTCGGCGCGCTACTTCGCGTCAGCCACCATGGTCATGTACGCCGGCGTCCTCGTCGAGGGCGGACCTTCAGAAGACGTCACCCAGCAGCCTGCCCATCCCTACGCCCAGCTGCTCCTTGCCTCCGCACCCGACCCTGACCGTTTCGGCAGGACCACGCCTGTCCCCGACCGCGGAGAACCCCCCACCCTGATCAGCCCGCCTACAGGCTGCCGCTTCCACCCACGGTGCCCCCATGCGATGCCCATCTGCAGCAAGCAGGCCCCGCCGCGGGCAGAACTGGGCGGTACCCACTGGGTTCGCTGCTGGCTATATTCACCAAGCGAGGATCGTCAGAGCCCGACTGCCGAGCCAGTTCCTTAGGCGCCGCAGCATTGGCATGACGGCGGAGGTGTAAGAGTGCCGGTCACCGCTTCACAGCTGACAACCCAGCCGGCAAAGCGACGAAGTGCACCCGAGACGCCATGGTTGAGCTGGGAAGACATGCCAGAAACCTACCTTCTCGGATCGGCGGAGAAGCATCGTCATTTCGCCGACCTCGCCTCGACGCCTACGCCCGCTGAACGGCAGATCCGTGCGTTCGCGGCGTCGCTGGCAGCGGATACTTATGCGGGATTCGCGGGTAACTCCGATGGGACTAGTCGGCAGCAGCTGTGCCGCGCTCTCCGAGCCGCGGATCTGCCGAGTTACGACAGCAGACCGCAGTGGTCGGGCAGTCCAGAATCCTCGATCTGGCGTGCCCGCAATCCGTGGCGGCTACTTGTAGGTTCGCCGGAATGGTTGTTATCCGCTATCAAACGGCCGCAGGAATCTGGCCGGTGATTGCCCGTCTGACCTGGCAGTGGTAACGCGCTCCTGTTTGGCCAATGGCGGGACAGCTGCCGCAATCGCGCCGGTCGCTAGCGTGGCAATTCAGGAGAGCGCATGGCTAGCGGTGATGTGCCCCGTGCTGTCATTGTACGCCTGTGTCTGGTGACGTGGGCTGGCGGCGCTGGTACCGGGTGCCGTGGCCGGATGCGGCTGGTGCCGTCGGTCTTTGCTTGGTGTTCCTCGGGTATGCCTGCCTAGGTTTTGCGACGGGTGCTGTCAGGAATGGCATCATCGTGGCTGGCATCGCCGTCGTCTGCGGTTACTTTGCGCTCTGCTATCTGCGGGGTGGTGTTGGCGTCAGCTCGTCTGGCGTGACGGTGCGTAACCTCGCAGGCCTGAGCGTCCACGTGCCCTGGCCCGAGGTGGCGGGATTCCGGATCGTGCGCAAGCGCAGTCGCGGCACTTATTACGAGCTGGAAGTCGTGTGCAGGAACGGGCGGGTGCTGCACACAACCGCGTGCGCGTGGAGTTGGTGGACTAAACGGTCCTGGCCGACGGTAAAGGCCAGGATGGATCACATCGTCAACACCCTGGAAGCCATCCGCGTTGAGCGCGCGGCCCGGGCCGCGGACCCGGCTAGTA
>Ga0335072_10010369_pt1 | contig 13426 bp, 9 predicted proteins | sample Lox_Sample_21_FD_206725 | JGI IMG/M metagenome (GOLD analysis project Ga0335072, IMG submission 206725) | Soil microbial communities from Loxahatchee National Wildlife Refuge, Florida, United States - Lox_Sample_2.1 | ecosystem: Environmental > Terrestrial > Soil > Wetlands | place: USA: Florida...
CCGACGAGTTCGGGCACCTGGTCAAGTCGCTCGCCGAGAACGACTACATGAACGCGGAGGTCATCCGTTTCGACGGTGGCGTTCGCTTCCAGCCCAAGTGAGCCCGGGCGGGGCCCGGTAGGCTGTGGCCTAGGGGTTACATGTCGGGGATCGCTGGATGCCTAGCGCTGGCCGAGGGGACTGGGCCAGACGCGGACTGGGCGAGCCGCGCCGCGCGCCGGATTTCGCACCGAGGGCCTGATGACGAGGGCGCCTTCTCGGATGCCTATGCGGCGCTTGCCGCGCGGCGGCTCGCCGTTATCGACCCGGGCGTGGGCGGCCATCAACCCATGCGCTCCGCTGACGGGCGCTACTGGATGGTCTACGACGGGGAGATCTACAACGCGGCGGAGCTCGCCGCCCGGCTGCGCGAGCGTGGCATCGCGCCGCGCGGCGGGTCGGACTCCGAGCTTCTCCTGGAGACCTTCGCCCTCGAGGGCAAGGACTTCCTGCGCCGGCTGCGCGGCATGTTCGCGTTCGCCATCTGGGACACCCGCAACCACGAGCTGTTCTGCGCGCGCGACCCGTTCGGCATCAAGCCGCTCTACTACACCCACGCCGACAACGGCAGCCAGTTCCGATTCGCCTCAGAACGAAAGGCCCTCGCCGGTCCAGGCGAGGTGCCCGTCATCGACCCGAACGCGCTGCGCCGGTATCTGTCGTTCCAGTACGTCCCGGCTCCGCTGACGATGACGCCACCCGCCCGGGCGCTGCCGCCTGGGCACTTCCTCGTCGCCCGTGCGGGCGGGCCTGTCGACGTCTTCCGCTACTGGCGGCCGATGCTGCGCCCGGAGAAGTCCCCGTTGCCCGATACGCCCGAGCGCATCCTGGCGGCCCTGCGCAACTCGGTGGGCGCTCACCTGCGCAGCGACGTGCCCGTTGGCGCGTTCCTCTCCGGCGGAGTCGACTCGGCGGCGCTGTGCGCCATCGCCGCGGAGACCCGCCCTGGGCTGCCCACGTTCACGGCCTCATTCGCCCAGCCGGGCTACAGCGAGCTTGAGGAGGCCGCGGAGACCTCCCGGCTGCTCGGGCTGCCTAACATCCCCTACGTGATCACCGCGGCGGAGTTCGCCGCCCGGCTGCCGCAGATTATCTGGCAGCTGGATGATCCAATGGCCGACGCCACGGCGGTTCCGCTGTGGTTCGTCTCCCGCGAGGCCCGCAAGCACGTCACGGTCGCCCTGTCCGGCGAGGGAGCAGACGAGCTGTTCGGCGGGTACGGCATCTACTACCAGCCAGGAGTAGTGCGGGCGGCGACCCGGCTGCCCTTGGCTGGGCGGAACTCGGTGGCCGCGCTGGCCGCGCGCGTCCCGGCGGGGACCCGCGGCAAGGGGCTGCTCGAGCGGATGGCCACGCCGCTGCGGGGCCGCTACATCGGCAATGCCAGCGTGTTCGGCCCCGAGGACGTGGACCTGCTCACCAGGTACGGCGGCGGCAACGCCTACGACGTCACCGACCCGCTGTATGACCAGGCCGCCGAGGCGGGCCTTGACGACGTGGCCACCATGCAGTTCATCGACATCAACACCTGGCTGCCTGGGGACGTCCTGGTCAAGGCGGACCGGGCGTCGATGGCGCACGGCCTTGAGGTGCGCACGCCGTTCCTTGACCGTGAGGTGATGAGCGTCGCCGCCCGGCTTTCCCGGGCCGAGAAGACCGCGGCCACGACCACGAAGTTCGCGCTGCGGGAGGCGATGGGCACGCTGCTGCCCTTCGACGCCATCGAGCGGGCTAAGCGCGGGTTCCCCGTGCCCATCGGGCACTGGTTCCGTGGTGAGTTGTCCGGCTTCGCCGAGCAGGTCATCAGGGAGGCGCGGACCGAGGACTGGCTGGACAAGCGGGCCGTGCTCGACGTGCTGCGGCGGTTCCGCTCCGACGATCCCGAGGTGCCGTGGCGGCAGGTCTGGGTCCTCGTCGTGTTCTCGCTCTGGCACCAGATCTACGTTGAGCGGGTCTTTGACCCGGTCGCGCTGGGCTGGCAATCCTCGCGTCCCGCCGGGCAGGCCGGCCGACTTCAGCTCCCGGCCGGGCGGGACGCGACTACGGTCTCGCCGCCGCAGCGGCCGCAGGCGCGACCGGATCAGCCCGGCGCGGAGGGGGGCCGGCCGCACCCGGCACCACAGCAGCCGAGCTTCGAGCCCGCGCCAGGAGGCCAGCCGCGCTTTGAGCCCGCCCCCGGCGGCCAGCAGCCGAGCTTCGAGCCCGCTCCAGGTGGCCAGCAGCCACGGTTTGAGCCCGGTCCGGGTGGCCAGCCGCCGCCCCGCCCCAGCGGGCAGCAGCCTCGGTTCGACGGGCAACCGCGCCAGCCGCCGCCTTCCGGGCCGCTGCCGCCTGCTACCCGGCAGTTGCCGCCGGCCCAGCGGTATTAAGGTCGGCTACGCGCCCGTCTCCGTGATGGGCGCGGGCAGGGTCCCGCCCGCGGTGATCTGCTCGCGAATCTTGCGGCGGCCGCGGTGCAGCCGGGACATGACCGTGCCGACCGGGGTGCCCATGATCTCGGCAATCTCCCGGTACGGGTAGCCCTCGATGTCGGCCAGGTAGACCGCCGTGCGGAACTCGTTGGGCAGGTCGCGCAGGGCACGCAGCAGGTCGGAGTCGGTCGTGCGGTCCAGTGCCTCGGCCTCCGCCGACGGCACGGGCGGCGCGAGGCGATCGGCGGACATCTGCCATTCCTGCAGGTCGCCTCCGAGCGCCTGCTGGGGCTCGCGCCGCCGCTTGCGGTAGGCGTTGATGAACGTCGTGGTCAGGATCCGGTTCAGCCAGGCCCGCAGGTTGGTGCCCGGGCGGAACTGGTGGTACGCCGCGTACGCCTTGGCGGAGGTCTCCTGAACGAGGTCCTCGGCGTCCGTCGGGTTGCGCGTCATCCGGAGCGCGGCCGGATACAGCTGGTTCAGCTGCGGCAGGACGTCCCGCTCGAACTGAGCACGGCTCTCGGGTGTCTGCGGGCCAGCGCCGGAGGTCGCGGCGTTGAGGGAGTCGGCATCCAGGGGGTTTCGACCGATGCCGCGGGAGTCCATGCTGATGGCGGGAGCTTCGCTTGTGCCCTCGTCGTTCTGGTGCGGGATCATCTGGTGGCTCCGGGGGTAGTCATTCCTACTCATATAGACGCACGGAAGCCCGCTAACAGTCCACTTTGTGAGCTAAATCACAACGAGATATATCGCGATGTGCGGTCGCGTGGCTTGGCTCGCGGCAAGTGGGCTGTGTCCTGCGGGATGTTCGCTCGGTGCGACGGGATCCCGGTCAGATCCAGCCGTGGTACCACATGTGCTTGAACCACGACGAGTAGGGGATGATCTGCCCCGCGAGGATCGGATAAAAGTACCAGAACAGAATGAGCACGGCAAGGACATACGTGCCGGCGATGCAGGCTCCGATGGCGCGGCGCCGGAGGCTCGCCTGCGCCGGGCCGATGATCAGCCCTAGGCACAGCGTGATGGACAGCACCAGGAACGGCAGGAACTCCAGGGCGTAGTAGGAGAACTTGGTCCGCTCGAGGAACACGAACCAGGGCAGCCAGCCGGCGGCGACGCCAAGCAGCGACGCCCCTGCCCGCCAGTCGCGGCGGGTCAGCCACCAGCCCAGGCAGAACAGCATGGCGGGGATCGATACCCACCAGATCGCCGGGTTGCCGAGCGGCAGGACTTCCTGCGAGAACATCGGGCCGTTGTAGCCCGCCGGGCAGGCATGGGCACCGGACGCGCTGGTGTAACAGGAGTAATAGAAGGCAACCGGGCGGCTCAGCACGATCCAGCCCCAGGGCTGGGACTCATACGGGTGCGGCACGTGCAGCGTGACGCCGAACTGGATCATCGCCACGTGGTACTGGAACAGGGAGTAAAGCGCCGAGATGACCGGTGTGGTCACGCCATGCGTGATGCCGTAGTTCCGGTAGTAGCCGGTGTTGGTGGCGAGCCAGTTCGTCCACGTCACCACGTAGGTGACGAGCGGGATCACTATCAGCGTCACCGGCAGCCACTTGCCGTCGCGGACAAGCCCGCCGCGCCACGGCGCCCGCAGCCCGGCGGCCCGCCGCGCGCCGATGTCCCACGCGATCGACAGGCCGATGAAGGCGGGGATGTACCAGACCGCGTCCTGCTTGGTGGCACAGGCCAGGCCGATGAGCACGCCGGCCGCCACCCGCCATTTCCTGATGCCAAGCCGGGGACCCGCCTCGTCGGCCGGGCGCAGCACGACCGCCTCGGCCAGCCTGGCCCGGGACACGTCCCTGTCGATCAGCATGGCGCCGAACGCGGCAAGCACGAAGAACATCAGGAAGATGTCCAGGATGCCGGTGCGGCTGAGCACGAACTCCATGCCATCGAGCGAAAGCAGCAGCCCCGCGATGCAGCCGAGCAGCGTCGAGCGGGTGAGGCGGCGGGCGACCCTGCACATCAGCAGGATCGCGAGCGAGCCGACGACCGCCGACGCCACGCGGTAGCCGAACGGGTTGAGACCGAAGACCCACTCGCCGATGGCGATCAGGTACTTGCCGACCTCGGGCTGGACCACATACTCGCCGCAGCTGTAACTGGAGCAGGCCGCGAAGATGTGCGTGTGCCCCGACAGCAGCAGGTTGTTCGCGAGGTTCTGGCCCGAGGGGTAGCCCGCCGGGTTCGCTACCGGGTTCCACTCCACCCCGTGCTTCAGGATCGACCAGGCGTCCTTGACGTAGTAAGTCTCGTCGAAGATGACCGCGTGCGGCACCGATAGCCTGTACAAGCGCAAGACCGCCGCGAACACGGTGATCACCAGCGGGCCGATCCAGCCCCAGAGCCTGTCGGTCGGCATCGGGGACATCAGCCGGTCGCGGACGACCGCGATCCGCTCCCTGGCGCCAGCGTCGTCAGCACTCCGGTCAGGCTCAGCCGGGCCGATGTCGCCGTCCGCTTCCAGCTCGGCGTCGGCCGGGTCACCGAAGATGCGCGGGTGCTCCATAGGGTCAGGCTGGGCCACCCGCACGGTTACGGTGTCCAGAATGTCGGGACCCGTCGCGTCAGAGCGGGAGTCGCCGGGGTCCATGGCCGGGTCGCCGGCGTTGGTCGCGGTCATCAAACGTCATCGTATGTGGAGGGAAGCCAGGATGGGGAGCGGACACGGTGCACAGGGAGCTATCCAGGGCACGCTGATCCTCGCGGGCGTGCCGATCGGCCGCCCGGAGGACGCCCCCGCCCGGCTGGCCGCCGAGCTGGCGCGGGCCGACGTGGTGGCGGCCGAGGACACCCGCCGGGTCCGCAGGCTGGCCGCTGACCTTGGCGTCACGATCACCGGGCGCGTCATCTCCTACTACGACGTGGTGGAGACCAGGCGCGCCGAGGAGCTGGTGGCCGAGCTGCAGGCGGGCCGGGACGTGCTGGTCGTGACGGACGCGGGAATGCCCGGGGTCAGCGACCCCGGCTACCGCGTCGTCACCGCGGCCGTGGCGGCAGGGATCAGGGTCACCGCGATCCCGGGCCCTTCCGCCCTGACCACCGCGCTCGCGCTGTCCGGCCTGCCGACCGATCGGTTCTGCTTCGAGGGATTTCCGCCGCGCAAGCCGGGCGAGCGCCGCTCTCGCTTCGCCGAGCTGGCCACCGATCCAAGGACGCAGGTGTTCTTCGAGTCGCCCCGGCGCCTGCACTCGACGCTCAGCGAGCTCACCCAATCGCACGGAACGGATCGTCCCGCGGTCATCTGCAGGGAGCTGACCAAGGTGCACGAGGAGGTCGTGCGGGGAACGCTGGCCGAGCTAGCGCTCTGGGCTGACCCGCAACGGCCTGATCAGCAGGCGTCGGGGGGAGTACGTGGCGAGATCACGCTGGTCGTGGGCGGGATTGGCGTTGCGGCCGCCAAGGCGGCCGCCCGCGACGCCGCGCGCGAGGCCCGCCGGGCCGCCCGCTTTGCTGAGCGCGCCAGCCGCCGCTCCGCCGTCGCCGGTGACGGTGCTGACGGCGTCGGCCTTGACGGGTGACTCGGCTCCTGCCTTGCCGTCAAGGGCGTCGGCGGTAGCTGCGGTGGGGACGGCGCGACGGGGACCGCTGCCGCGCAGGGTCCCGAAGGCAAGCGCGAGGGCCAGGCAGCCGAAGGGGACGGCGGTGGTGACGTACCGGTAGTCGAACTCCGCCGTGGCGGCAGGCACGACGATGAGGGCCAGCGAGGACAGCCAGGGGAGGAAGGCGTCCCTGCCGCCCCGCCGCCACCGCCAGGCCAGCGCGATGAGGCCGGCCAGCAGGATCAGGCCGAACACCGTGCCGGGCAGCCAGACGTAGCGCTGGTAGACCCGGATTATGCCCGCGAAAGGCCCGACGATCTGGGTACTGGGGTTCCCCTGCTCGTAGTAGGCGGCCGTGTTCTTGTAGCCAGCGAACGGCGACGAGGGGACCGGCAGCGGGTGGTAGCTGAACAGGTACTCGTCGTAGGTCGCCGCGTTGGGGAAGACCGTCCTTGGCCAGTCGAACACCCGCCAGGTGTCATCGAAGGCCGTCTGCGCGTAGGCCACCGGCTGAGCCTCGATGGCCTTGATGGCGAACTGCCCAGCCAGGCTGTTGGGCAGCGGGCTGAACTTGGTCGGCGGGAACCGGTCAAGCGGGCTGGCCGGGGTCCAGATGTACGCCTGGGCGATGGGCCGCTGGTCCGGCGGGACCGTGGTGCACAAGGCCAGCAGGGACGGATCCGACGAGAGGTTCATCTTGGAGCACTCCGCGAACGTCATCACCCGCGAGTAGAGGAAGACGCCGTTGGCGGTGTTCTCAGAGAACTGGCCATGCTGGTGGTCATAGAGCGCCATGTAAGCCACGTTCGGTACGGCGGCCAGCACGCCGAAGCCCACGAGGCCGGCTACTAGCGGGCGCCAGGCCCGCCAGTTCCGCCACCCGGCGGGAAACATGACAATGATGAGGTACAGCGCGAATACCCCGATGAGCGGCAGGCCGGTAGACCGGATAACGGCGGACAGGCCGAGGAGCAGCCCGGCCACCGTGCACTTCCACCAGGTGACCCGGGGCGTCCAGAGCAGCAGCGTGATCGCGAGCAGCGCGATGAACAGGAACAGCGTGTCCGACAGGATCAGGTGCTCAAGCTGGATCTCAAACCCGTCGTACAGGACCGGCAGCGTCATTCCTACCGCCAGCCAGGCAGGCGCACCGAAGCGTCGCCGGGCCAGCGCGTAGATCATCACGCCCACGCCCAGGCCCATCGCGTGCTGCAAGACCGTGATGAGGCCGAAGCTGTGCAGCGGCAAGAGTACTCGCAGGAAGATCGAGTACCCGGAGACCCGCGTTGGGTCGGTGACACCGGTGGCAGCCGTCGAGATGTAGTCGAAGGAGTCGTTGAAGTAGGCCCACCAGCGGTAGCCCAGTTCAGCGTCAACACGCAGCAGGAAGGCGGGAACGAGGACCGCCACGAACAACTTATTGCCCGTCACCACGCGCCGAATCCGCGCAGGCACTACCCTCAAGCCCGTATCCTCCTTGTGCCGGTGGCACATCCGCACGTTCGGATGCCGCCCTCCACGGTAGTAGGTGGATCGGCAGGGGGTACGCCGATACCCCTAGTCATGGTGACTGGTGAAGAAGTCCAAGCAACTGGTTAAGGCCGGTTGGTCGAGAGCAGAGCATAGCAGGAGCAGATGTGGAGCTAACCATTCTCATGCCGTGTCTCAACGAGGCTGAGACGGTGGCGACCTGCGTCCGCAAGGCCGTCGGCTTCCTGGCCGAGTCGGGGATCCAGGGCGAGGTACTCGTCGCTGACAACGGCAGCACTGATGGCAGCCAGCAGCTTGCCACCGAGGCCGGCGCGCGGGTGGTACCCATCAAGGAGAAGGGGTACGGTAACGCCCTTATCGGAGGCATCACGGCCGCTCACGGCAAGTACGTGATCATGGGCGACGCCGATGACAGCTACGACTTCACCAGCCTCATGCCGTTCATCACCGAGCTCAGGGCGGGCAAGGAGCTCGTCATGGGCAACCGGTTTAAGGGCGGCATCGAGCCCGGGGCCATGCCCCCGCTGCACAAGTACCTGGGTAACCCAGTCCTTTCCTTCATCGGCCGCCTGTTCTTCCCGAGCGCCATCGGCGACTTCCACTGTGGCCTGCGCGGCTTCAACCGCGAGAGCGCGCTGCGGCTGAACCTCCAGGCCACCGGCATGGAGTTCGCCAGCGAGATGGTGGTCAAGGCCACCCTGTGGGGCCAGGACATCAGCGAGGTTCCGACCACCCTGGCGAAGGATGGCCGGTCCCGCCCGCCGCACCTGCGCTCCTGGCGCGACGGCTGGCGGCACCTGCGCTTCCTGCTGCTGTTCAGCCCGCGCTGGCTGTTCCTGCTGCCCGGCGTCCTGCTGTTCGTGCTCGGCATCGCCGCGGGCGCGATGGTCGCGGCGGGCCCGGTCACCATCGGCAGCGTCACCTTCGACGTGGACACGCTGGTGGTGGCGAGCGCCGCGATCATAATCGGCTTCCAGGGCGTGCTGTTCTGGCTGTTTACCCGGGTTTACGCCGGCTCTGAGGGCTTCTTGCCCACGGAGCCCAAGGTGCAGCAGCTCCTTGGACGGCTCTCCATGGAGCGCGGCCTGCTGCTTGGCCTGGCCATCGGCATCGCGGGCCTGGCTGGCCTGATCGTCTCGCTCGTCTCCTGGAGCGGAAGGGGCTTCCACAACCTGAACTACGAGCACGAGCTGCGGCTGATGATCCCGTCGGCCACCGCGCTCGTGGTGAGCTGCCAGCTCCTCCTGGGCACGTTCTTCCTGTCCATCCTGGGCATCAAGCAGACCAGGCACACGTCGGCGGGCGGCCCGGTCGAGCTTGTTGGCAACGAGGAAAGGGCAACTGCCCGTTAGGCTGAAAGCATGTCATCCGCTAAGCACATTCTGACCGCGCCGGCCTGGCCGTACGCCAATGGCCCGCGGCATATCGGACACGTCTCTGGCTTCGCGCTCCCCAGCGACATGTTCAGCCGGTACCAGCGGATGGCGGGCAACAAGGTGCTGATGGTCTCGGGCACCGACGAGCACGGCACGCCAATCCAGGTGCAAGCGGACAAGGAGGGCGTGACCGCCCGCGAGCTGGCCGACCGGTACAACGGCGTCATCGCGGGTGACCTGGTCAACCTGGGGATGACCTACGACCTGTTCACCCGGACCACGACCCGCAACCACTACGCCGTCGTCCAGGAGATCTTCACGACCCTCCTGAAGAACGGCTACATCTTCCCCAAGACCACGCTCGGGGCGATCTCTCCTTCAACCGGGCGCACGCTGCCTGACCGGTACATCGAGGGCACCTGCCCGATCTGCGGCTTCCCGAGCGCCCGTGGTGACCAGTGCGACAACTGCGGCAACCAGCTTGACCCGACCGACCTGATCAACCCCAAGTCGCGGATCAACGGCGAGACGCCGCTGTTCGTGGAGCAGGAGCACTACTTCCTCGACCTGCCTGCGTTCACTGAGGCGCTCGGGTCGTGGCTGCAGTCCAAGTCGGGGCAGTGGCGGCCGAACGTGCTGAAGTTCTCGCTGAACCTGCTGGACGACCTGCAGCCGCGCGCGATAACCCGCGACCTGGACTGGGGCGTCCCGGTGCCGCTTGACGGCTGGCGTGACCGGCCGGACAAGCGGATCTACGTCTGGTTCGACGCGGTGATCGGGTACCTGTCGGCGTCCGTGGAGTGGGCGCGGCGGTCCGGCGACCCGGACGCCTGGCGGGCCTGGTGGAACGAGCCCGACGCCGAGGCGTACTACTTCATGGGCAAGGACAACATTGTCTTCCACGCCGAGATCTGGCCCGCGATGCTGCTCGGGTACTCGGGGCTCGGCTCTCGCGGCGGCTCGCCTGGGCCACTCGGCCCGCTGAACCTGCCGTCCGAGGTCGTCTCAAGCGAGTACCTGACCATGGAGGGAAAGAAGTTCTCCTCCTCCCGTCACGTGGTCATCTACGTACGGGACTTCCTGGCCAGGTACGACGTGGACGCGCTGCGTTACTACGTCGCGATCGCCGGGCCCGAGAACCAGGACACCGACTTCACCTGGTCGGAGTTCGTCAGGCGAAACAACGACGAGCTGGTCGCGACCTGGGGCAACCTGGTCAACCGCTGCGTGTCGTTCGCGGCCAAGAACGTCGGCTCGATCCCTGCCGCCGGCAACCTGACCGATACCGACCAGGCGCTGCTTGCCCACTCCAAGGCGTCGTTCGGCCTCGTTGGCGAGCACCTGTCCCGCGCCAGGTTCAAGTTCGCGATCAACGAGGCGATGCGGACCATCGCCGAGGCGAACAAGTACTTCTCCGAGCAGGAGCCGTGGAAGCTGCGCCTGGCTGACCCCGAGCGGATGAAGACGGTACTGCATGTTGCCCTGCAGGCCATCGACGACGCCAAGACGCTGCTCACGCCGTTCCTGCCGCGCTCGTCGCAGGCCGTCCACGAGATGCTCGGCGGGGCTGGCTCCTGGGCGGGAATGCCCCGGCTTGAGACGGTGGACGAGGAAGGCGGCCCGTCGTACCAGGTCATCACCGGTACCTACGACAACTCGCTGCGGTGGGAATCGCGGCCAATCGTGGCCGGGACGCCGCTGTCGGCCCCGGCGCCGCTGTTCACCAAGCTGGACCAGTCGGTCATCGATGAGGAACTTGGCCGGCTCGGCGAGTGACCCAAGGGACATAACGGATCGTGGTAACCCCAGCGGCGAAGCCCGCCCCTAGTGACGCTCCGCTGCCAGAGCCCGGCGCCTTCGACAGCCATACCCACGTGGACATCGTGGGGCTCCCGGTCGAGGGGGTGCTGGCCGAGGCGGCGGCGGTCGGCATCCACCGGGTGGTCAACGCCGGATGTGACCTGCCCTCCTCGCGGTGGGGGGTGAAGTGCGCTGAGGAATACCCGTCCGCCTACGCCGGGGTGGCGATCCATCCCAACTCGACCCTCGAGGTGGACGGGGCGCGGACCGAGGTCCTGGCCGAGCTGGCCGGCCTGGCGGCAGCGGACAAGGTCGTCGCCATCGGCGAGACCGGCCTTGACTACTACCGCGACTACGCACCACCGCAGGTGCAGCAGTGGTGGTTCCGCGCCCATATCGCGCTGGCTCGCGAGACCGGCAAGGCACTGATGATCCACGACAGGGAGGCACACGCCGACGTGCTTTCCATCCTGGCGGAGACCGGCCCCTGGCCACCGGACTCGGTGATCTTCCACTGCTTTTCCGGCGACGCGGAAATGGCCGCGCGGTGCGCCGCGGCCGGCTACCTGATGAGCTTCGCGGGCAACGTGACGTTCAAGAACGCGACCTCCTTGCAGGAAGCGGCGGTCGCCGCCCCGGCCTCGCTGATCTTGTGCGAGACGGACGCGCCCTACCTGACGCCGGTTCCGCATCGCGGCAAGCCGAACTCTCCGGCGATGACCGCGCACACGGTTCGCTTCATCGCGGGCCTGAAGGGCATGGACGTGGCGGACTTCTGCGGGCAGCTGCAGGCAACGGGGTCCCGGGTCTTCCGCTGGTGAAGGCGACGGTCGCGCCATGATCAGGCCGCTCGGAGCGGGAGACATCCGCGTCCTGGCCGCCTCGCTCGGCGTCAGGCCGACCAAGAAGCTCGGGCAGAACTTCGTCGTCGAGCCCGGCACGGTCAGGCAGATCGCCGCGCTCGCCGGGCCGCTGTCAGCCGACGACGTGATCCTGGAGGTAGGCCCGGGGCTTGGGTCACTGACGCTCGCGCTGCTTGAGGCGGCCGCCCCGTCCGGTGCCCGCGTTGTCGCGGTAGAGATCGACCCGGTCCTAGCCGGGCAGCTCCCTTCGACGGTCGCCGATCGGGCACCCGAGGCCGCCAGCAGCCTCGAGGTGGTGGAGGCCGACGCGCTCGGCCTGACCGGCCTGCCCAGCGCCCCTCCCACCCTGCTGGCCGCCAACCTGCCCTACAACGTGGCGGTCCCGGTGGTGCTGCACCTGCTGGCCACGTTCGGCTCGATCAAGCGCGGGGTCATCATGGTGCAGGCGGAAGTCGCCGACCGGATGTGCGCGGGTCCGGGCAGCCGGGTGTACGGCGTGCCGTCGGCCAAGCTGGCCTGGTATGCGGTCGCCAGGCCCGCTGGGACGGTGCCACGCAGCGTGTTCTGGCCGGTTCCCAACGTGGACTCCAAGCTCGTCACCTTCACCCGGCATGACGCCGGCGTACCTGAGGCCGGCCGCAAGGACGTTTTCCGCGTCGTTGACGCCGCGTTCGGGCAGCGGCGCAAGACGCTGCGCGCGGCCCTGGCGGGCTGGGCCGGGTCGCCGTCGGAGGCCGAGCGAGTGCTGAGGGCGGCCGGGGTTGACCCGGGCGCGCGCGGAGAATCCCTCGCCATCGCGGACTTCGCCCGCATCGCCTCGGCGGCCCCGGCCGCTCCGGTTGAGGCCGCCGCCTCGGTTCAGTCGGCCGCTCCGGCGGAGCGGACCGCTCAGCCCGCCGCTGACGATAAGCTTCCTAAATCGTGACCACCAGTGTGACCGTGCGGGTCCCCGCCAAGATCAACCTCCAGCTCGCGGTCGGACCGCTGCGCCCTGACGGCTACCACGACCTGGTGACGGTGTTCCACGCCGTCTCCCTGTTCGACGAGGTCACCGTCAGCCCCGCCGAGCACGACAGCGTGCTCGTGGCCGGGGAAGGCGCAGCCGAGGTGCCGGCCGACTCTGACAACCTCGCGCTGCGGGCGGTGCGCGCGCTGCGGGAGGCCATCGAGGCCCGCGGGATCGCGGGGCCAGGCATCGGCGGGCCCGTCCGGGTGGAGATAAGCAAGCGGATCCCCGTCGCCGCGGGAATGGCGGGGGGCAGCGCCGACGCCGCCGCCGCCATCGTCGCCTGTGACGCCCTGTGGGAGACCAGGCTGCCCGCCCGTGAGCTGTCAGGGATCGCCGCGCTGATTGGCAGCGACGTGCCGTTCGCGCTGCTCGGCGGGACCGTGGTCGGCCGGGGACGGGGCGAGCAGCTCGCCACGCTCCGGGCCGCGCCGGCCCGCTATCACTGGGTCCTTGGCTATGCCGACGGCCAGTTGTCCACCCCGCTGGTCTACAAGACGCTTGACCAGTTGCGCGCCGCCGAGCCGGTTCCCGATCCGCAGCTGAGCGGCGAGCTCGTCAGCGCGCTGCGGGTCGGCGACGTGCGGAGGCTAGGCGCGGCGCTCGGCAATGACCTTCAGGCCCCGGCGCTCAGCCTGTTCCCCGCGCTGGCCGACACGCTACGAGCGGGCCGCGGGGTGGGGGCGTTCGGCGCGCTGGTCTCCGGGTCCGGGCCAACCTGCTTCTTCCTGGCGGGTGACGCCGAGCACGCCAGCCACATGGCGGCCCGCCTTTCGTCCGGGGGCACCTGCCGCGCGGTCACGGTCGCGACTGGCCCGGCCGTGGGTGCGCAGGTCATCAGGCGGGCAGCCTGAGGTGGCCCGATGGTGAACTTGATCAG
>Ga0335072_10010370_pt1 | contig 13425 bp, 12 predicted proteins | sample Lox_Sample_21_FD_206725 | JGI IMG/M metagenome (GOLD analysis project Ga0335072, IMG submission 206725) | Soil microbial communities from Loxahatchee National Wildlife Refuge, Florida, United States - Lox_Sample_2.1 | ecosystem: Environmental > Terrestrial > Soil > Wetlands | place: USA...
TGTGGTCGGTGTCTTGTGAGCGGGACGTGACTTTCGGCGAAGTTGCAGGGACGTGACCTCACCCGGTCAGCCCCGGTTTCTCGCCACTCGCCGCGGCCGCCGGGGCGAACGGCGGTTCGCTCGGCTCGGGCACGGTCAACGCGCCACTCACCCGCCGCCGGGCGGCGAATGGCGGGTTAGCCGCCCTGGGCTGAGGAGGCGGGCGCGCCGGCACGCCTTAGGTCGGGGTGAGGCGCCGGCTGAGCGCTACTCACACCCGCACGGATAGCCGTTCGCCACCGCCTGCGCCTGCTTGGGCGTGAGCACCTTGAGGTACGGGCGCGAAATCTCGCTGGCGACCGCGATCTCGCGGCCGACGGTGGCGCCCGGCCACGCGACGGTGATGGTGACGATCTTCAGCCCGTCGGTGCTCATCAGCTGATTACGGTTCGGGAACCAGCTCGCGACGAGGCCGACCCCGTTGACCGCCTCCGGTGCCGGCGACAGGCGCTTGGGGCCGAACGGCTGCGCGGCCTCCTCGATGGTCCGCTCGAGAACGAAGTACGGCTGAGGACCGCTGTAGACGTCCGCGTTCAGCGACACCCGCTTGCCCCCGCCCACCCTCGTCGTATAGGTGCACTGGGGGTTGCCGTCGTTGCCCGTCCCGACGGCGGTGGTGATGCTCGTGGGCGGCACGTGCAGGGAACGCGCCGCGACGTCAAGGACCGACTGCCGGCACGGCCCGGTGGAAGCGGCATGGTGGGCAGCGGCGCGCTTCGCGGTCGCCGCCGCCGTGGTGGTCGTCGTCGCCGAACTGCCGCAGGCCGCCGCCAGCGTCAGCACCACCAGGCAAGCACCGGCGGCGACGAAAGACCTGAGCCACCTTTGCGACCCAATCCTCCCCACGGAGCCACTGTATACCCAACCGGAGGGGGAGCAACGGGCGAGGGCGCCGGCTCCTCAGGGGACCCCGATCCGGGTCAGGGCGAGCGCGCCGGCTTGCGCGCCCAGGGCGGCGGCTTCCGCGATCGAGTCGCCTCGGCCCAACCCGAGCGTGAAGGCGGCCGCGAACGAGTCGCCGCAGCCGTAGGAGTCGCGCGCCGTGCCGGGAAGCGCCGCCGCTTCCCACCGGCCTTCCGATTCGCCCCACCAACGTCCCCCGTGGGCGCCCTCGGTCGCGACCAGGAATCTGGTGTGCGCGGCTACCCGGTTGGCCCAGGCGCGCTCGTCGCGGTCGCCTTCACTGAACACCACTGCGTCGATCCGGGTGTCGGCTGACTCGAGCACGTGCCTGGCGCGTGGGGAGGCCACCACCGCTCGGGTCCGGCGGGCGTGACGCAGGGCGCCGACGTCGCCGGCGGTGAAATACACCGAAGCGATATGAGGAAGTTGCTCCCAGCCGAGATCGTCGTTCCCCCGCGGTTCGAGTCGCTCGCCCAGGGTGATGATCGTGCGCTCGTCACTGGGTTCGAGGAGCGTGATCGCCCGGCGGGTTGGCTGATCGCGCCAGGCCACGTGCACGTTCACCCCGCGGTCCTCGAGCTGGGCGAGCGCGGCGTGTCCGTTGGCGTCGTCGCCCAGCGCGGTGTAGAAGTCCACTTCGGCCCCGAACTCGGTGAGGGCGAGCGCGGCCACCGCCCCGCCACCGCCGGCGCGCAGGAATCCTCCTCCGGCGGTGGTCACCTGGCCCCGGCGCGGGAAGCCCGGCATCTGGAGGAAGTCCACCCACTCGACGTGGCCGACGACCGCGACTCTGGTCATGGTGCATTAGTGTGCCCGTGATGGATGAGGGTTTGCCGATTGCCTACGAGGTCCTGGAGGATGGGGTCCCGGTCTATGCGTCGGGCGGCGAGCAGATCGGCACCGTCGAGCACGTGATCGCGGCGCCGGAGGAGGACATCTTCCACGGGATCGTGATGGGCGCCGAGACCGGCCTGCGGTTCGTGGCCGCCGACCAGATCGCCTCACTGCACGAGCGGGGCGTCGACCTCCGGATCGATGCCGCGGCCGCCGCGGCGCTGCCCGAGCCCCACGGGGGCGCGCCGGCCTGGCGGGAGGTGGAGCCCGGCGTGAAGCCGAGCCGCTGGCAGCGCCTGCTCGACCTGACGACCGGGAAGGACCCCCGTTCTAGAGGCTGGCAAGAGGAAGACTGAGACCGGCGTCCTCGAGCCAGCGCCGCAGGTGCTCGGGTGACTCGAACCGGATCGCTTGCAGCCCCGCGCGCTGCGCCGCCTCGACGTTCCTGGCTGAATCGTCGACGAACAAGGTGTGCGCCGGGTCGAGGTCGAAGCGGTCGAGCACCAGCTTGAAGGCCCGGACGTCGGGCTTGGCCACGCCCTCGAAGCCGGACACGACCGTCCCGTCGAACCATCCAAGGAATGGGTAGCGCTCGCGGCGACCCGGATACGTCCAGGTCTCCATGTTGGTGAGCGCGTAACACGGAATGCCCTGATCCTTCAACGCGCGCAGAATCTCCACGGTGCCGTGGATCGGTTCGCCCAACATCTCCTCGCTGCGGCGTGTCCAGGCCCAGATCAAGTCCTCCTGGTCGGGGTGGGCGGCGACGAGCGGCGGGCATGTCTCCTCGGGCGGGATGCCGAGGTCATGGGCGTGGTGCCACTCGAGCGTGCAGACCTCGTTCAGGAACCGCTCCATGTCCGCCTCGTCGTCGAACAGCTTGCGGTAGAGGTAGCGGGGGTTCCAGTCGAGGAGCACCCCGCCAAGGTCGAACACGATCGCGCGGGGCTTGCCGTTGGGATGGGGTAGCGTCACCGGGGCTAGTGAAGCAAGCGGCCGCGGACGAGCAATCTGGACGCCCGGGTTCCTACGCCGCCGCCCGGCTCCTACCGGCGCGCCAGCCGTGCCGGCGCCCTGCGCTCCCACGCATCGGCGAGCAGGTCGGACAGGAGATCGGCCCGCGCCGCGCTCAACGTAACCCTGACGGCGGCCAACCGCTTTCCCCACCAGACCTCGGCGCACACGCCGGGGTGAGACTGCACCGCGGTCAGGATGCCCGCCTCGTCGACCATCACATTCATATGGTCCTCGTCCCACAGCGTCGCGAAGATCCGGCCGGCGACGCGAAAAGAGGGCCTCCCGTGGTGGTCCTCCTCGACGGCCTCGGGCAAGGAGAGCGCGAGCCGGCGGGCTTCCTCGCTACTCAACATGGCCCCACGGACAAATCGTACCGGCGGTTATGCTCGCGTTCATGCACCTCGCCGAGCTCACTCCGCCCGAACAGCGGGTGCTCGGGTGTCTCATCGAGAAGCGCTGGACCACGCCGGACCAATATCCGCTGTCTCTGAACGCTCTGCGGCTGGCCTGCAACCAGTCGACCAACCGGGACCCAGTCACGGCGTACGACGAGACCACGGTCAGGGAGGCCGCGCAGCGGCTGTGCCTGTATGGGCTGGCGCGCTTGGCCAGCGGCCACGGCAGCCGCGCGGTCAAGTACCGCCACCTGGCCGAGGAGGCGCTCGGCCTGGGCCGCGAGGAGCTTGCCGTTCTGGCCGTGCTCCTGCTTCGCGGTCCCCAGACGCCGGGAGAGCTCAAGGCGCGGACCGAGCGGATGGCGCCGCTCGCCTCCCTGGACGACGTCGAGCGGGTGCTCGACGTCCTGTCAGAGCGCGGCTACACCAGGCGGCTCGGACGCCGTCCGGGTCAGAAGGAGGACCGCTTCGAGCACCTGCTCGGTGGCGCCGGTGACGGGGAGGCGACGGTCTCTGCGCCGGCGCCGTCGTTTGCTCCCGCGCCGGCACCAACGGTTTCTTCCGCGCCTTTCGGGCCGGCACCAGCGGTCGCTCCCGCGCCGGCCGCCGCGGCACCGGCGCCCGACGGGAACGGGGCCCTGGCCGAGCGCGTGGCCGCGCTCGAGGAAGAGGTGGCGTCGCTGCGCGTCGAGCTCGACGAGCTGCGCGCTCTGTATGAATAGTCCCGGCCCCTACGGGTAGAGCAGGCCGCTCTCCTGGCGCATCACGAACTCCGCCCGGCGCTCGACGAAGTCGGTGACGATCGCTGCGAACGCCTCGGGGCGGTCGGCGAAGATCACGTGCGCGGCGTCGTAGACGATCACGAAATGACACTGAGGGAGGAGCGCGCGGTAGATGCGGCCGAGCTCCGGGGGCGTCAGCCGGTCCTCGGTCCCGAACAGGACCAGCGTGGGGACCTCGAGCGTGCGCATCGCCGCCTCCAACTCCGGGTCTCGCGGCGGGCCGATCAGCCGGCCGACCAGCGCCCGCTGCTTGGCGTCGACGTCGGGCGCTAGCGATCCCGTGTCCGTCTGGCGGTCGGGGTGGGCGTACAGGATCGACGCCATCTCCTCGGGTCGCGGGTACGGGGGAGGGTTGTCGCTGATCGCCGCCGGCGAGGACAGAACCAGTGACTCGAGGCGCTCGGGATCCTGCAAAGCCAGCCACAGCGCGAGCTTGCCGCCGAATGACTGACCCCACAGGCTGAAGCGTTCGATTTCTATCGTGTCGAGCGCACGCAGCATCGTGCCCGCGAGCTCGGGGAGCGAGGACGTCCGGTCGTTCGCCGGCGACTCTCCGAATCCGGGGGCCTCCAACACGATCACCCGGTGAGTGCCGGCAAGCAGATCGTGCGCGCGGCTCAAACGCAACCCGCCGGCGCCGTGGAGGGAGACGAGCGGCGGTCCGTCTCCTGCCTCCAGGTAGCGGATCTCAAAGCCATCAGCGCGCACCGAGTTCTCGACGAACACCTCTACAGCTCCCACATCCGTGGCAGCACCTCGGTCCCGAACAGCTCGAGACTCCGGCGCGCCTCGTCCGGGCCGGGCGCGATGAAGATCAGCTCGAGGATGCCCACCCCGAGCTCGCGCCGGAGCCGGTCGACCTGGCCGAGCACCGTCACCGGCGAGCCGAGCATGAGCTGGGCGCTCTCGAGACGCGCGTCGATGTCGCCGCCGGCGTGCAGGCGGGAGCGCTGGCGCGGCGTGTCGCGCCCGTAGTAACCGGCCCGGGTAGCCGCCTCGTCGGCGGCGGGATTACCCGTGCTCAGCCGCAGCCCGCCGGCGTGGCCGTGCGCGCCGGCCAACGGCGCCCAATCCTCGCGCGCCTGGGCGTCCGACTCGGCCACGTGCACGGCGATCCGGTACAGGAGCTGCTCGGGCGCCGGCTCCCAGCCGTGTGTGTCCGCCGCCTCCCGATACACGCGGACGGACTCCCGCGCGCGGTCGAGCGTCGTCACCGCCAGGCCGCCGCTGATGCGTTTGGCGGCCGCGAACTCGGCCGCTTCGGGGCTCGAGATCGACATGAAGATCGGGGGATGCGGCGTCTGCACCGGACGGGGCCAGATCGAGATCGTGCGGTACTCGTAGTAGCGGCCGAGCCAGCCGAACGGTTGGGGCTCGGTCCAGGCGCGCACGATCAGCTCGAGCGCCTCCATGAATCGCTCGCGCGACTCGGCCGGATTGACGCCGTAGGTCGCGTACTCGTTCGAGGTGCCGCGCAGCATGCCGGCGATCAGCCGACCGCCGCTCAGCGTGTCGAGCATGGCGAACTCCTCGGCCACCCGCACCGGGTTCTGGATCGGGATGTTCGAGCCGAGAAGCGCGATCTTCGCGCGCTTGACCCGCTGCGCTACGGCGGCGGCCATCACCATCGGGTTTGGCGTGAGCGACGCGGCCGAGTAGTGGTGCTCGGCCACGGTCACCCAGTCGAAGCCGAGCTGGTCGGCCAACTCGAACTGGGCGAGCGCGCGTTCCATCGAGGCCTGTGCCGCTTCGGCCGAATAGCCGTCGGCGGGCACGGGCCAGCCGCGTCCGGTGTGCTGACCTGCGTAGGGCACGATCGAGAACACCGCCGCCTTCACGCGACGAGTATTGACCAACGGACCGTGTCATGACGACTCGGGGCGCAGGCCCCGCCGAGGTCATCGAGTTTCAGCGCGGCGCGCCTGGGAAGGGGCTTTCTCGGCCGACCGGTCCCCGGAGGTAGGAGGTAGTGCATGCGTCGTGTGTTCGGAGTCCTCGCCATGGCGGTTGCGCTGGCGCTCGTGCCCGTCGCGAGTGCGCAGGCCGCGCCGGCGGCGAACGCCGGAGCGTTCTCCCTGAGCGCAAACAGCCCGGGCGGGACCTACGCCCCGACCTTCACCGGCAACGGCATGCTGGGCGTGCGCGTGCCGCCATCGGGTCAGGGCTACGCCGGCGGCACTGTCCCCGCCCAGTCCGAGCTGGCCGGCTTCTACGCGTGGCCGTCGGGTCAAGCCAAGGTGTCAGAGAACGTACAGCAGCGGGCCAACATCCCCACCTGGTCGACGCTCACCTTCTCGGACGCCGGCCAGCCGTTCACTGCGCCCGGCCCGGGCGTGTCGAACTGGCGCCAGTCGCTCGACCTGCACACCGGCATCGTGACGACCACGGCGCGCTGGACCGCCCCCGATGGGCACATCACTGACCTCACCTACCAGGTGCTGACCGACCGGGCCAGCCAGTTCGTCGGTCTGGTCCGCCTGCAGTTCACTCCGCACTGGTCGGGCCCGGCGACGATCACCGATGCGATCGACGGCACCGCCGACACGACCGCGAGCCCGTTGCTGACGAGCCAGGTGTCGAAGGGCTGGAACACGGCCGGGAACCAAGATTGGGTCACGATCCAGACGGTCGGCACCAACATCCAGGCGACGCTGGCCAGCCAGCTGCAGGCGAGCTCCAACGTCGTGGCGGCCAACACCCCAACCGATCAGACCACCGATCAGAGCGTCGGCCAGCAGCTCTCGTTCCCCGTCACCGCCGGCCGGACCTACACGATCACCAAGTACGTCGGGGTGGAGAGCTCGCAGGACGCCAGCGACACCGTCGGCGCCGCGCAGGCCCAGGCCACGGCGGCCGCGGACACCGGCTGGACGTCGCTAGTGGGTGCCAACGACGCGGCGTGGGCGTCCCTGTGGCATGGCTCGATTGAGATCCTCGGCAACAGCACGCTGGCCACCGACGTGAACGCCAGCCAGTTCTACCTGTGGTCGAGCACACGGGACGGGGCCGACTGGAGCGTCTCGCCCGCCGGCCTGTCCTCCAACGGGTACGACGGTCACATCTTCTGGGACGCCGAGACGTGGATGTACCCGTCGCTGCTCGCCCAGCACCCCGATCTCGCCGCGGGCATGGACGCGTACCGCTTCCAGCGCCTGCCCGAGGCCGAGCAGCACGCCACCGCCACGGGCTACGCCGGCGCCCGGTTCCCGTGGGAGAGCGCGCTGGACGGCACAGAGCAAATCCCACCGCCGGTGTCGGTCAACAGCGAGGGGCTGTACGAGCAGCACATCACGGCTGACATCGCGCTCGCGCAGTGGCAGTACTACCTGGTCACCGGGAACCGGGGATGGTTGGCGACGCAGGGGTGGCCGGTCCTATCGGGTGCGGCGACGTTCTGGGCCTCGCGCGCCACGCTCGGGCGCGACGGTCGCTACCACATCGACGGCGTCACCGGGCCCGACGAGGAGAACCCGGACGTCAACGACGAGGTCTACACCAACGTCGGTGCCATGCGCACGCTCCAGGATGCCGTCCAGGCCGCCCACGTGCTCGGCATCGCCGCACCGGCCAGCTGGTCACGGATCGCCGCCGGGCTGGTCGTTCCCGTGAATGGCAAGCTGAACATGCATCCCGAGTTCTCGGGTTACGGCGGCCAGCTGGTCAAGCAGGCCGACGTGACGATGCTCCAGTACCCATGGAGCTTCTCGATGCCGGGCAAGCTCGCGCTCGGCGACCTCGACTACTACGTGCCGCGCAGCGACCCGGGTGGCCCGTCCATGGACGACGCGATCAATGAGATCGACACCGCCGCGCTGGGGACCCCCGGCTGCTCCGCCTACGTGTACACGGAGCGCAGCTACCAGCCGTTCATCCGCGACGTCTTCCACCAGTTCTCCGAGACCCGGACCGGCGGCGCGTTCACGTTCATGACCGGGATCGGAGGGTTCCTGCAGGAGTTCCTGTACGGCTACTCGGGGATGCGCTGGAACCCCGGCAACGTCGGGCTCGACCCCAGCCTCTCGAGCCAGATCGGAGGGATCGTGCTGCACGCGGTCCGCTGGCGCGGGCGGATCTTCCAGATCGCGATCGGCCCGCAGCGGACGACGGTCAGGCTGGTTTCAGGCCCGCCGCTGCCCGTTTCCACGCCCGCCGGTCGGCGCGTCGTGCGCCGCGGCCATCCGCTGACACTGCCGACCCGGCGGCCCGACCTAACCGCCACCAACGATCTGGTCCGCTGCGGTCACGCGGTGGCGACGAGCTCGGCGCCCGGGGCGCCGGCGCTCGCGGCCGTCGACGGCAGCCCCGTCACCGACTGGCAGCCGGCCACGGTACACGCCTCGCTGACTGCTCCGCTCCAGCCGCTCGCGGGCCCGATCCGCACCATCACCCTGTGGTGGGGTCGTCAGTGGCCGGCGGTGCCCGGCCCGAACATCCCGCCGCCGCCGGGGCCGGTGATCGTCCTGCGGCCGGCGAGCTATACGGTCCAGGTTTCGACCAACCGGCGGCGGTGGCGGACGGTGGCGACCATGCACGGCCGGCGCGGCGTGCTGGACACCGTCCACTTGAAGGCGGTCAAGGCTCGTTACGTCCGGATTCGCGTCACCGCGTCGAGCAGCACGAAGCTGCCCATGCTCGACGAGCTGACCGTGACCAGCTGAGAGCTACGGGATGCCGATCTCGGAGTTATCGCCGACCATGAACCGGTAGGCCCGCGGCTGGCGCGAATCGCGTCGGATGGTGGCGTTGCGCCCGAGCAGCGACGACTCCATTCGCCCGTCGAGGTCGTGCACCGAGGACCCGGCCAGCAGGATCGAGTGTTCAACCTCGGCGTTGTGGATCTCGCAGCCCTCGGCGACGGCGGTGTACGGACCGACGTAGCAGTCGCGAAGGTGGGCGCCGGCGCCGATGATCGCGGGACCGCGAACCGATGAGCGCTCGAGCCGGGCGCCGGCCTCGATCACCACGCGGCCGTCAACCTGCGAGTCGATCAGCTCACCCTCGATGCGGGTCTGGATCGTGTCGAGCACGAGCCGGTTGGCGGCGAGCATGTCCTCGAGCCGGCCCGTGTCCTTCCACCATCCCTTGACGATGTGCGGCTCGACGCGGTGGCCCTCGTCGACCAGGTGCTGGATCGCATCCGTGATCTCGAGCTCGCCGCGAGCCGACGGCTGGATCGCCTTGGCCGCCGCGTGCACGCGCGCGGTGAACATGTACACGCCGACCAGGGCGAGGTCGGTGCGCGGCTCGCGCGGCTTCTCAACCAGGCGCACCACGGCGCCGTTCGACAGCTCGGCCACGCCGTAATTCTCGGGGTCGGGCACCTGGGTGAGCAGGATCAGGGCATCGGGCTCATGGTCGGTGAAGGCCGCCACGAGGTCGCCGATCCCACCCTGGAGCAGGTTGTCGCCGAGGTACATGACGAACGGCGTCTCGCCCAGGAACTCCTCCGCGGTCAGGACGGCGTGGGCCAGTCCCGCCGGCTCGTCCTGGAGGATGTAGGTCAGCCGCACCCCGAACTGCGACCCGTCGCCGGCGGCGAGACGCACCTCCTCGCCCGTCTCCGGGGCGATGATGATCCCGACCTGCTCGATCCCGGCCTGGGCCATCGCCTCGATCGCGTAGAACAGGACTGGTTTGTTGGCCACGGGCACGAGTTGCTTCGCGCTCGTGTAGGTGATCGGGCGCAGGCGCGTGCCCTTGCCCCCGGACAGGATCAGTCCCTTCAGCGGCTCCATCGGCGCGCAGCGTAGCGGGGTGGCGCCGCAGGCGTGCTAGCCGGGCGCGACCAGGTGGACGACGCGGGCTGCGCCGTGTCAGCCCGCCGCGATCGGGGCGGCGGCGGCGCGGATCGTCTCGGCGGCTTCGCGAACTGCGGCGCGCGCCTCCTCGGGCTCGAGCACGACCGCGTCGCCCGCCTCCTTGAGCACATCGCGCACCAGGTAGCGCATGCTGGCGAAGCCGCGCTCGACGATGACGGCGCCGTCCTCGAGCTCCTTCGTGACGGTGCGCTCTTCCCGGGCCCAGCGGGCCCGTTCGGACGAGATCCACACGCGGGCGCGGCGCGCGGCCGGCACCTCGCCCGTCCGCGGCCAGCCGTCGACGTCGGCGGCGGGATCGACATCGGCGCGGGGCTCGAACGACACGTCGGTCACGGCGGCGGACTTGAAGCGGTCCAGGCGGAAGTGGCGGACGTCGCCACGCGAGGGGTCGTAGCTCGCCACGTACCAGCCCTCGCGTCCGTTGATGAGGGCGTAGGGCTCGACCGTCCGGGTCGAGAACTCGTCCTCGTTCTCCTTGTAGTACTCGAACGACAGCAGCCGCCGCTGTGAGATGGCGCGCGAGACGACAGCCGCGATCTCGGCGTCGTCGCCCCCCGGTGCAGCGATCTGCAGGCCCTCGTGGACCGGGTCCTCGCCGAGCGCGGCCACCACCTTGTCGCGCACCGAGGTCAGGGACCCCTCCGGGATGTGTTCGCCGATCAGGTCGATCGCCGCCACCAGCGCCTTGGCCTCGACTGGGAGCAGGCGGGCCGGCCGGGCGAAGGAGTCGCCGTAGGGCTCGGGCTCGACCTCGATCTTCCCGTCGCTGCCGAGCTCGGCGTAGAGGACGTAGGTGCCCGCACCGAAGTTGACGAGGTTGAGCACCGAGATGTCCTCCCGAAGCTCCTGTTCTGAGACCTTCAGGTCTCGGCAGATCTCGCGCGCGTCAACCGCGCGGCCGGCGCGGCCGGCCTCGATCAGGATGCTCGCCAGCGTCACCAGCCGCGCGAACCGCTCCGGGCGGATGGCCCCATCCGGGTGGTGGCCGTTGCCCGTGTCCGGGTCGGGCGCCGCCTCCGTCTCGCTCGCGGGCACCGCGGGCGCGATCTGCACCTCGGCCGCATGGCGGTCGATGAGGAGCTCGAGCCGGTCACGAAGCTCCTCGGCCAGCTCGGACGGCCCGAGGATCCGCGCATACTCGCCGAGTCCGAGGACCCAGGCGATCAGCTGCCGGGCGTTCGCGTAGGGCGTGACGAACACCCGGTCGCCCTCCTCCTCGGCGGGACGCATCTCGCCGTAGCGGCCGAAATGGCGCTCGATCTGCCAGGCGATCCGCCGCCCGATCCACACCTCGGCGGTGCCGACGGGCTCGCCGAACTGCCAGTCGATGCGGTTGGCGTAGGCGCGCGGGTCGAAGTCGACGGGGCGCTGGAAGTCGTGTTCGGCCTTGGTCGCGTAGCCCACCTTGCCGCGGATCCGCGACAGACGAAAGACGCGCAGCGCCTTGCGCTCGTGCGAAAGGCCGATCAGGTAGAACTGGCCGCTCGGCTGGAACAGCAGGTGGTAGGGATCGACCTTGCGGCCGCCCCACTCGCCGCGCTCCATCGTGTAGTAGTCGAACACGATCGTCTTGCGGCGGAAGATCGCGGTCTCGATCTTGGCCAGTCGTTGGCTCAGCTCGTGACCGCCGGCGGCGCCGGTGATCCCGAGCGCCACCGTGTGCTGCTCGGGCGAACCGAGCGGGCTGGGCCGGCCCCATGAGATCTGCTGCAGGGCGATCCGCAGCGGCTCGGCATAGGCGAACTCGCCGTCGAGCAGCTGGAGCGCCGTGTGCAGCGCCGCCAGCTCCTTGTCGGTGAACTCGATCGGGGGCAGGTGGAAGTTCTCGGGCGCCAGCGAGTAGGTCTCCTGCTCGACCAGCCCGTCAACCGGCTTCTCGACCGACAGCACGATCCGCAGCGCCTCGAGCTCGGAGCGGTCGGCGTAGAAGCGGCGCGCGAACGCGTCCTCGTTCATGGCGCTGTAGCCCTCGACGTCGCGCCGGATCTCCTGGGCGGTCACCGGACGCCGTTCCGCCATCAGGTATGAGATCAGCGACAGCTGACGGATCAGCTTTTCCGTGTCCTTGGCCATGCCCCCTGCAACTCTAGTTCGACCGGCCCGACGGCGACCCCGCCCCCGGGGACTGGAACGCTATTTGCGGTCTTTTGCCGGGGAGCCGTATCGCCGCGTTGACGAGTCGTATAAGGCGGCGAAACGCGCGTAATCAGGCCGCTTGGCGATCGGCCTCGGCCCGCTGCGCGAAGTACGCGCCGCCCCCCAGCGCCTTGTCGTAGGCCGACCACTGGGCGCCGGCGGGTAGGTCCTTCTCGAGCCGGTCGAAGCTGCCAAGCCGCCCGCCGAGGTTGTCGATCATGTGGACCAGCGTCGCCTCGCGCGTGCAGGGAACGACGGGGCTGCCGTGCTCGAGCGAGCCGTGATGGCTCAGGATGATGTGCAGCACGGCCTGGGCGAGTTCGGGTGGGAAGCCGTCGAGCCGCTCGATCGCACGGCGCACCCGGTAGTAGCCGAGCGAGATCTCCCCCTGGAGGCGGCCCGCGTCCGACATCGAGATCGCCCCGGAGTCCACGTCGTAGGCGTCCAGCTTGCCGATGTCGTGCAGCAGCGCGCCGGTCACGGCGATATCCCGGTCGATGCCGGGGAAGGTGGCCGAGATGGCGCTCACCGCCTGCGCGACGGTGAGCGAGTGCTCGAGGAGGCCATGCCGGTAGGCGTGGTGGAAGCGCTTGCCCGCCGGCGCGTCCCGATAGCCCGCCCACGTCTCAGCGAACACGGCGCTCAGCAGCAGTCGCAGGTGGGGGTTCTGGACGGTGGTGAGCAGCTCTTGCAGGTCGCTTTCCATCTGCGAGATCTCATGCACGGGCCCGTCGTGGAGGTCCTCGCGGGTGTACTCGCCCTGCCGTGCCGCCCGCAGGCTGCGGACCGCCAGGTGCTCGCCCGAGAGACTGCCGGTGACGAACACGACCTCACCCGGGCGGCAGATCTCACCCGCGGAGAACGCCACCGTGGCGAAGACGCTCCCCGTGCGGTCGCCAAGGAGGAGCCTCAGGTGGTGGCCGCCTTCACGGCGCTCGACCTGACGAACCAAGAGCGGCTGCGAGACCTCACAGCCGTCCGCAAATTCCCGCACTTTCATGACATCACGAAGATAAAGTGGCCCGCGGACGGCACCGAAGGCGCCGCCTACCCATTTCAAATGCAACGCAGCGCGATCATCACCGGTGGGACGGGCGGGCTCGGCTCCGCGGTCGTCACGCGGCTGCTCGACGACGGCTGGCGCGTCGTTGTGCCGTGGATCGTGGAGTCCGAGCTCGAGCGGCTCAGGCAGCGCGACGGGCTCGAGCTCGTCAGGGCCGATCTGTTCGATCAGCAAGCCGTCGCCTCGGTCGTCGATGTCGGCGCCGGCGATTCCTCGGCCCCGCTGCGTGGGGTCGTCAACCTCGTTGGTGGCTTCGCCGCCGGCGGCCGGGTGCACGAGACCCCGATCGACGAGTTCGAGAAGCAGTTCCGGCTGAACCTGAGGCCGACGTATCTGGTGGTCGCGGCGGCGGTGCCGCATCTGCTCTCCGCCGGCGGCGCCTCGATCGTGTGCGTGGGGACGCGGGCGGCACTGCAGCCCTTCAGCGGCGCGGCCGG
>Ga0335072_10010372_pt1 | contig 13423 bp, 12 predicted proteins | sample Lox_Sample_21_FD_206725 | JGI IMG/M metagenome (GOLD analysis project Ga0335072, IMG submission 206725) | Soil microbial communities from Loxahatchee National Wildlife Refuge, Florida, United States - Lox_Sample_2.1 | ecosystem: Environmental > Terrestrial > Soil > Wetlands | place: USA...
CTCCGTGAGGAGATCCTCGATAACCGCGAGCAGCAGCTGGTCCTTGCCGGTGAAATAGCGGTAGAAGGTCTGCAGCGCGACCCCTGCCTCCTTGATGAGGTCCCTGGTGGTGAAATCGGCCCCCTTCCGGGCGACGAGCCGCCGCCCGGCCGCGACGATGACGCGCGCCTGATCCACGCTGCGCCGCCGCGACACCTGGACGGACGGCGACCGGTCGATCGCCCGCGCTGCCCACGATGGCAGCACGTCAGCCTGGGAGTCGCCTGGCTCCTCATCCGCGGCACTGGCGCTGTCGGCGCTAGGCATCGTCCTCCAGTCAGGGGAGCGGCTAGGTCCCCAAGGTAGAACACCGCTCTCGTCTTCTCAAGAAGACCTGGCCCTGCCAGGCTAGGCCTTCCCTGCCGTTCCCTGTCACGGGGCGAACAGGTGGCCGGCGTTGACGTCGAGCACGGCGCCAGTGATGCCGGAGGCAAGGTCCGAGGCGAGGAACAGGATCGCGCTGGCGACTTCGTCCTCGGTGACGATCCGGCGCAGCGCCGCCCCGGCGGTAACCTCGGCGTGCACGGTCTCATAGCCGACGCCGCGCTCCTTCGCCTGCAGTTCGTGGTACCTGGCGAGCATGTCGCTCCAGATGTGGCCGGGGGCCACCGCGTTGACACGGACCCCGGACGGCCCGAGCTCCCCGGCGAGCGCGTGGGTGATCCGGTGCGCCGCCGCCTTGCCGGCGGCGTACTCGCTGCGCCCGGCGTGGCCCATCCGGCTGGACATGGACGTGACGTTCACGATGGCGCCGCTGCCCTGCTCGACCATGGGCGGCGCCAGGTAGCGGCAGGCCAGCAGCGTGCCGTAGCCCCCGGTTTCTACGACCTTGCGCCACAGCTCCAGGCCATCGTCATCCATGTCGAGGACAGCGCGCCGTGGCGCGGCGCCGAAGGCCATGGTGACGAGCACGTCGACGCGGCCGAATAGGTCCGTGACCTCGCCGGCCACGCGCTTCATGTCGTCCCTGGAGGTCACGTCGGCCGGGATCGCGAGGGTCTCGGCCCCGGCCTCGCGGGCCGCGTCCCCGGACTCCTTCAGGGAGCGCTCGGAGCGGGCGACCACGGCGACGGACGCGCCCGCGGCGGCGAGCCGCCGGGCCAGGGTCGCGCCGAGGCCGCGGCCGGCCCCGGTGATCACCGCGACCCGCCCGTCGAACCGCAGGGAGCCCGTCACCGCAGCGGGCCGAGCGCGATGTGCTTGACCTCCTGGAAGGCGCGGATGCCATCCTCGCCGCGCTCGCGGCCAAGGCCACTGTGCTTGTAGCCGCCGCTAGGGGCGTAGGCGCTGAACAGCCCGGCGTTGACGTTGACCGCGCCGGTGCGCAGCCGCCGGGCGACCGCCGTCGCCGTGGCGACATCGGCGCCGTATACCTGGCCGGACAGGCCGTAGTCGCTGTCGTTGGCGATCCGCACCGCGTCGTCGAGGTCGCGGCAGCCGATGATCGCGATGACCGGGCCGAAGATCTCCTCGCGGGCCGCCGGGTTGTCATTGCCGGGCAGGTCCAGCACCGTGGGCTCGAAGTAATAGCCCTTGCCGAGCGCCCCCGGGCGCCTGCCGCCCGCAACTGGCACGAACACCCATTGCGCCAGCTCCACGACGCGCAGGCCGTCGAACGCACCCTTATCCACCAGGTTCCTCGCAGTGACAGGAGATGGAATACCTCGTCATGGTCAATGTAGAACAATGCTCTTGTATAGAAAAGAGCATTGTTCTATGTTCTAACGTAACAGGAATCTAAGTCCACTTTGCGACGGAACGCGGTGCCTGGCCAGCGGATGGCCAGTGTTCCGCCGGTTCCCCAGGCTCCGCGCGGCGAGCATCGAGAACGGCTCGGACTGGGTCGCGATCCTGGCCAGGCGGCTGCGGAAGAAGGCCAACCAGGCGCCGAAGGCCTTCCCGGAGGACCCGCTGGAGGTCCTGCGCCGCACCGTGTGGGTGACGCCCTACTCCGAGGAGGACATCCCGGCGCTCGCCGAGACGATCGGGGTGGACAAGGTCTTGTTCGGCTCCGACTGGCCGCACGGCGAAGGCCTGGCCGAGCCGGTCACCTTCACCAAGGAGCTGACCGGGTTCTCCGCCGGCGACGTCCGCAAGATCATGCGCGACAACGTGCTCGACTACCTGGGCGGCGAGGCCCGCTGATGGCCGTGGCCCCCGTGCCCATGACGGCCTGGTCAACGTCCACTTCGGGGACTCCGAGCAGCCGGAGTACATGTTCCGGGTCAAGAACGAGCACTTCAAGAAGGACGACTCCATCTTCGGCAAGTGGGACATGCCCAAGGTGCTCGACGAGATGGACGCCAACGGCGTCGGGCGGGCCGTCCTGACCGCGAACATGAAGCAACTGGGCGGCTCGCCGGTCAAGTTCGTCGAGGCCCGGCCGGACAGGTTCGCGCTGACCGCGGGCGGCTTCGACTTCCTGCGGCCGATGCCGTCAGAACCCCATCCACCTGGACCGGGTCTGCGTCCGCTTCCCCGAGCTGCGGCTGTGCTGCGCTTCGGCATCCCGGCGTAGCTGCGCGTGCGCTCTGCGGTTCGATTACTCGATCTATCTGGCCTGGACGGACTTCCTGGCCGGGATCATCGCTGAATGATCATTTCGGTCCTCTACCTGCTTGTTCGCTGCCTGCTGGGTTGCCTGTCGGTACTGTCCCGGGGTCAGGTGTCCAGGAACGCCGAGCCTCTGGTGCTGCGGCACGAGAACGCCGTGCTGCGCCGTCACGTCCCCCGGGTCCGTTACGAGCCAGCCGACGGCCTTCCCGGTGACGCCCGCGATGCTGCCGCCTCGCACCAACGGCTGATCGCGCACAAGCGGGACTACCCGAGCCGCCGCCGCCCCGGGCGGCCGTCCACGGCGGCCGCGATCCGCAACTCGTGATCCGCATCGCGACAAAGTGACCCTCACGGGGTGAGCTTTCAGCGGGTGTCGCAACATGGCCGTCTTGGGCCTACGGTCGGACGCATGACGACACCACAGCAGCCGATCAACAGCGGCTTCACCGCCGATAGCGCTATCGCCGAGGTCCTGAAGGGCATTGACCTGGAAGGCAAGCTCGCGATCGTGACCGGCGGCTACTCTGGGATTGGCACGGCGGTGACCCGCGGGCTCAGCGATGCCGGCGCTACCGTGGTCGTCCCTGCCCGTCGCCCTGATCGGGCCCGCAGGGAGATCGGCGATGTGGCTGGCGTGGAGATCGCTGAGCTTGACCTGGCAGACCTGGGCAGCATCGAGCGCTTCGCCAGTGAGTTCCTCGCATCGGGCCGGGGCGCCGACATGCTCATCAACAATGCGGCGGTGATGGCCTGCGAGCTGGCCCGCATCGGTCCCGGCGGCTGGGAATCGCAGTTTGCGATCGACCACCTCGGCCATTACGCGCTGGCCAACCGCCTGTGGCCAGCGCTGACCCGCGGCGGGGGCGCCCGGGTCGTGTCGGTGTCGTCGCGCGGCCACAAGTTCTCTGGCATCAGGTGGGATGACATGCACTGGGCGCGCGGGTACGACAAGTGGCAAGCCTACGGCCAGGCCAAGACCGCGAACGTGCTGTTCGCGGTGGCGCTCGACGAGCGTGGCAAGAACGCGGGCGTCCGCGCCTTCGCGGTGTACCCGGCTGGCGTCCGCACGCCGCTGCAACGGCACCTCACCCGCCAGGAGATGCGCGACCTGGGCTGGTATGACGATCAGGGCAACCTGGCGCCGCTGTTCAAGACCCCGGAACAAGGAGCCGCCGGCGAGGCGTGGGCAGCCACATCCCCGCAGCTCGACGGGATGGGGGGCGTCTACATCGAGCGCTGCGACATCGCGCAGGTCGCCGACCCCGATACCGACAAGGGCAAGCAGGACGGCGTCAACCCGTACGCCGTGGACCGGGAGCAGGCCGAGCGGCTGTGGAGGGTATCAGCGCAGCTCACCGGGGTCGACGCCTTCGCCGCTGCCTGAAGGGATGGGCCTCGGCAGGGGTAAGCTCGCAGTGATGAGCTCCGATGACAACGCCCTGGGTGAGTTCCTGCGGGCCCGGCGGGAGCTGCTCGATCCGCAGGAGGCAGGATTTCCCGACTTCGGCCGGCGGCGTGTCCCCGGCCTGCGGCGGGAGGAGCTGGCCCTGCTCGCGGGCGTGAGCAGCCCGTACTACACCCGCCTCGAGCAAGGCCGCGATCGTCATCCATCGCCGCAGATCCTCGAAGCGATCGGACGGGCGCTCGGCCTGGACGAGCAGGCCATGGCCCACCTGCACCGCCTCGCGCAGGCTCCCCCTCCGTCGCGCAACCAGCCGTCCCGCGTCGAGGAAGTCCCGGCTGGCATCCAGTTCCTGCTCGACACCTGGACAGCCCAGCCCGCCGTCATCGTCGGCCGCTGGCGCGACGTTCTCGCCGCCAACCGCCTCGCGCAGGTCCTCAACCCGGGGTTCGTCCCCGGACGCAACCTGCTGCACCACGTGTTCCTGGACCCGGAGGGCCGTGAGTACTACCTGGACTGGGAGGAGGTCGCCGAGGGAGCCGTCGCCGGCCTGCGTGCCTCGGCCGGGGCCGAGCCGGACGACCTGCGCCTGGCCGGGCTCGTCGGAGAGCTGTCGGTCAAGAGCGAGGACTTCCGGCAGATGTGGGCGCGTCATGACGTCCGCGCGCGCATTACCGGGCGCAAGCGCTACAACAACCCCTTCATCGGCCCCATCACCCTCGACTACGAGACCTTCACGGTGAACGCCGACCCTGGCCAGACCATGTTCGTCTTTCGCGCCGAGCCAGGCAGTAGCGACGAGCACTCTCTCCTGCTACTCGCGCGGATCGCGGCCGGCCAGCAGTCCCGCGAGGCGGAAGACGGTTAAGGTCGGCAGGCCGCCCGGGTATCATCGCTGCACGGCCGACAGCCCGCGCGCCCCTGCGTCCCCCGGCTTGAGCTCGACAGCGGCGTGGAAGCTCTCAGCCGCGTCTCGGACCCAGTCCCGGCCACCGGTAGCGAGCAGGTCAAGCAAGCAGCCCACGGATCGCGTCGCGACCACCAGCGTGGTGTGGTCGCGACCCCGAGGACGGCGGCGACGGGCCGCCACGACAGGCCTGGGGACGCCCGCGTCCCGCCCGCAAGTCATGCCCCGTCTCAGACGATCACGTAGCGAGGAAACGGCAGTGACAGAGTCCCCGGTCGAGCAACGCTGATTGACAAGGAGGAATGCTCGTTGACAGAAGACCTCCGGGGGCTCAGTTCACGAAAGCGCGCGATGCCTAACGATCGTGGCATCCAGATGCCTACGGTGCTGATGTCGTAGTTGATGAGCGGCGCCGGCAAGCGGCCCTCGGCGATTACCAGTCGGTGAGGTTGATGATCTCCGGGTCCGGGCGCTCCTCGAACGGACGTCGCCGGATGCGTACATAAGGGGTCCGCGGATGGCGGTTGCCCCCATCCAGGCGACGGGAGACTCACCCCCATACCGCCTACGCCGCCGAGCCCGGCAAGGGCCCTTGGGACGTCCTTCCGTCGCGTGCGGTCGGTGCTGCGGCGTCGCATGAACCGGCGCTCCGCTCCCATGCGGCGCCACCAAGTCGACACAGCGTCATGGAAAGACCAGAACTGATCTTCAGGTGCGGCGCATGCAGAACCGCCTATCTTCACATCTGGCGCAACCAGCACCCTCATTCCCGATTCCCGCGACAGCGGGAAAACGGACAACGACGGAACAGGATCAAGGAGCTATGACATGCGGCGCAGGACCGTTATCAAGGCGCTTGCCGGAGCAGCTGTGATTCCACTGGCCGCCAGCTGCGACGGCTCGTCGTACTCGAGCGCGGGCAAGGCGTACTCCCTCACATTCGACACGACCTCGTACACGACCGAGACCAAGACGGTGAACACCGGAAGCGGCGAGAGGAAGATCACCTACCGCTTCTACCGCAACAACGTCTACGTTCAGCACCCCGTCAACTACAAGTACCAGTCGCTCAACGTTAGCGTGCCGGTGGAGATCAACGGGAAGGCGGTGGACGCCACCAGCGCCCCGATCGTGCTCGCGATCAATGTCGGCGGCTACACGTCGTCCTCGTCATGGGATGCCACCGCGCAGGGTGGCGGGATGTCGGCCGGCTCCGCTGCCGGCGGTTTCGGCACGTCCGGCCACGGCGGCCCACCAGGCGGCGGTGCCCCCAGTGGCGGTGCCCCGAGCGGCTCGGGTGCGCCGGGCGGCGCCTCCCAGGGCGCCTCATCTGTCGGCCTGGGCAGCTCGATGTCCAGCTACTACACGAGCTACGACGACGGGGAGATGGCCCTCGCGAACGGCTACGTGGTCGTGGAGCCTGGCTGCCGCGGCCGGGACCTGAAGTGGCCGGACGGCAGGTACTACGGCAAGGCGCCGACCATGGTCATCGACCTCAAGGCCGCGATCCGGTACCTCCGGTACAACAAGGGCCGCATCCCGGGGAACACCGGCTGGATCATCACCACGGGCGGCAGCGCCGGCGGCGCCCTGTCCGCGCTGCTCGCCGCGTCGGGCAACAGCTCCCTGTACGACGCCGACCTGAAGGCGCTCGGCGCGGCCGACACCGGTGACAACGTCTTCCTGTCGGCCAGCTACTCGCCGATCACCGACCTGGACCATGCCGACATGCAGTACGAGTGGATGTGGGGCACCCTGCCGTACGCGGGAGGCGGCACTCCCGGCAGCACCTCAGCCACCAGCAAGCTGGTCAACCAGACGTACTCCGGGCAGCTGACGGACGCCTTCGCCGGCTACCTGGACGCCCTCGCCCTGCAGGGCATCAACGGCTACGGGACGCTCACGGCGGGCAACTACGCCAGCTACATGCAGAGGGAGTACCTGGAGCCGGCGGCCACCAGGGCGCTCAGCCAGACGCTCACCGCGGCCGAGCGGGAAGCCTACCTCCAGAAGAACACCTGGATCACCTGGTCCGGCGGCCAGGCCACGTTCACCTGGGACAAGTTCATTGAGCATGTCGGCACCCGCAGCAAGGGCGTCCCCGCGTTCGACGCCTTCGACCTGTCCGCGACGGAGAACTCCGTGTACGGCGACGCGACCCACAACGCGCGGCACTTCACGCTGTACAGCCTGCGCCACGCGACGGGGAACGCGAGCGCCCAGCTCGCCAGCGACCTGCCAGCGACGATCGCCATGATGAACCCGCTGTACCACCTGCGGATGAGGAATCCGTCCCGTGCGCGCCACTGGTGGATCAGGACCGGAACCCTCGACACCAACACGGCGCACACTGTCGTGGGCAATCTCGCCGCCATCACCACCGGACTCGGCGACAGCGTCAACTCGGCCCTCTATTGGGACGGCGGCCACGCCGTCAACTTCGACTCGCCGGACCTCATCGCGTGGATCGGCCAGCTGACCGGCTACTCGGTCGCGTAGCCGGGCCTGTGTGGTTGGCCGAGACAGACCCGGAGGGAATAACTTCCGCCTTGTCCTGCTGGAACGCCGCCTGCCGGTTCTGGCCGATCATGACGAACGTGGACAGGAAGATCGCTTCCAGCGACACGATCAGCGTCAGGGGGACCGGCGACGGTGACTTCGCCGCGGCCGGGCCGCAGCAGCGGCCCATGGTCCTCGTTACCGGTCTTGACATTGCCCGGGTAATGCAGCGAGAAGTTCGCGAGCGAGGCCTCGAACAGCGGATTCCCAGGGGCCGGTATTGCCCACCGCTCGTACAGATCGCTGGACTCCGCCTCAGTGGGCGTTGCCGAAGTTGTAGTGGGAACTCCCTGGCGGTTATGGCGGCGGCTTACGGCCGCCGCCATCTGCCACGCCGGCGGTACTCGGCCATATCAGGCGCCCGCCGTGCGTTCAGGGGGTGGTGGCTCATGCCCGGGAGCGCTGGCGGGGCGGATGGACTTGGCGGCGGTCCGCCGCAGCACCGCTTTGCGGATCTCGGCGGCCACCGCGATCGACAGGGCGACGGCGGCGCAGATCAGCCACTGCCCGACGTCGAGCCTGACGGTCTTCATCACGGTCTGGAAGATGCCCAGGACGGTGGACAGGACCAGCAAGGCGAAGGACCCGCTGGTCGTGATGACGAACGTCTTGTCGGAGAACGTGCCGAGGCAGAAGGCCGAGTCTCGTTCGTCTTTGGACTCGATCGAGAAGAGCAGGAGGAACAGCGCGAACGTGACCATGCCCATGGTCCGGGCGATGGCGAGGCCGTGCGCCTGGTCCGCCCAGCTGATCACGCTGAGGGTGCCGGTGGCCATCAGCAGGCCGGCGAGGGCGAGCCAGGGGATGAGCGCGCGGGTCAGGATGGGCCGGCCGGGCGGCAGCGGCGGGCGTTCCATCAGGCCGGCGGCGGGTTTGCTGTAGCCGAGTCCGACCGACTGGATGGACAGCATGGTGAAGCTCACCCACAACGTCTGCAGCGGCAGCAGTGGTATGCCCTGGGCGATGTTGAAGATGCTGGCGGCCAGGAACGTGGCGATGTAGCCGAACAGGCCGCCGACCTGGAACCGGATGTACCGTGCGAGGTTGTCATACAGCCCGCGGCCGAGCTCGACGGCCTTGACGATGGTGGAGAAGTTGTCGTCGGTCAAGATCATCACCGCGGCTTCCTTGGTCACCTCGGTGCCGGTGCCCATCGCGATCCCGATGTCGGCCTTCTTCACCGCCGGCGCGTCGTTGACGCCGTCCCCGGTCATCGCCACGATCTGGCCTTTCTTCCTGAGCACCTCCACCAGGCGGACCTTGTGCTGAGGGCTGACGCGGGCGATCACGCCGATGCTGTCGACCCTGGCCAGTGCCTCCTCGTCGCTCATGGCGGCGAACTCGGCGCCGGTGAGGACGGTGCCGTCGATGCCGAGCTGGCCGGCGACCGCGGCCGCGGTGACCGCGGAGTCGCCGGTGATCATCCGGACCCGGATGCCGGCCTTTGCCGCCGTCGCGATTGATGACCTGGCGGCGGGGCGGGGCGGGTCGACGATGCCGACCAGGGTGAGCAGCTCCAGCCCGGTGACCAGCGGGAGCAGGTCCGCGCCGGGGTCGAAGGCCGCCGGGTCGAAGTCCTTGCGCGCGATGGCGATCACCCGCAGCCCCTGCTCGCCCAGCCGCTGGTTCTCCGCCAGGTACCGCTGCCGGAATTCGCCGTCAGCCGGCACGGGGCCGGCGTCGGCGTCGGCGACCGTGGCGGCCCGCGCCAGCAGCTGGTCCGGCGCTCCCTTGACGAAGCACCGGATCACCTCCTTGCCGGGCGCGCCGGTCATCGTGTGGAACGTGGCCATCAGCTTGTAGGCGGCGTCGAACGGCAGCTCGGCGACCCGCGGGTGCCGTTCCCTGGTGGAGACCGCGTCGATGCCGCCCTTGGCGGCCAGCACCACCAGCGCGCCCTCAGTCGGGTCCCCGATCAGCTCGCCGTCCCTGACCACCGCGTCCGAGGCCAGCACCATCGGCACCAGGAACTCATCCGGCGGGATGTCCTGCTGCCCGCCGGCCCGGGTGATCCGGCCGGCGGTAGAGTAGCCCTTCCCCTCGACCGCGTACCGCCGGCCGGCGGCCGTCATCTGGACTGCGGTCATCTGGTTCAGCGTCAGGGTGCCGGTCTTGTCGCAGCTGATCGCCGAGGTGGAGCCGAGCGTCTGGGCCGAGGCCAGCCGCTTCACGATCGCGCCGGCCTTGGCGAGCCGCTCCGTTCCCCAGGCGAGGATGGTCGTGATCACCGTGGGCAGCCCGACCGGGATCGCGGCGATGGCGAAGGCGACGGCGGCGTTGAAGACGGCGATGAACGTCTCGCCCCGGGCCAGGTTCAGCGCCATCGACGCGACCAGCGCGATGCCCGCGATCACCAGGATCTGCCCCGTCAGCCGGTCCGTCTGGCGGGTGAGCGGGGTCTTGGCCGGCTGCTCTTCGGCCAGCATCCAGGAAATGCGGCCGACCTCGGTGGCCATCCCGGTGGCGGTGGCGACGAACTCACCCGCCCCGCGGGTGACGTTGGTGTTCATGTACACCATGTCGGCCCGGTCGCCAAGCGGCGTGCCGGCACCCGCCACAGGCTCGGTGGCCTTGGCGACGGGCAGGCTCTCCCCGGTCAGCGCGGACTCGTCGACCTCCAGCGTGGCCGCCTTCAGCAGCCGCCCGTCGGCGGGCACGATATCGCCCGCCCCGATCGCGACGATGTCGCCGGGAACCAGCTGCCCAGCGGGGATCTCCGCCAGCCGGCCGTCCCGCCTCACCCTGGCCTTGATGACCACCATCTTCTGCAAGGCGGCGGCGGCCGCGGCGGCCTTCCCCTCCTGCTGCAGGCCCATGACCGCGTTGAACAGCGTCAGCAAGATCAGCAGGATGCCCGTGCCGGGCTGCCTGAGCGGGTAGAGGCTGCCGATGCCGGCGGCGAGCAGCACGAGCTGCATCGGGTCGGCGTACTGACGAGAGAACGCGTGCCAGCGGGACTCGGCTTGGCCGGCGGCGAGCTCGTTCGGGCCGAACCGCCCGGCACGCGACGCGGCCTCGGCCGAGCTGAGACCGCGCTGCCCGTCCACCCCTTCGCAATGCAAGACCTGATCGGCGCCGAGCGTGTGCCACGCGAGCTTGCCTGCCGCCGGCGGCCGTCCCGATCCCTGTGCATCCGTCGCTCCCGAGGTCATGCGGTGCCCCGCGCCTGCCCGGCTGGACGATACGGCACCAGGAGGACGTTGGGCCCGGCGCCGGGATCCGCGGGCCGCCCGGCTAGCGGCATGGCCCACCCGGATGTGCAGTACTCAGATGCGGTGCGGACTAGGTACGGCTGCAAGTTGGATCCCAGTTGAGTGGACATGGGCCAGGACGGGGGCCGGGTACAAACCGCAGGAACTGGCCAGGCTGATCGGTCGTAGCGGTTGCCGCGCCCACTCCGCCGGCACCGAGGCTAGGGCTGCTGGGCGCGGCGGAGTTCGAAGGCGATCACGATCTCCGAAATGCCGCGGAACAGGGCGAAGAAGCCGACCCAGATCACCAGCAGCGCTCCTCGTACCGGGAGGTACTGCTGGGACGCCCAGAAGCCGAGCAGGACCTCCAGGATGCCGGCCACCATGCCAAGCCACCAGGCGCTGTTGACCTCCCTGGCGCTGGCAGAGGTGATGATGTCGAGCGCGCCCCGGAAGATGAGCAGCAGCCCCAGGATCGAGGCCAGTGTCCAGAACGCGTCGTAAGGCCGGGCGAATGACCAGCCGGCGCCGAAGGCGCAGATGACGCCCATCACCACGTGCAGCCAGCCCCAGCTGGAGCGGACCAAGGCGATGAAGAACTCGTTGACCATGGCCACCAGGAACAGGACGCCCAGCAGGGCGCCCACCGTGGCGACCGAGGCGGGGGTGAACCGCAGTGCGACCCACGACAGGATGAGCCACGCGATGCCGGTCAGCAGGAACATCCACCAGGGGCCGGCCAGCCGCCATAGCCCCGCGCGGGTCCTGGACCGGATGGTTGCCCGTTCGCCCATGGCGCTCATGAGCAGCCCCCCTCCCGTGCAGGTAGCTACCGTGGCGACGTCCTGCGGCAGCGAGCCTGCCTGCCCATGGATTACCCCGTCTGGGCACCGATGATGTCGCTGGCGCCTGGAAACCGGGATCTGGCGGTACCCGTTGCCGGACAAGACCGCGTCCGGCGCGACCTCTACCAGGCCGTGCGCACCGAATACAGCCGCTGCCGGCACGGCTTCGCCATCAGCCTGTTCCGCCAGGGCGGCGAGCGGCCTGGCCGGGCGGGCGGACGCCGGCGGGGTGTCGCGGCGGTGTGCCTGGGTATGGCTGGTGTTCAGGGGGTTAAGTGAGACAGGGGGGAGTGCCGGGAGTGAGCGAGAGCGCGAAGAACCGGGGGGCCGCCGGCGCGGCAGCGGGCGCCGTGGGCGTGGTTGGCCGGGCCTGGGACGGTCAGGCGGTGGAGCCGCCGGTGCTGGGCGGGCCTGAGCACACGGACTACTACCAGCTGGATGACTTGCTGACCGGCGAGCAGCGGGCGGTTCGCCAGCGGGTCCGCGAGTTCATGGACACCGAGGTCACGCCCGTTATCAATCCTTACTGGGAGCGGGCGGAGTTCCCGCACCAGCTGGTACCCAGGCTGGGGGAGCTGGGCATCGCGGGCTTCCAGATCCCCGGCTACGGCTGCCCGGGGATGAGCAACCTGACGGCGGGGATGGTGATCCTGGAGCTGGCGCGCGGCGACCTGAGCATCTCCACGTTCATGGGCGTGCACTCGGCGCTGGCCATGACGTCGATTGCGCTGCTGGGCTCGGAGGAGCAGAAGCAGCGGTTCTTGCCGCCGATGGCGCGGATGGAGAAGATCGGGGCGTTCGGGCTGACCGAGCCGGGCCACGGGACGGACGTGGTCATGCTGGGGTCGACCGCGCGCCGGGACGGCGGGTCGTACGTGCTCAACGGGCACAAGCGCTGGATCGGCAACGCGACCTTCGCGGACTACGTGATCATCTGGGCGCGGGGCGATGACGGGCACACCAGCGGGTACGTGGTCGAGAAGGGCACGCCGGGATTCGACGCCCAGGCCATAGCGGGCAAGACGGCCCTGCGGTGCGTGCAGAACGCGCAGATCTCGCTGACCGATGTCCGGGTGCCCGCGGAGAACCGGCTGGCCGGCTCCCGTACCTTCCGCGACACCGAGAAGGTGCTGATGGCCTCACGCTGGTGCGTGGCCTGGGAGGCCATCGGCGCTGCCGTGGCCGGCTACGAGACGGCGCTGGCGTATGCCCGGCAGCGGCACCAGTTCGGGATGCCGCTGGCGGCCTTCCAGCTCGTCCAGTACCGGCTGGCGCGGATGCTGGCCGACATCACCGGCATGATGTGCATGCAGGTCCGGCTCAGCCAGCTCATGGACGAGGGCAAGGCCTCGATGCCCCAGGTTGCCCTGGCCAAGATGCACTACACCGAGCGGTCGCGTGCCATCCTGTCCGACGCCCGCGACATGCTCGGCGGCAACGGCATCCTGCTCGACTATCACGTGGCCCGGCACCTGTGCGATATCGAGGCCATCGACACCTACGAGGGCACCGACACGGTGCAGGCGCTGATCGTCGGCCGCGACATCACCGGGCTCAACGCCTTCGTGCCCGTGCAAGCCGGCCACTAGCGGGCAGGCCGCCGGCCACTGGCGGCCGGGCCGCGCGCCCCGGCGGGGCCGGGAAGAAGAGGAGTCAGCCATGGGAAGCACGCCGCTGCTGGAGGGATTGCACGTCGTTGACCTGGCCAGCTTCATCGCTGGCCCGGCCGCGGCCACGGTGCTGGGTGACTTCGGCGCCGATGTCGTCAAGGTTGAGCAGCCGCGTGTCGGCGACTCCTACCGTTACCTCAGCCGGGTGCCGCCTCTTCCCCAGGTTGAGGGCGTCAACTACCCGTGGCAGCTCGACAACCGCAACAAGCGCAGCATCGAGCTGAACCTGAAGTCCCCCGGTGCCCGGCCCGTGC
>Ga0335072_10010373_pt1 | contig 13423 bp, 9 predicted proteins | sample Lox_Sample_21_FD_206725 | JGI IMG/M metagenome (GOLD analysis project Ga0335072, IMG submission 206725) | Soil microbial communities from Loxahatchee National Wildlife Refuge, Florida, United States - Lox_Sample_2.1 | ecosystem: Environmental > Terrestrial > Soil > Wetlands | place: USA: Florida...
TCGGGTGACGCTGAATCCGAACGACCAATAAGCGACGCCGCGAAGGATGACGACGGACAGCAATGGAAAAGCTTCGCCGGTTTCTGCTGCCGAGGTAAGAGCCACTTATAGTTGCGGCTAGATGCGGAACCTGCAGGTTTAGCTCACGTTCAGATACGTCGTGTAAGGCAGATTCCCCAGCGAGGTAAACGGCATCATGGTTACGGGGCCGTTCGCGGAGCCGACCTGCCACACCCGTTCGCTGATGCGCCGGGGCGCGAGCAGTTGTTGCCGCGTTACGGCCGGCAGAGGACTCTCCAGCTGCGGCTTCACTGCCATCAGCACGAGCGGTCCGCGCACCAGGGCCACGGTGTTCGTATGCCGCGCGTCAATAGCTTCAAGCCGCATCTTGAGCGGCAGTTCCAACTCTACTCGGTCTCCGGTTTTCCACTCGCGCCGAATTGCTGCAAACTGGCCGGGGACGGCCAATCCCTTCTGACGGGTTCCGTTCACGGAAACCGATGCACCCTCCGCCCACGCCGGAATACGAAAGTTGAGCGTGAGCTCGGTGGGCTGGGAGCTGGTCACCGTGAAATCGACATGATCCTCGTAGGGATATTCACCCTCCTGCGTGAGCGAGAGCGCTGCTCCGTTCTCCGTCCATCGCAGCGTCGACGGCACGTAAAGATTGACGTAGACGGCCTGCGGCCCGCGAAAATAGGTATTAATGCGGTAGTCCGCCGCAACCTGCGGTAGCGTACCCGAGCAACACGGCCAGTGAGCTTCCTTGTAGACGCGCTGCCCATCGTAGTTGTAGTCAGAGTAGTAGAAGGCCTGGCCGTCGTCCTGAAGCGGTTTTGCACCCAGCACGGTGTTGTACATCATGCGCTCCATGCTGTCGCCGTAGTGGGGATTGCGGGTGACGCGCAGCAGATAGCGGGTGAGCTTGAAGTGCGCGTAGGAGCCGCAGGGAGTCTCAAAGGTGTGGTGGGTGTCGGTCAGGCTGGCATATATATCGTTACTGTCCGGCGCGCGTAGCGTCTCGTCCGGGCCCCAACCGCCGGTGGCATAGCTCTGCTGCTGGAGCATGGCAAAGGCATTCCGCGCGGCGAGAAGATGCATTTCGCTCCCCGCCACCATATACGCCATCATGGCTGAGTTCAGGGAGTTCACATAACTGTATGCGTGCCTGCCATTGAGCACGTTCTGGTTGCGCGAAAGCGGATCGAACCAGGTCTTGTCATCGAGGTACTGCAGTGCCAGGTTGTAATAGCGCCGGCCTGCGCCGCGCTGGTAGGCGAGAAAGAGGTTTTCCGGCATGGTGTAAGACTCGTCCCAGGTCCATGAGGGGTCGTCAGGGTCCTTATCGAACCGCCAGCGAACGTTGTGCTCCACGGCGTGCGGCGGCAGGTGGGGAAGCGCGGTGTTGGTGGTCAGGTCGAGAATCGCCAGAGCCTGCGGATCCTTGACGTAGGTGTGAGAATCGAGCAGTCCGAGCACCAGCTTGTCATAGTTGTAAGCCGGAAAGCGACTTTTGATGTAGAAGTCCGCCGAGATGGTCTGCGCATAGAGCTGGTTGAGCCGCAGCACCTTTGCGCGCGTCGCCTCGTCTCCATTGATGGCATAGGCGCGCGCCAAGGCCGACACCCATTGGCCAAAGGTGGATCCGGACGCGAAGCCCGCATCAAAATTTTTGCGATAGTCGTAATCGGGGTTGTAGCTGTACCAGCCCCCCAAATCGACGCCGGGCGCCGGCATTCCGGACATCTGGCGGAAAGGCTTCAGCAAGCTGTCGTCGCTCAGCTGCATGAGCACGGCATGGGTGGTCATTAATTGCGACTCGTGGAGGTCACTGGAGATGAACACATCGCCGTAGCCGAACTGGGTGAGCGGCGCTGCTTCGGGAGTTTCCGCACCCCACGCTATGCGGCTCCAAAGACTACTGGTGGCTGCCGCCGCCGCGGCGGCTGAACCTGCCTGAAGAAATCCTCTGCGTGAAATGCCTGCAAATCGTTTTAAGCTCATATTCATTGGACGAACGACCTCCCAGTTTCCGTTACCATGATGCAACCGAAGCACTGCAGCTGTCACGTTCGCTGCCATACGGCGGATCGGATTTACTCTCCCGTCTGTTCCGCCAGGCGACCCTTCGCGCATGGCCAACTGCATAGCACTGAGTGCGCAAAAGCGTCGGCATTGCAACTGGCGTGATTTGACGATCCTATATAATCCCGCCGTACTTCAAATCGAAGCTGCATAGGACACAAATGGAAACTCTATACCTGATTGCATTGCTGGTCGTGGGTGTCATCGTTCTCTACCTGATCCTAGGAAGCTTCTTCACTGTGAACACGGCGGAGGTAGCCGTGATCACGCGTTTCGGCAAGTTTCTTCGGACCGCTGACCCTGGATTGAACTGGAAGCGCCCGTTCTTCGATGCGGTGGCGGGCATTGTGAGCCTGCGTGTGAATCAGATCACGCTGACGATGGAGACGAAGACCAAAGACAATGTGTTTGTGACGATTCCGATTTCAGTACAGAATCGCGTTCGTCCAGAAAAAGTGTATGACGCCTACTACAAGTTGTCTGATCCGGTGGCGCAGATCAAGTCCTATGTGGAGCAGGTGATTCTAGGGCATGTTCCGGGGATGACGCTGGATGAGGTGTTTGCCTCGCAATCGAGCATAGCCGCGGCGGTGAAGCAGGAGTTGGATGCGGACATGGCGCTGTTCGGGTACGAGATTGTGAATGTGCTGGTGACGGATATTGTTCCAGATGAGAAGGTGAAGTCGGCGATGAACGATATCAACGCCGCGCAGCGCGAGCAGGTGGCGGCCAACGCCAGAGGCGAAGCGGAAAAGATTCTGGTGGTCAAGAAGGCCGAGGCCGAGGCGGAGAGCAAGGCTCTGCAAGGACAGGGGATTGCGAATCAGAGGAAGGCAATTATCGAGGGGCTGCAGGTATCGATCGAACAGTTCCAGAAGGTGGTAGAAGGAGCGTCGGCCAAAGAGATTATGCAGCTGGTGCTGGTTACACAGTATTTCGACACCCTGAAGTCCATCGGCGAGAGCGACAAAACCAACACACTGTTTCTGGCTCACTCGCCCACGGCGGTCAAGGATGTCTCCGATCAGATTCTGAATTCGATGCTGGTAGCGGACAGAGCGAACGGCTGAGAGGGCGCGACAGCGAGCGTTGTGAGGCTTCCACGCTGCGGTGCGCGACCGGTTTGATGGCACAAGAATACGCGTGGGGCGGGGCTCCGTTTCCCGCGAATATGAACGTGTGAGGTTAGAGAGATGCGGCGTCTGGCATGGATGGCGGTGGTGGGAGTGGTTTGCGGGGCGGCGCATGCTCAGGTTCCGACAGAGTTGCAGCCGTTTGTGAAGGAGGATGCTCCGGTGCTGGTGCTGGAGCACGTGCGCGTGATTGATGGAACGGGTGCTCCGGCGAAGGAAGACCAGATGGTGATGCTGGACCACGGGAAGATTACGTATGTGGGGGCGCAAACGGGGGACCAGATGATGCCGACAGGCGCGACGGTGCTGGATTTGATGGGGAAGACGGTGTTTCCGGGGTTGGTGGGAATGCACGAACACCTGTTTTATCCGCTGCCGGACGGCGGGCCCGGGCTGCTGCCGCTGTATGGTGAGATGGCGGACAGCGCACCGCGGCTGTATCTGGCGGGTGGAGTGACGGCGGCGCGGACGGCGGGGAGCCTGGAGCCGTATACAGATATTTCGGTCAAGGACCTGATCGATGCGGGGAAGATTCCGGGGCCGAAGTTGTTTTTGACGGGGCCTTACCTGGAAGGCGCGCCCGCGATCGGGCCGCAGCTCCATACGCTGACAGGGCCGGACGATGCGAAGCGGCTGGTGGACTACTGGGCGGACGAGGGGATGACGTCGTTCAAGGCGTATATGCACATTACTCCGCAAGAGTTGAAGGCAGCGATTGATGAGGCGCACGCGCGCGGGCTGAAAATCACCGGGCATCTGTGCTCGGTGGGGTTCGAGGCGGCAGCGGCGCTGGGCATCGACAACCTGGAGCACGGGCTGATGGTGGACACGGAGTTCGACCGGGCGAAGAGAGCGGGTGAGTGTCCGGCAGTGCAGGGCTCGCGGGCGGCGATGGCGAAGATGGATGTGGAAGGGACGGCGATTCAGCGGACGATCAAATTTTTGATTGCGCACCACGTGGCGGTGACCTCAACGCTGGCAGTTTTCGAAACGTTTGTGCCGAACCGGCCTCCGATGAGCGAGGAGATGCGGGTGCGGGAGTCGCTGCTGCCGGAGGCGTGGGGATCGTATGTGACGACCCGCGCAGGGATTGCGGAGCATGCGGATTCGTCGGTGTGGCCGCGGCTGTTCCAAATGGAGATGCAGTTCGAGCGCGACTTTGTGAAGCAGGGTGGAGTATTGATGGCGGGGTGCGATCCAACGGGCTATGGCGGGGTGCTGCCGGGCTTCGGGGATCAGCGGAATCTGGAGCTGCTGGTGGAAGCGGGATTTACACCGGAAGAGGCGATCCACATTGCGACGGAGAACGGCGCGAAGTGGCTGGGCGAGGACCAGCACTTTGGAACGATTGCCGTGGGGAAGGACGCGGACCTGGTGGTGGTGAATGGGAATCCGGCGAACAGGATCAGCGATGTAGAGAACGTGGACACGGTGTACAAAGACGGCGTGGGGTATGATCCGCAGAAATTGATTGAGTCGGTGCGGGGATTGACGGGGCTGCGGTGAGGGTTGCTCTGTGAGTTCACCGAAGCCGATTACGATCCTGGGAATTTTCGTTGTTGATCTCGCGTTTGAGACGGAAAGGCTTCCGGCCTGGGGCGAGACGATGCTGGGGTCGACGTTTCGGATGGGGCCGGGCGGGAAGGGATCGAACCAGGCGATTGGCGCTGCACGGCTGGGCGGACGGGTGAGCTTCCTCAGCAGAGTCGGACGGGACACGTTCGGCGAGATGGCATTCAAGACATATGCAGAAGAGGGCGTGGAGACGGAGTTTCTGATCGCGGATGCGGAGTGCGCGACGGGTGCGGCGGCGATTCTGATTGAAGAGGGCAAAGGCGAGAATGCGATTGTGGTTGCACCGGGTGCAGCGAGCGCGCTGCGGACGGAGGATGTGGACCGGGCGGCGGCGCGGATTGCGGAGTCAGCGGTGTTTATGACGCAACTGGAGGTTCCGGTGCCGGTGGTGAAGTACGGATTGCGGCTGGCGCGGGAGCGAGGGGTGCGGACGGTGCTGAATCCGGCTCCGGCGTGCAAGCTGGAGGATGCAGTGTTTGCGCTGTGCGACTATGTGACTCCGAATGAGAGCGAGGCGGCGGCGCTCACGGGACTATCGGTGGCGAGCGTGAGCGAGGCGGAGCGGGCAGCGGGAGAATTATTGCGGCGCGGGGCGCGGAATGTGGTGGTGACACTGGGAGCGCAGGGCGCGCTGGTAAGGAACTCGGAGATGACAGAGCATGTGCCGGCTTACAACGCGGGGCCGGTGCTGGACACGACGGGTGCGGGCGATGCGTTCAATGCAGGGCTGGCGGTGGGATTATCGGAGGGGATGGAGTTGGTGCGCGCGGTGCGGTTCGGGTGCGCGGTGGGAGCGATTTCGGTGACGCGGCCGGGGACGGCTCCATCGATGCCGCGGAGGGATGAGGTGGAGAGGTTGATCCGCTAGCGGAGAGATTTGAGGGATTGGGTGAGGGAGGCGGTGAGTTCGCGCTGGAGGGGTTCGGTGAGTTTTTTGCCGGCGGAGGTGAGGTAGAAGACGTCGATGGCGGTTTCGCCTTCGGTGTCGATGAGGGCAACCTCGATGTTGCAGTTGTGCTGGGCGAAGGCGAGAACGATGGCGCGGAGGAGTCCGGGAGTGTCCTGCGCGACGACCTGTAGCAGGGTGCTGTGCGAGGAGGATTCATTGTCGAATTCGATGCGGGTTTCGACGGCAACCTTGACCTGAGCGCGGCGCTGAGAGTGACGGCGCGACTCGAGGAGCCTTTCGACGGGAACCTTTTGCGCGACGACATCGCGGACGCTCTGCAGGAAGCGCTCGACCTCGGATGGGTTGAGCGCGAGGGTCTGGAAGGGATCAGTGAACTGGAAGGTGTCGACGATGACGCCGGCATCGTTGGAGAAGGCATCGGCTTTGACGATGTTCATGCCCCAGGCGGAGAGGACTCCGGCCATATCGGCGAAAAGATAGGGGCGGTCCCTGGTGATGAGAGTGATTTCGTTGAGCTGGCGTTGGACGCGGAAGGCGATCTGGATGGGATCTTCGGCGAGGGCGGCGGCCATTTTGAAGTGACTGCGAATCTGGTCAGGCAGGCGGGTCTGGAGATAACGCTGCGGGAGTCCTTCAAGAAAAGCGCGAATTTCGTCGGCCTTGTCGGGGACGAGCGCGGTGATGCGGTTGAGCAGCGCGGGATCACTCTTGACGTGGTAGCGGGCCTCATCGACGCTGCGGTCGATGAAGTTGGACGCGGCGATGTAGAGCTGCCAGAGATTTTCGGCCTTCCAGGGAGTAAGCGCCTCGGGCGCGACGGCCTTGATGTCGGCGTAGGTCATGAGGGTGAGGGCCTTGAGCTGCTGCTGCGAGCTCATTTTTTCGGCGAAGACGCGGACGGTTTCGGGCGCGAAGACGTCGCGGCGGAGCGCGGCAGACATGTCGAGATGACTGCGGATGAGACGGCGGACGATCTCGCGCTCCTCGGAGTCGAATTCAAGGCGGGCGAAGAGATTCTCAGTCAGCTCGATGCTCTGGAGGGCGTGGTCGCCGGTGCGGCGGGCCTTGCCGGTGTCATGCATGAGAATGGCGAGCAGCAGCAGGTCGAGGCGGTCGATCTCGGAGAGCAGCTCGGCGAGGCGTTTTTCCCACTCGTGATGCGGCTGGCGCAGCGCATGAATGTTGTCGATGACGAGGAAGGTATGCTCGTCGACCGTATAGCGGTGGTAGGAGTCGCGGATGACGAGCGAGTCGATGCCGTGGAATTCGGGGATGAGGAGCTCAAGGATGCCGAGCGCGTGCATGGTGCGCAAAGCGTGCGCGGCATAGGGGCCGAGCAGGACCTCACGCAGGCAGTTCCAGAGAAACGGGCCTTCGGGCATTTGGACGGCGAGCACGGGAAGGTTGTCGACGATGCGGTCTTCCGCGTTCTGGCTGAGCTTGTAGCCGTGCGTGGCGATGATGCCGAAGATGCGGAGGATGGCGTCTCCGTCGATGCCGGTGGCGTTTTCAGAGAGATCGAGGTGGCCCTGCTCAAGGATGAAGTCGGTTCCGGGGATGGGGGTGCGCTTGCGGCGGAACTGTTTGTAAAAGGAGCGGCGCGGCGGCGGGAGTGCGTCAATTAAGAGCGCGGCGCGGCGGTAGATGGTGCGCGCCTGGCGGTAATAAGTGCGCATCCAGTAGGCGGGGTCAGCGGAGCCGCGAGTTTCAAGGCCGATGCTGAGCGCGGCGGCCTCGTCCTGCGAGTGCCAGTCGAGAACGTTGTTGTCGCGCTTATGACGGTAGTGAAGGAAGCAGCGCACGGCGGCGAGGAAATCGAAGGCGTATTCACGCTCGCTGTGGGTTCCGTAGAGGTTGTTGCCGGAGGGTTTAGGCCAGGTTTTGGTTTCGTGGAGCGAGGTGAGAAGCGCGAGCCACTGGGCGAGATGGTAGTCGCGGAGGCCGCCAGGACACTCTTTGATATTCGGCTCAAGATGAAAGATGGTGTTGCCGTACTTGGCGTGGCGCGCGCGGGCGATTTCGGTGAGGTTCTGCACGATGGTGTCCCAGTCGCGGAGGGCAAGGGCGGGGAGGATTTCAGATTCGAGGCGGCGGTAGAGGGTGAGATCGCCGGCCAGGAAGCGGCGGTCGAGCAGGGAGATGGTGAACTCAAGGTTGTCGGGATGGACCTTGTCACACTCCTTGAGGGTGCGCGTTGCGGGACTGGCGCGAAGGCCGGTGTCCCACATGGCCTGGGTGACAGCGCGCAGGGCTTGATGGCAGTCGCGCTCAATGGATTCATTGGCGCAGAGGTAAAGGACATCAACGTCAGAGTAGGGGAAGAGCTCACGGCGTCCGAAGCCTCCGGTGGCGACGAGCGCGATGTTGGCGCGTTCTTTTTCTCCTGCGAGGCTGGTCCAAATTCTGCTGACGATATTGTCGACAATGGAGGCGCGGCGACGGATGGCGGCGGAGCCGTCTCCGGTTCGCTCGAAGGTCTGGCGCAGGTCGGCGCTTTCGCGTTCATACAGGTCGTGCAATTGCGGAAGAGGGACTGCGGGCGCATTCATGGGACTAGCCATCCAATCGGGACGGGCCCCTTCGCTGTGCTCAGGGCAGGCTCTCCAGACAGCTGCGCTGCCCGTGAGTGGGGCTGCGCCCTTTCAGAAAAAGATTTGCCAGTCAGTTCCAAGAGATAGACCTCTGTCAGGGCTGCCGCGAATCGCGGTTGGCCGCTTGCCTGCGGGGCGCGTAACGGGCTAGAGAGCGGCGCTGCCGCGTTCGTCGTTGCGAATGCGGATGGCGTCGTCGATCTTCGAAAGGAAGATCTTGCCGTCTCCGATTTTGCCGGTGCGGGCCGAGGAGAGAATGGCCTGCACGGCCTTATCTGCAAGCTCGTCGGGCACGACCATCTCGAGCTTTACCTTGGGGAGGAGGTCGACGGTGTATTCGCGGCCGCGGTAGAACTCGGTGTGGCCTTTCTGGCGGCCATGGCCGCGGGCTTCAAGGATGGTCATGCCTTCGATGCCAACTTCAAGGAGTGCGTCCTTGACGGCATCAAGCTTGGAGGGCTGGATGATTGCTTCGATCTTCTGCATAAGTTAAAGAATTCCCGGACAAAAAAGAGTAACAGGTTTGCGAAAGTGAAGACTACGACGCATATTCGTAGCCTTCCTCGCCGTGTTGCGTAATGTCGAGACCTTCGACCTCCTGCTCGGGAGTGACGCGGAGACCGATGGTCATGTCGACGAGCTTAAGGAGGATGAGGGTTCCGACGATGGAGATGGTCCAGGCGATGACGACGCCGATGAGCTGATTGAGGAGCTGATGCCCGTTGCCTTCGAGGACGCCGGAGGGCAAGACATTGCCTTTCGCGTCCTTAAATATAGGGTTGATGGCGCTGGAGGCGAAGACGCCGGTGAGGATGGCGCCGAGGGTGCCGCCGGCTCCATGAACACCGAAGGCGTCGAGGGAGTCGTCGTATCCGAACCAGGATTTGACCTTGACAACCATGAAATAGCAGAAGGCTCCGGCTGCGGCTCCGATGACGAGAGCGGACATGGGCTGAACGAAGCCGGCAGCGGGCGTGATGGCGACAAGTCCGGCGACGGCTCCGGAGATGGCGCCGAGAGCGCTGGGCTTGCCGCGATGGATCCATTCCGCACCGGCCCAGAAGATCGCGGCAGCGGCGGTGGCGAAGTGGGTATTGACGAAGGCGCTTGTCGCCAACGGGCCTGAGCCGAGTGCGCTGCCGGCGTTGAAGCCGAACCAGCCAACCCAGAGCAGGCAGGCTCCGATGAAGCTGAGGACAACGGAGTGTGGCGGCATGGCCTCGCGCGGGTAGCCGACGCGCTTGCCGAGATAGAGGGCGCAGACGAGGGCCGAGACTCCGGAGGTGACATGGACGACGGTTCCGCCGGCGAAGTCGAGGCAGGGGAAGCGTCCGCCGAGCGAGGCATTGAGCAGACCTCCCTTGCCCCAGACCATGTGGGCCATGGGCGAATAAACAAAGATGGACCAGAGGGTGAGAAAGACGGCCATGGCGCTGAATTTCATGCGCTCGGCGAAGGCACCGGTGATGAGCGCCGGGGTGATGATGGCGAACATCAACTGATAGATCATGAAGGTCTGGAGGGGGATGGTGGCAGAGTAGTCGGGATCGGGCGCGAGGCCGACGCCGCGCAGGAAGAGATGATGAAGTCCGCCGATGAAGGCAGTGCCGGAGTCGAAGGCCAGACTGTAGGAGACGAGCGCCCAGAGCACAGTGATGATGCACATCATGGCGAAGCTCTGCATCATGGTGGAGAGCACGTTTTTGCGGCGGACAAGGCCACCATAAAAGAGCGCGAGGCCGGGGCCAGTCATGAGGAGGACGAGGGCGGCGCTGACCAGCATCCAGGAATTGTCTGCCGCGGACTGGGCCTGCGCCACCTGCGCCTGGAGCCGCGCGAGCTGGTCCGCGGGGACGGCGGTGGTTTGCGCAAAAGCGAGACAGCCGGAGCATAGTGTGAAGAGAAGAAAAATCCTACAAAACCGAGAACGCATAACACCCCCAAAATGTGATTGCAGCCGCATGCTGGTATGCAGAAATACGTTCGACGGGGATCGATTCTGCTGGCTATGTCCGGAGACTGGCATCCGGAGAGTGGAGATTGAGCAATACGGTTGATTTACTTTTACATGTTTTGGGCCGAATGGAAAACAAGAAAAAGGACTCGCGGTCCGGGCGACTGCGCTGCTCACCTCGTCACCCGAACACCGCGCGTGCCGGGACCCCGGGTTCGGGCCAACCGGATGCCGGCATCGGTGGCCCTGCCTTCGGCTGAGACGATCAGGGGCATTTATTGATCAGGGGCATTTATTTTTGTGGCGGGTGAAGAGGCCCGGGTGAGAGCCCGAAATTGCTGTATCTCCTATATGCGGGCGGTGATACTCTCGCTGGCATGAAGAAGATGGGCCTGCTCCTGCTCGTTGCGCTGGCTGTTTCCTTTCCGGTTTTCGCGCAGACAACAATGCCCCCAACAACTTCTGCAGCGCCCTTGCCGCCCGCGCAGGTGATTACGCTGGGCCGCTCGGTCGCGGCGCTGACCGGACCATGGAAGTTCCAGCCGGGGGACTCGCCGTGGGTGAACGGCGCGCCGGAATGGGCGCAGCCGGGTTTCGACGACTCGCGCTGGGCGACGATGGATCTCACCCCTAAGGCCGGCTCCATCGATTTGCAATTGGGCACGGCAGGCTTTGTACCTGGGTGGTCACGGCGTGGGTATCCGAACCTGATCGGCTACGCGTGGTACCGCCTGCGCGTGCGCGTCACCGATCCAAATCAGTCGCTGCAGCTCAAGATGCCCAACAATGTGGATGACGCTTACCAGGTCTATGCCAACGGACATTATGTGGGCCAGTTCGGCGTCTTTTCGCCCAACCACGTCACGATGTATTACGCGCAACCGGTCTCTTTCACGTTACCCGCGATCGGACCGGACGGCGATCTCGATCTCGCAGTGCGCTTTTACATGTCCGCCGCCACGCGATTCAGCAATCCCGATGTTGGAGGCATGCACTCGCCGCCAGCGCTGGGACTGGCCTCCACCGTGGGAATGCTGCAGCACGATGACGAGGACGCCTATCTGCATCGCGAGTTCAGCGTGCTTCTTCGCTTGTTTCTCTTTTTTCTGATTGCGCCGCTGGCACTGTGGGCGTGGTTTGTAAACCGGCGTGAGCCAGCCTGGCTTTGGTTCTTTTTTGCGCTTCTCTGCTCGATTCTCGTTAGCGTATTCAACGTGATCTCCGGCTCCTCCTTCAAGATGACGATCGCTACCGACACGGTATTCGATGTCGTCATCCTTGGCTCTCTGGTTCTGCCCTTATGGGCTATGTTCTGGTGGTATTGGTTTGGCCTGCGCGAGAAGCGCTGGATCCCCCGCGTCCTATGGCTGCTCGCCGCCGGCAACCTGCTGACTACTTTCGTCCTGAATTCGCCATACCTTGGCCTTAGCCTTGTCCCTCAACGCACGCTGACCTGGTTTAATACCGTCTCTCTCTGGTGCGTTGCCGCCCAGGGCGTGCTATTGCTTGTGATCCTCGCGGAAGGGTTCCGCCGCGACCGAACGGAGGCGATGCTGGCCGCGCTCCCCATTTTTCTCCTCGAGTTCAGCCAGTTCGCGACCTATCTGACGGCGACGTTCGACTTCCGATCTACATTCTTTCCCTTCGGTCTCGGCATCAACGTCGCCCAGATCGGCGCCGTCCTCATGGTCGCGGTCATCGGCGTCCTGGCTCTGCGACGGTTTGTGCGCACGCAGGTGCGGGATTCGCTTACGCGGCAGTCAATGAAGAAAGATCTGGAGCAGGCGCAGCAGCTGCAGCAGCGCGTTCTCGTTCCCGAGGCCATCCACTCGCCGTACTTCACCGTGGAGTCCGAATACCGCCCCGCACAGACCGTCGGCGGGGATTTTTTCCAGACGCTGTCGAGGCCGGACGGGACGCTGCTGGTGGTGATCGGGGACGTCTCCGGCAAAGGCGTGAGCGCGGCGATGCTGGTTGCGGTACTGGTAGGCGCAGTACGCAACCAGGCCGAATACAGCTTTGATCCGGCGCCGATGCTGGCGGCGCTGAATCGGCGATTGATGGGTCGATCCGGAGGACATTTCGCAACCTGCCTGGTGGCGGAGATCAGCCCCGATGGAAAAATGAGGATTGCGAATGCAGGGCATCTGCCGCCGTATCTGAACGGGAGGGAAATGGATCTCGAAGGATCGCTGCCGCTGGGTATCGTGGCGGAGGCGGACTATCGGGTGCGGACCTTTACGTTGAAGGACGGGGACCGGCTTACGTTTATGACGGATGGGGTGGTGGAGGCTACGAATCGGGCGAAGGAGTTGTTTGGGTTCGAGCGCACGCGAGAGATCAGCGAGCAGCGCGCAGCGGCGATCGCGGAGCAAGCGCAGAAGTTCGGGCAGGAAGATGACATCACGGTGCTGGGAGTGAAGTTCGCAGGAGTGGCTGTCGAGGTGTGAGCGAGCGCCTGGATTTTTTGCGCAATGCTGGAGGCGTTATAGTGGAGATATGAGTGACGTTGCGCAGGACCGGTATCTGTTTGGCGCGCTTGAGAGCAGCGCGAAGAACCGCGAAAAGCTCAAGGAAGCAAGCTACGGTTACGAACAGCCGGAGGGAATTTTTCTGACGTCGGTGGACGCGGCGATCAACTGGGTGCGGAAGAGCTCGATTTGGCCGATGACGTTCGGACTGGCGTGCTGCGCGATCGAGATGATGTCGATGGGGGCGTCGCGATTCGATGTGGCGCGGTTCGGCGCGGAGGTGTTTCGTCCGTCGCCGCGGCAGTCGGACCTGATGGTGATTGCGGGACGCGTGTCGCAGAAGGTGGCTCCCGTGATCCGCCGGCTGTACGACCAGATGCCGGAGCCGAAGTGGGTGATCTCGATGGGAGCGTGCGCGACCTCGGGCGGAGTGTTCAATAATTACGCCCTACTGCAGGGGGTGAATCAGGTGATTCCTGTGGATGTGTATGTTCCGGGCTGTCCACCGCGTCCGGAACAGCTGATTTATGCTATTACTTTGCTTCAGGAGAAGATCCAGCACGAGCGGGGCAGCCTGAAGAGAGTTTTGAATCTTCAATAAATAACTGAAATTAAACTGGTTGTTTTTAGCCCGGGGATGCGATGGCGAGATTGGCGCAAGAGAGGCAGCAGTTTTTAACGCGCGGGGGCGCAGCTCACATCCG
>Ga0335072_10010374_pt1 | contig 13422 bp, 10 predicted proteins | sample Lox_Sample_21_FD_206725 | JGI IMG/M metagenome (GOLD analysis project Ga0335072, IMG submission 206725) | Soil microbial communities from Loxahatchee National Wildlife Refuge, Florida, United States - Lox_Sample_2.1 | ecosystem: Environmental > Terrestrial > Soil > Wetlands | place: USA...
CATTGTGCGCGACTTCAACAAAAAGAAGGCCGCGCAACAGGCGGCAGCCTCGTCGAGGAAGGGCACCGTGAGAAATACCTATCCGGCTGCCTCCGCCGCGGCGAAGAGCGCACATCCTCAAGTTCAGGCTAAAGCCAACTCGCTGGGCAACTAAGCCCGCCGTTTCAGCCGGAGCGTTTGACCCGCATCGCCGTGTCATTTACCTTGAGTTGTTGCCTTTTGCTGGGCGTCGTGAAGGCAGGCGCGCAGCCGGCGCCCCTTCATGGATAGAAAGCACATCCTGGCCAGCGTCGTTGTGTTCCTCATCCTGGCCGTTCTGGTTTATCTGCAATACCGACATTGGCAGACTTTTGACTGGGCGACTTTCTGGGCCACGACCTACCGCATCAAGAAGATTCATGTGTTGTACGGCATCGCCTGGATTTACATCGGCTATGTTCTGCGAGCCGTGCGCTGGAAGATTTTTCTGAAGCCCGTGAGGCCGAAGGTCAAGACGGCCGAGCTGGTTTCTCCTACATTGATCGGTTTCACCGGATTGGCGTTGCTGGGGCGCGCCGGTGAGTTCATCCGCCCCTATCTGATTGCGCGCCGTACAGATCTTCCCTTTTCCTCGCAATTGGCAGTTTGGACGGTGGAGCGCATTTTCGATATCGGAGCGTTCACCGTGCTGATGGTGCTGGCAATTTTTCTGCCCAGCGCGCTGCCCGCTATTCCACACCCGGAGTATTACCAGAAGTTCCGCGAAGGCGGGTTTCTGCTCATCGGATTGGTTGTGCTTCTCACCGTGGGCGCGGTGGTCGTGCGGCGCAGCGGCGAAGCCGTGGCGCGCTGGGTGGAAGACCGTTTCGGCCATCTCTCGGCAAATCTCGGACACAGAATGGCGCAGAAGGTGCGCGAATTTGGCGCCGGACTGGATACCATTCACGGTCCGCTCGCCATGCTGTGGCTCACCGTGGTTTCGGTCGGCATGTGGTACCTGATTGCGCTTGCCTACAAGGAGGTCACGCACTCTTACGGCGTGCCCTCTCTTGAGATTCCGGTCTCGCAGGTGCTGATCCTGATGGGCTCGAGCATGGTGGGTTCGATGTTGCAGCTTCCCGCGGTGGGCGGCGGCTCGCAGATGGCGACAATCGCTGCCCTCTCCGCCGTCTTTGATGTTCCGCCGGAACTGGCTGCGAGTTGCGGAATTCTGCTTTGGCTGGTGACTTTTGCGGCTGTCGTGCCGCTGGGCCTGGTGCTGGCGCATCACGAAAGGCTCTCGTTGCGGAAATTGTCGCAGGAAAGTCACCGGGCGGAGGAAGCTGAAATGAGCGGGCCGCTCGCTTGAGACGCGGCATCACATCTGTTACGAAGGTACGCCTGCGGTCTCCGGCCAAACTGCCCTGTTACAATCTGGTGTTGCCATCATTCAACTTGTCGTTCTTTTGTGCTCCACGGGCGGAGATGATGAGTTAGCTCGGAAACCCCAGCACCATGAAATGTCCTTTCTGCGGATTCATTAACGACAAAGTCGTCGACTCGCGCGAGAGCAAGGAAGCCGAGTCGATTCGACGCCGGCGCGAATGTCTCAAATGCGGCAAACGCTTCACCACCTACGAACGAATCGACGAAATTCCGTACATGGTGGTGAAAAAAGACGGCCGCCGCGAGAAATTCGACCGGCAGAAAGTTCTGAACGGGTTGCTGCGGGCCTGCGAAAAACGTCCGGTGCCCATCAGCAAACTGGAGCAGATCGTGAATGAGGCCGAGTCTTTCGTAATCGAATCTCCCGAGCGCGAGCGCAAAACCAGCGAAGTTGGCGAGCTCATCATGAACCGCCTGCGCAAACATGACAAAGTGGCCTATGTGCGCTTTGCCTCGGTTTACCTCGATTTCAAGGATGTGAAGGAGTTCATGGACGAACTGAAGGATCTGGTGAAGACAAAGGATGTTCCGGAACTTAAGAGCAAGGCTTACGGAAAGTCCTAGCTGGACAGTGCAGAATCAAGGAAACCCAGCTCGCTCACGTCATCCAAAGAACGATGCACGCCTCCAGCCGCCTGAGGTTCTCGCCGATAAGGAAATAATCTCTCGAAATCTATGACGCACAAAGTAACACTCATCCCGGGCGACGGCATCGGGCCGGAGGTCATGAAAGCGACGGTTCGCATTCTGGAAGCAACCGGCGTCAAATTCAATTGGGAATCGTTTGAAGTTGGCGCCGAAGCCTACGAGAAATACGGAGAATACATCCCGAAGGACGCAATTGAGTCCGTGGAACGCACCAAAGTCGGGCTGAAGGGGCCGGTAACCACGCCCGTGGGTGGCGGATTTTCCAGCATCAATGTCGCTTTGCGCAAAAGGTTCGAACTCTATGCGAATTTCCGGCCCATCCGGAACTTGCCCCACATTCCTACCCGCTATCCCGACGTGGATTTGATCATCGTGCGCGAAAACACCGAGGGACTCTACTCCGGCCTGGAGCACGAAGTCGTGCCGGGAGTGGTGGAGAGCCTGAAAATCATTACGGAAAAAGCCTCGACACGCATTGCCCGCTTCGCTTTCGAATACGCCCGCAAGAATCAGCGCAAGAAAATTCACGCCATCCACAAAGCCAACATTATGAAGCTCTCCGATGGGCTCTTTCTACGTTGCAGCCGCGAGGTGGCAAAAGAATATCCCGAGATCACCTACGCCGAGCACATCGTCGACAACACCTGCATGCAGCTGGTGATGAACCCATACCAGTACGACATGCTGGTGATGGAAAATCTCTACGGAGACATCCTTTCCGACCTGTGCGCCGCGTTCGTGGGCGGGCTGGGATTCGTTCCCAGTGCCAATCTGGGCGACGAGTGCGCAATCTTCGAAGCGGTGCATGGTTCAGCACCCGATATCGCCGGGAAAAATCTGGCCAATCCGACTGCCCTGCTTCGCTCGGGACTCCTCATGCTGCGCCATCTGGGCGAGTTCGACGCCGCCTTGCAGATTCGCTATGCCCTGGAAAAGGTCTATCGCCATCGCGAAAAGCTGACCCGGGATATTGGCGGCATGGCCGGCACCTCGCAATTTGCCGACGCCGTCATCCAAGAAATTGAAAAGGCGAAAGCCGAGAAGGCTGGCTCGCGCGCGCATTGACGCGGCGATTTCCCCCGGACACTCTGCTCTTCGACTGCCGCTCATAGTCCGGCGTATTTGGCCCCGCCTTTACAGTTTCCGAAAATGAAAATCAATCGAAACTCCGCAGTGTGACATTCGCAATAAAACATAAGTATTGACAATCAATCGTAATCGTCCTACTCTTTTCCCCCAGCCGAAGTTTTGAGGGCTCCGGTCCAAGGCCATCGGCAGCCACCCGTCCTGGTTCGAGCACCCTTCCGTGCAACAGAAAGGAGATAGGCAATGACTTCCCTTCAGAAACTGATTATCATGCTGATTGCGTGCACCCCGATCTCGCTCCTGGCGCAATCCGGGTCTACCTTCTACGTCTCCAAGAGCGGCAACGACAACAATTCCGGCAGTTACACCGCGCCCTGGCTTACCATCCAGCACGCTGCCAACTCAGTCTCGGCAGGCGCAACCGTCTATGTAGAAGCCGGCACCTACAATGAATCGGTGAATTTTCCCGCCTCGGGGACCTCGTCCAACTACATCACCTTCGAAAGCTATCCCGGCCAGACCGCGGTGATCGATGGAACTGGCCTGAGCCCGAGCGGGACGCAGGGCCTCATCAACATCATCAACCAGAGCTACGTTACGGTGAGCGGATTTGAGATTCGCAACTACACCACCAGCAAAGCGAGCGTGACTCCCGCCGGCATCTGGGTCACGGGCTCCGGCAGCGGTGTAAACCTGCTCAACAATCTGGTGCACAACATCACGACCACTTCCGAGAAAAGCGGCAATGCCTTCGGTGTAGCCGTGTACGGTACCTCAAGCACGCCCATTACTAACCTGACTATTAGCCGCAATCAGGTTTACAACCTGAAGACGGGCGAAAGCGAATCGATGAATGTGGATGGAAATGTCACCCATTTTTCCATCACCAACAACGTGGTGCACGATAACGACAACATCGGCATCGACGCCATCGGATTTGAGGGCGTTGGCCCAACCGGCTACGATCAGGCTAGCTACGGCGAAGTTAGCGGCAACACGGTTTACAACATCAGCGGAATTAATAACCCCGGCGAAGGCAAATCCTACGATGCTGACGGCCTTTACTGCGATGGTTGCGCTTATGTCATCTTCGAGCGCAACACGGTCTACAACTGCGACCTGAACATGGAGGCGGCCAGCGAACACAAAGGCCACGACAGCAGCTACGTAACCATTCGCAACAACCTTTTCTACGACGCCAATACGGTTGGGGTTTCCATCGGCGGATATTCCAACACCGTCGGCGGCAGCGATCACGTGGTGATCGTCAACAACACGCTCTATAACAACAACACCAAGAACCAGGGCGCGGAATTTCAGATTCAGTACCACTCAGGCTCGGCCCAGGCGAACATCTTCGAGAACAACATCGTCTACGCCGGAACGCAGAATGTGTGGATCTACAGTTTCGTCAAACCGACTTCCACCTACCCGGCTCCGCCCGCAACCTTGAACTGGAACCTTTACTATTCGACGGCGGGCTATGTGCAGGGGACTTCGATCGATTGGGCCGGCAAGTCCAATTACAAAACCTATGCCGCGTATCAGTCGGGCAGCGGAGAAGACACCAACTCCCCGAACGCCAATCCGCTTTTCGTCAACCTGAACTCGACGCCGCCGAATCTCGACGTCACTTCCAGTTCGCCGGCCATCAATGCGGGCAGCACCACCCTGTCCTGCAGCGTGGGCTACTGCGGCAGTGGCAATTCCATTTACGGCAGCACCGACTATGCCGGCAACCCGCGCATCAACTCGAACGGGCAGATCAATATCGGAGCATACGAGCAGTAGAATTTGTTCGCTCATCCTGCTTGATCGCTCCTTCCTGGACAGCTGCGGCATTCATACACGAATGCCGCGGCACAGGCCGGGCGGCAGACCACCCTTTGCCAAGCTACGCGCGGGATGTTGGGAGGTTAAGAATCGAGCGCGGCCCGTCATTTCGCGACCTTTGCGAAAGAAGGGATTCCACCTTGCCTACGCGTTCGTCGGGAAGGTGATGCCCCAGAAGTCTTCGGCGCCCTTATCACGCTCGACAAACTCAATGGCGTAAGTCGAAACCCCGTGCACCGCGGACAAATGCGTCAGCACCCGCGCCGGAACTTCCGCGCCGCGCTGGTTGCGCACCTCCACCACCGAGCCGACCAGCAGATCGCGCTTCAACTGCACGGCGGCGCCATGACGGTTCAGGCTCGTGGCCTTCGCCGGCACGGTGAACGCACACTCGTGGCGGTCCTTCCCGGTGAGTTGTATAGGAGCGTGCAGGGACATGCGGCTGCTGCGGCGCTTCTGTGGGCGGCCACCATGCACGGCGGTCATCAGGTTTGCTGGATGTGGTTCGCGGCGGCGTTGGGGAGGTTTGAGATTCATAGCTGGGCGAAAAGTTAAACCCGGCCGTACCCGGCTGCAATTTACCCAAGTACCCAGCACCGATTACCGCAAAAAGGCCGATGGGAGCCGTGTCCAGAGACACGTGGCGGCCTGTCCTGTAGTTACTTTGACGTCATCGCACCGGAACGCGGGGCAATCAGATGGAGGCGAATTGAAGGACGGTCAACCCCGTTCGCACAAGCGGCGCCCTTCTACGAACGTCATTCTATGGGCGCTTAAGGAATCGCCAATAGAAGGCTACAAATACCAGAACGATTCCGATGTTCACCATCAACCGTTCCCAGAAATGGTTCCTGAAGATCAGGACATCTACCATGACGATGACAGCTATCATCGCCACCACGTAAGACACGGCGATCATCGGCTTTGCCATTGCGCTTTACGGTGCAATTCTAACCTTTCCTTGTCGATTGACAGACGCAAAGAATGGCCCGTACGCGAGACTCAGCAGACAGACGGTTGAAAATGCCTCCCAGAATTCGCGCCTCTGTGTCACGGCAAGAATCATGCTTTCTGGAATGCGGTTTCAAGAAATCCTCGATTGCACTCGACCCCTCTCTGCGCTAGCCTTGTTCTGCTCTCGCGCTTCTCCCACCTCGTCTTTCCTCGCTGGCAACTCACACCGATGTCGCAATGCGTGTGCAACCCAACGCGGTGATGCGTAAGGTCATACAATATATAGTGTTATATTGCTTGACCCCGCCCCGATTTCATCGGTACAGTAGCTTAAATTTGTGCCTGCCCTGTCCAGCCCTGGGGTGAAGTGCGGCCAGCTGTGCTCGCGTTGTGCTGCCTTTCGGCGGAGAGGAACCTAGCTGGTAAACATCCCGGGCGGACGCGGTCGCTGGCCACCGGCCACTGACAACCGGCAACTGGTTTCAAGGAGTTGAGCATTGCTCAAACTGAAAAAGCTCCAGATTCTCGGGTTCAAGTCCTTCTGCGACCGCACCGAAGTCAAGTTTCACGGTGACGGCATTGCGGCCATCATCGGGCCCAACGGATGCGGCAAGTCCAACATTGCCGATGCCATCTCCTGGGTCTTGGGCGAGCAGTCGGCCAAAACTCTGCGTGGCTCGCGCATGGAAGATGTCATTTTCGCGGGGACGCGCGACCGCAAGCCCACCGGCATGGCCGAAGTGTCGCTGACGCTGATCGATCCCGAGGTCTATCCCGGCGCCGAAGCCGGCACGCCCACCGAGATCGACATTCAGGACGACATGCCGGAAGCTGCCGCCGACGAGGGTGCCCCACTTCTCGCCGATTCTGCGAGAAGTGGGAATTCCGATCCCGACTCCCGCATCGCCGACAACTGGGATGAAGCCGCTATCCGCGCCCGCGCCGCCGAGGAAACTGACCGTGCCGTCGAAGAGGCGCAGCCGGGCAGAGTGGAAGAAGTCGAGGTCCCGCGCTCGAAGATTAGCACCCTCGCCCTCGCTTTCCCCGACGATGAGCCTCTGTTCGCCTTGGCGGTTCACAACTTTACCGCTGCCGCCTCCGCCGCAACCCATGGCCCGCATGTGGTGCTCAAAATTCGGCGGCGCAAGTTCAACCAGCAGCAGTTCCGCCAGGGAGAAATCGTGGTCACGCGCCGCCTGTTTCGTTCCGGCGACAGCGAATATCTGCTCAACGGCAAACTCTGCCGGCTGCGCGACATTCAGGAGCTTTTCATGGGCACGGGATTGGGGCCCGAATCCTACGCCCTGATCGAGCAGGGCCGCATTGGTCAGATTCTCAGCAGCCGTCCCACCGATCGTCGCGCGATTCTCGAGGAAGCTGCCGGCATTACGAAATTTAAGACCAAGAAGCGCCTGGCCGAAGCGCGGCTTGAGGAAGCCAAACTCAATCTCAATCGCGTGAACGACATTTTCGAGGAAGTCACGCGCCAGATGAATTCGTTGAAGCGCCAGGCCGCCAAGGCCGAGCGCTATGTCCGGCTGCGTGATGAAATGCGCGCCAGGCTGCGTGTGGTTCTGGCCAGCAAGTTTGCCGCGATTGAGCGGGAAAGCGCGGAGATCGACAGCCAGCTCAACTTGCTGGCCGAAGAGATGCAGCATCGCAGCGAGAACGTGCATCAGCTCGAAGCGGAACACTCCGAGCGGACGCAACGCGGGTACGCCATCGAAGCGGAGCTGCGCGAGAACCGCGAGCGGCTCAGCCAGATCGCGCTGGAAATCGACCGCGCTCACGCCCGGCGCCGCCACAACCAGGAGCGCTGCGCCGAATTGACTGCCCGGGCCGCATCTGCCGAAGCCGAACTTGTTCAGTCGCGTCATCGTCTCGCATCGCTTGAAAACGAGCGCGACGCGAACCGGCAGGCCCTGGAGTCTGTCGCCGCGGATCTAGCCGCTGCCCAGCGCGAGCATGCCGTCTCGCAGCAGGAAGCGGGCGCCGCTGCCGCGAGTCTCACCGATCTCGAACGGCAGCAGGAAGAATCTCGGGTGGCGATCTTTGACATCGTTTCCTCCGCATCGCGCTTGCGCAATCAGCTGGCCCAGGCCGAAGAGCGCCTGGCCGGCACGGATCGCGAAGCGCGCCGCCTGGAAGCTGAAATCGCCAACGCCAACATTCAGGTGGAAGCGTTCGGCGGCCAGCGTGGCCAGCTCGTTCTTGAGTTCGAAACCGTTTCCCAGCGGGTAAGCGGCATCGCGGAAGAAATCGCACAGCTGCGCCGCCTGATCGAATCCAAGCGCCTCGACGAAAGCAAAGCCAAGGCCCGCCTCGACCAGTTGCGCGCCGAATACGCCACGCTGATCGGCCGCAAAGGATCTTTGGAGGCCGTAATCGCCGAGCACGGCTACTCCACCGAGTCCGTCCGCCGCCTGTTTCAATCCGGCATGATGCACGGAGGTCTCGCGCCTGTAGGAGTGCTCGCTGATTTCCTGGAAGTTGAGCCGCGTTACGAGCACGTGGTGGAAGATTTCCTGCGCGACGAACTGAACTATATCGTCGTCAAGTCGTGGGACGCCGCCGATGAAGGCCTGCGCGTGCTGCGCGGCGATGTGGATGGCCGCGCCACCTTTCTGGTTCATCCCGAGGATGCGCAGGCGAAGTTTTCCTTCGTGCTGGATGAATCGGCGCATTGCGCACCGCCCGCGGCTCAGATTCTGCCGCTCAAGAACACGATTCGCGTGCTGAACGGATTTGGCAAATCCCTGGAGGTGATTCTCCCCAAGTTGCGCGATGGCTATATCGTTCCTGAAAGCGGGACCGCGCGCAGTCTGGCGTTGGAAAACCCCAATGCGTTTTTCCTTTCCCAGGCGGGTGAGTGTTTCCACAACGTTACGGTCACCGGAGGCAAGCAGCGCAGCGAAGGGCCGCTCTCGATGAAGCGCGAGTTGCGGGAAGTTTTGCGCCAGCTCGACGATCTGGAACGCGCTTTGCGCGAGGAAGAAACGCACGTGCTCACCCTGGGCCACGAGCTTCGGGACCTGGCTTCCCTGCTCGAACGGCTGGAGAGCGAGCGGCGCGACGCCGAGCATCAGGCCCTGACTTCGGGGCACATGCTGCAGCAGCTCGATTCTGAGATGAGTCGCGTGCGCGAGCGCATGAACCTTGTGCAGCTTGAGGTGCAGCGTCTGGCCGCGGAACGTTCCGAACACGAAAACGCAGTTGCAACTTTGCAGTCTGACATCGAAGTGATCGAGGAAAAGCGTGAGGCTATGGAACGCCAGATCGCCCTTGCCCAGGAATCGCTGGCCGCTCTGCGCCAACGACGCGAGGAGGCATCCCAGATTACTTCGCAGGGGATGGCGCGGGTCGCCGCGCTCGAAGAACGCCATCGCTCTGCCGCGGCGGCCTTGCAGCGGATTGATTCACTTTTCCACGAGATGGGCGAACGAGTTCACACGCTTGCTTCGCAGATCGACGCGGCAGCCGCAGAAAAAACGCAACGCGAGGCAGAAACCCTGCAACTCGAAGCCCAAGCGGCTGACTTCGAAGCCGAGCGCAACGCCGGCCAGGCGCGGGAAGGTTTGCTGCAATTCGAGTCGGAACAGGTCCGGGCCCGCCTCGGCGAAATCGACGCGCTGCTCCATGATGCCCGCCAACTGCTCGATCAGGCTCGCGACCGCAAAGGCGAACTTTCGGCCGCGGCCGCCAAGCTCGAGGCCGACGCAGCCTACATGGGCCAGACCTGCCTCAACGAACTCGGCATGGAACGCGACCAGCTTATGTCCGATAGCAACCTGACGCTTGTTTCAGGCGAGGAACTTGCCGCCCAGGACCACGCCCATCGCGAGATGCGGGCGAAACTGGAGGCCATGGGTCCGGTGAATATGATGGCGCTCGAAGAGTACAAGGAAACCGCCGAGCGCCACGGCTTCCTCGACACGCAACGCAAAGATTTGATCGCGTCCATCGAAAATACAACGGCAACGATCAAGGAGATCGACCAGCTCTCGCGGCAGAAATTCGAGGAAGCGTTTCACAAGATCAACGACAATTTCCAGGCTACCTTCAAGAAGCTGTTCGGCGGCGGGCAGGCTTTCATGAGGCTCACTGACGAGGAAAACAGTACAGAAAGTGGCATCGACGTAGTGGCTTCGCCTCCGGGCAAGCGCCTGCAGAGTGTGCTGCTGCTCTCCGGAGGCGAAAAAGCTCTCACCGCCTTGGCCCTTTTGGTGGGCATCTTCCAGTACACGCCCAGCCCATTCTGCATTCTCGATGAGGTCGACGCACCGTTGGACGAAGCCAACGTCGGCCGCTTCACGGATCTGGTCAAGGAAATGAGCATGCAAACCCAGTTCGTGCTCATCACCCACAGCAAGCGAACCATGAGCATCGCACCGGTGCTGTACGGCGTTACGATGCAGGAGCCGGGCGTGTCGAAGCTGGTGTCGGTGAAGTTTGGGACCGCGTAGTAATTGGAATGCGGAGTGTTTCAGCGGATTGGGGAGGCCAAGACAGCCGCTCGCCCCGTTATCCACTTTCATCCTCAGCTTTTCCACAAGGCTTCGGTCCGCGATCTGTCGCCGGTCGTAAGCGTTGTCTCGCCCTGCCTGCTCAACTCACCTTGCTTCAACACGATAAAGCTGTCCTCACGGTTGAGCATCTCAGCGGTTGACAAAATTTCCCAACAGGCTGAGAATACCCGTCGCTCCTTACCTGTAGAATTTCCCCATGACCACAGAACTTCTAGACTCCGTCCTTTTGAAAACCGACTTTCCCGAGCTTCAGCTTCACGCCAGCGGCAAGGTGCGCGACGTATACCAGGTAAGTGATGAACAGCTGCTTTTCGTGGCTACCGACCGCATCTCCGCCTTCGATTACATCCTGGCCACGGGCATTCCGCACAAGGGGCACGTGCTGACTCAGATCTCATTGTTCTGGTTCGACTTCCTCTCCGATATTGTGCCAAATCATCTCGTCACCGCGGATGTCGACCGCTATCCGCAAAGCCTGAAAAAGTATGCCGATCAGCTGCGCGGCCGCTCCATGCTGGTGCGTCGGGCGGAAATGTTCCCGGTCGAGTGCGTAGTCCGCGGCTACGTCTCCGGATCGGCATGGAAGGAATATAAAGCAACGGGTGAAGTCTGCGGGCTCAAGCTGCCCGCGGGCCTGCACGAATCCGATGCTCTGCCCGAGCCCATTTTCACCCCGGCTACAAAAGCGGTTACCGGCCACGACGAGAATATTTCGTTCGATCGCATGTGCGACATCGTTGGCACAGAAACGGCGAGCCACCTGCGCGATCTAGCCCTGCGAATCTATGGCAAGGCGGGCGCATATGCCCGCCAGCGTGGCATCATCATCGCCGACACCAAGTTCGAATTTGGACGCACGGCCAGGGGCATCACGTTGGCCGACGAAGTGCTCACCCCGGATTCCTCCCGTTTCTGGCCCGCCTACAAGTATGCTCCGGGCCGGTCGCAGGAGTCGTACGATAAGCAGTACGTTCGCGATTACCTGGAAGAAATTCGCTGGAATAAGCAACCGCCCGCGCCGGCCCTCCCCCCAGAGGTCGCGCGCCGCACCAGCGAAAAGTATCTGGAGGCTTACACGCTGCTTACGGGACGCAAGCTGGATGAGTGATGCCAGCTCCGCCCGCGCACGGGTTGGCCGGAGCGCGCGATGACCGCGGCCGACTGGCTGATCGCGCTGCTTCTGCTGCTCAACGTCATTTCCGCGGCGATGCAGGGGTTTTTTATGGAAGCCTTCAGCATCGCCGGCTTGATCGTGGGTTATTTGGTGGCCGCCTGGCAGTACCACCGCCTGGCGGCATGGTTGATGTCGTTCCTGAAGTTGGAGTGGCTGGCTCAGATTCTCGGGTTCTTCGTCATCTTTTTCGCAGTATTGGTTTTGTTCAGCGTTGCCGGCAGGATCGCACGCTGGGTGATGAAGGAAGCTGGCCTTAGCGGGTTTGACCGTTTTCTCGGCGCGCTGCTTGGTTTGGTGAAGGGCGTCTTCATGGTGGCCGTGATCCTCATGGGTATGACGGCATTCACTCCCACTTCGAAGCTGCTGGAAAGGTCGGAACTGGCGCCTTATTTTCTGGTTTTGGGCCGAGCCGCTATCTGGGTGGCGCCGTCCGAGTTGAGGGCACGCTTTTACCAGGGCCTGGACTTTCTCCGTCACGCTCCGAAAGACCTGACAGGCACTCCGCCTTCCGGAAAATAGATGCGGTGCATAGTTAAGACACTGAATCGGAAAAGAGAGACGCATCGTGAAAGATCAATTGGAAGCGCTCATCCTGCAAATGTACAAAAGCAACATCCTCTACTCCGAGGGCGTGCGTGAGTTCAAGAAACGCTTCATTCTCACCGTGCTCCAGGAAAACAAAGGCAACCAGTGCCGCGCCGCGCGCGAATTGGGGATGCACCGCAACACCCTCAGCCGTACCATCCACGAGCTGAGGATCGATGTTCGCCAACTGCGCGATGGCGTGAAGCGTCCGCCGCGCAGCGCGCGTCCGCTAGGCCTGGACAGAAAGGCAGTTCGGTAGAGAGCAGACTTGCCGTTGGCCGATCTCGCTTATCTCACGCCGGCAGCGCCGTCCCAGTCTGCTGCTTCCTGCCGTCGATGCAAGCAGGGCAGCCCAAGCGGGCTGCCCTGTCGATCCTTTCCTTCGGATAAGTCCCTCAGGTTTGAGTTGCCTTAGTTTGACGGCCGGTGATGGACCGGCCTTTTCGCCGGCGTCGCTGCTTTCAGCAGTTTCCCATTGGCCATCGTCATCATGAACGGGTTGGTTGTGTAGGAAGCCGGCTCTCCCTGAAAATCGAAGCTTGAGCCGTCTTTTGGAATCATCTTGGGCGGAACCTTATCGACAAACTGCAGCGTGATATCCGGTTTCTTGGCCTCGATGTCATCTTCGCTGCCCGCAATCTGAAACTCTGTAGGAGTCGTACTGATGACCATCCCGTTCATCTGCACGGCTTTGCCCTTGATGGCGTTCCAGACTGTATCTTTATCTTCCTGGCTGCCATTGGTGAGCACGAATTCCCACGTGCCGAAATCCATCTTGTCGGGTGAAGTGGCCAGCACCATGGCGTGCACCTGCTCGGCCGGAGTCGGGGCCGGTTTAATTGTGAAACCCGCGGGCGGAGCCGGATTGGCCTTGGCTGCCGCCAGAACATCGGTCCAGCCATCGTCCCCGCCGTGGTAGTTGTGGTACTGATTCTTGGCGTACTTCTCAATCGACGCCTGCACTTGCGCCGGCGCAACCACTGAGGCGCGTGCGGCGTACCAGATGCCATTGATCGAATCGGGCGGAGTGGATTGCAAATAGGCCAGCGCCAAGGGATAAACCACGCTGAAATCCTGCGGGCTCAGATCGACCGCAACCTTCAGGTTCTTGGCCGCTTTCGCATAATCTTTATCCTGCAGCGCCGAAATGCCCACGGCCGCGCTGAAGATTCCGTTCATCTGAGCTTTCAGCTTCTCAAACTCGGCCTCCGA
>Ga0335072_10010375_pt1 | contig 13422 bp, 11 predicted proteins | sample Lox_Sample_21_FD_206725 | JGI IMG/M metagenome (GOLD analysis project Ga0335072, IMG submission 206725) | Soil microbial communities from Loxahatchee National Wildlife Refuge, Florida, United States - Lox_Sample_2.1 | ecosystem: Environmental > Terrestrial > Soil > Wetlands | place: USA...
GTTCCATGCACTGGGTCGCGGCCACTCACATCGTGTCCGTTGGCGATGCGGATCTAGTCGGCTATTCGATCTGGGCGATCTTTCTTTCCCTGGGGTTCTTTTCGTTCTGGGCAGTGCTCAGTTGGCCGGTTACGATCGCTCCCGTGCTGATGCTCTTCGAGAACCGCAGCGCGTTTTCTGCCCTTGCCGAGAGCTTCAAACTGCGCCGGACGTTCACCAGCAAGGTCATGGAAGTCAACCTCGTGATGGGCATCATCAAGCTATCGATCATCGTGCTGGCGATGGTCTTTTCAGCCGCGCCTCTGCCGTTCGCCGACGAACTCGGACCCACCGCGTTGCGCTTAGCCACTGCCTGTGCCTTGGGGTTCTACCTGGTCGCGAACGACTATTTTCAGCTGGTGCGGCTCAAGAGCTTCGTTGAATTCTGGCGCATCTATCGCGGCCATGCGATCGAATAAACCCCTGCGAGCGTCGCAACGACAAAGAGGGCGACTTTACTCCCTGGTCGATGCCGTCTCCTGCAAGAACGCCGGGCTGAGCGTGCCCTTCTTCTGCGCGATGGGCAGCAGCGTCGGATAGAACTGGACGAAGGTGGTGTCGACGGCGCCATGCGCAAGGTGGCAACTGTAGCAGGGTGCTCCGCTTGGAATCAGCGTGCCTTTCGACGTCGGCGAATCGAACGAGAAGAAAGCCCATTTGCCCGGAAAGCGAGTCTCGTCCTTGACGTGCACTTCAAAGTCCATCACGTCCGTATCCTGATATTGGCCGCGCTGGTTGATCGATCCCTTGCTTTGCGCGCCCCGGACCTCGAGCACAAGCACCGTCTTGTCGGGCCAGGTGCCGGTAGCCAGAAAGCTGTGGTAGGCAGCAGGGTTCACAAAGATGTTGTCGAACATGGAGTGATCCATGCCGGCGGCTTTCGGCGTATAGCTCATATCGATGCCCGAAGTCAGGTAAATCCACGCGCGGTAATTCGACGGCGGCAACAGATCGCCGCTGGATGTGTAGGCGGGACCATCGATGGCCGCAGCACGCACGCTCGGCATTCTATGCTCGTGCTTCCATGCTGCTGACGCGATGAAGAGGAAGCAGACCAGCGCCAAACCTGCCGGGATCTTGCGGTACACGTTGACCTCCGAGGTGACGAAACTCAGCGGGAAGCAGCTGCCGATCGGCAACGATGATCAGAACAGCTTGAGCCGAATCACGAAGTACTTCTTGGGGTCATCGCGGATGGCCTTCAGCAATTGGTGCGCTTGATCCATCGTTTTGTCGGCGTTGTCATACAGCGAGCGGTTTTTCATGAGTTGGCCGATGGTTCCCTTTCCTTCATCGACACTGGTCAGGATGCTGTCGAGGCGAGTCACTGTCTCATCCAGCTTGCGTGCGAACTCGGGGTCCTTGGCCAGTTTCCCGATCGCCCCCTTGCCGGAGTTGATCTCCGCCGTAAGCTGATTGAGGTTGCTCACGGTGGCATTCAGGTTGTTGTAAAGCGTCTCATCGTGCAGCAGCTTGCCGGCGGTGCCCTTGCCCTGGTCCAGGGCGGCGGTCACGTTATCCAGATGCTCGATTGCCGAGTTGGCATGCGTGTACAAGCTTTGGTCAGTCAGCAGCTTGCCCACGGTCCCCTGGCCTTCGCTAATCTGGTTCGTGATTTTCTCCAGGTTCTCCGTAATTCGAAGGATCTTCGCATAAAAAGCTGGATTGTTGATCAATTCACCGATCGTGCCCTTTTGCGAGTTCAGTGTATCGACCAGCACGGAAATCTTGCGCATCAGTGCGGTCACTTCCACGATTCCAGACTGGCTGGAACTGATGACGGACTGGATGTTAGGCGCTTGCGTTGCCTTGAGCTCAGCGTTGTTGGCGGGCTCCGGCCCGGTGGCCTGCGTGGAGTCGATGTCGACGTAGCTGTCGCCGAGCACACCGGCCTGGGCGATCGAAGTGGTGGAGTCGGTATGAAGATCGTGGAGATACTCTTGTCCGACGCTCATCACCACTTCGACCGGAGTCGGGTTGCGGTTCGAAACCACGCGAATCGCGGCGACATTGCCGATGGTGACGCCCTCAAGCGTGACCGGAGCCCCGTTTTTCAATCCCGCTGCATTGTCAAAGTAGGAGCGCAAGGTAATTTTTCGGGCAAACACGCCGCCCGTCGACCCGGACATAAGGAAGATCAGCAGCACAAGGATGGCCATGGCCACAAGGACCAGAGCCCCGACTTTGAGCTGAGACCATTGAATTTCCTTGCGGCTAGGCACTGGCACACCTCTTGCTGGTTCGGGGTTCCACGCGATCCGATGTGACGACTTGAGGATAGCAGATGGAGGGTCTATTTCCGGTCTTCGAGTACCACGCTGGCAATCGCCAGTTCTGCCGTATGGCTAATGGAGAGTGCAGCTTGCGCAGCTCCGATTCGGGCGGCCACCTCGGCGGCGCGGCCGTGAAAAAGCAACGAGGGCCGGCTGCCCTGCGTCCGGATAATCTCGATCTCCAGCCAGTTCACACCCCGGCTGATCCCCGTTCCCAATGCCTTGGCCCCGGCTTCCTTGGCGGCAAAGCGCGCCGCCAGGCTTTCGGCCGCATTGCGCTTCCTAAGGCAATAGGCCTGCTCGGCCTCGGTGAAAACACGGTCAAGAAAGCGCCTTCCATATCGATCCATGGATTTCTGGATTCTCCCGATCTCAACCATATCGATGCCGCTTCCCACGATCATGATGCATATGAAGCTATATCATGGGGGCGACTCGTGCACTGGCCTCGACCGGGCGGAGATGTACAGAAGCCGGTCAGCGAATCGTCGCACTCCGCAACACACATCAAGGTCCGGGCTGCTCGTCCGATACAGATGCTGTGAAGCAGGGCATCGCACTTCCCGCAGAGCGTACCTCGCCGATTCCCTGGGCGATCGACATCCGTGCCGTTTCGATGGGGGAGCCGGGACAGTTGATCCGGACGTTAACGGGCGCGATCCTGGGCTGCGGGGGATGGGTCCTGAGCCGCGGAACCAACGATACGGGGTCAGTGAAGCTTCTGTTTGAATTTGAGCGGCATAGCTGCCTTGAGATCTACAGCGTGCTGGTCGCGGCCGGTGTGGAGCTAAACCAGGTTGGCCATATCCGATTCACCGAGCTCTGCCAATGCACTCGTCTTCGCGATGGCGAGTGCAGCAACGAAATCGCGAGCATTGACCTGGAGATCCAGACATTTGCCCGGAGATCGGGAATGACATGGACGGAAGGCAAGATCTGACCGGTTGATCCCTTTCCACTCGGTATGTATGGTCCGTCGCCTCGCTACAAGCGAAAAGAGAGAGTGACATGTGGCCGCCGCAAATGCACCCGGCCTCTTTATGAACTCCGGGCTCAAGATGGAGCGCGCCGCGCTCTTGTCCTAACTACTATGGCAGCCTCGAGGGTCTTTACCGAATGACAGGTTTCGAAAGGTATTGGGTTCGACTGTTTGCCGCTTCTTTGTCGCAGCAGACCCGGTAGTTCTAAAGGTCAATCCGTTCGGCGTCAGTCTGCGACCGTGGGATCGCAAAGCGATTTCCAAGCCTGGCATCCGTCAAGGGTACATTCTTGAGGCTCGATGGATGGAACCTTCATGAAATACTATCGATGATTCGTTGCGCGAACCGCGGAGGTTTCTCGGCTCGCGCCAGGAAGATTTGTCCGGGACATTGGGGCTGGGAAATCGGCGTGCTTGGTAGGGGACTGTCCCTAGGGTGCGAATTCGCCCACCGGTAACTTCGGCTCACTTTGTTAAAGCAATGACACGTACCGATTTTGTTCCCCACTCGATAGCACATTGGTATTTGAGGACAGAATTCTGACCGCATCCAGGCTCAAGAGGCCCTTATTATACCTGCTAATCCTCATTCTGCTTTGGAATGCCTGGATGCTCGCATATGTGCGGCAGACCGGAATTCCTCAAGCGGGAGCTCAAGATGAATTCAGCTATCTCCTTGGTGCAGAGACCTTTGCACACGGCCGCTTGGCCAATCCCCCGCATCCGCTTGCGCGATTCTTTGAATCCCCCCATGAACTGTTTCGCCCGGTCTACGCGTCCAAATATCCTCCAGGTCAAGCGATGTTCTTGGCACTCGGTGAGATCCTTCTGGGCTCTCCATTTTATGGAGTGATGATTAGCGACGATCTCATGTTGTTGACGTTCGGCTTGATGCTTCTTTCGTGGGTGAAGCCGCGCTGTGCGGTGCTCGTCTGTGCTCTGTTCGCGCTCGTGCTCGCTCCAGGAATGTATTGGACCGATTCGTACTGGGGAGGCGCAGTTGCGGCGAGCGGAGGGGCACTCTTGTTTCTAGGAATCGGCCTCAGCCGAAAACGGCAGACGCCCCTCGCGGGAGCGGTTTTGGCTGTGGGAATTCTGCTCCTTTTCTGGAGTCGTCCCTACGAGGGAGGCGTACTTACGCTCGCGGTACTTGGAGTCTTTGCGGGTGAACTCTGGCGCGGGCGCCGTATTGCTATGTTTGCAACTGCACTCGCTCTATTTGTGGCTGGATTAGCATGGACAGCCTATGACGATAGCGCAGTTACAGGCAGTCCGTTCCTCCTGCCATATGTTCTGCATCAAAGACAATACGAAATTGTGCCAAATTTCTGGTTTCTACCGATTGGTCCCCAACGCCGCTATGATAATGCCCGATTGGACGCAGAGCACGGGGTGAATGGATGGGAAGCTTCCAAGTATCTCGATACGCGGAGGCGTTTGCAGAGTCCGATCGATCTCTTACCGCCCGCATTGCAAATGGAGGGATTTCCGGTTATAGCCCTTGGTTTGCTCACGTTGGTCGCTCCGTTAGCCCGCGGCGACCCGCGCTTTGTAAAGGTCACGCTTGTCGCGGCTGCTGTTTGGCTGGCTCTGGCCTGCGAAACATTTCATTTCGAACACTACCGCGCGCCTCTCTGGGTACCAATCGCATTAATGATCGCTTTTTGGGCGGAACGAGCAAGAGACTTCTGGGATCGACGACCAGTCGATCGGGGGGTACTGTTTCTTGTAATTTTGGTGGCGATGTTGCCGCTCGGCGCCCGCCTGATTGCTTACCAGCGCCCGCTCTGGGAGAAGGGTACCGGTATCTCTTCCCCCGACTTATGGTCCAATCGACGGGCCGCCTTGATTCGCCGTCTTTCGGTCCTTGGCTCGCCCGAGCTTGTGATCGTTCGCTATCCCTCTCCCAATTGGCACATTGAGCAGGAGTGGGTGTATAACAGTGCGAATATTGATCAGCAGCGAGTGATATTTGCGCATGACCTTGGGGCTGAAGAAGATCGGGCCTTGCTGGACTACTACCCAAACCGCCTGGCGGTTTTATTGACCTTCGATCCTGTTTCCGGACGAGAAGAATTGCATCCCTATCCACGGACGGGAAAGTGATTCTGAACAAATTCCGATAAATGCAAGGAGCAATTGCGTGGGATGCGTCTGACCTGACCCGTCTTTCTCAGCCATTTGTAGCCGGAGTTTCCCTGACCCGCCCCGGAAACACTGCCGCGGGAGGGGTGGGGATTTCGGCCTGCTGACCTGCTGGCGAGTCCCCAGATTGATGAAATGCTCCGGCGCCAAGGCGGCAACCAACTCCGGTTCTGCTGCGGATCGCCACCGATCCGGTTCGGGGTCAAGATACTCAATCTCATCCAGGGCGGCTGGTCGATCGCCCAGGGAATCGTCTGGCCGCTTGCTCCCTGCCGGAGGATGTGCCCTCGTTTCTGCGTACATCTACAGCGTGCTGGTCGCGGCCGGTGTGGAGCTAAACCAGGTTGGCCATATCCGATTCACCGAGCTCTGCCAATGCACTCGTCTTCGCCATGGCGAGTGCAGCAACGAAATCGCGAGCATTGACCTGGAGATCCAGACATTTGCCCTGGAGGTCGGGAATGAGACTTGCGGAAGTCTCGATCATAGCCGACTAATATCGCATCACCATGGCGGCGCAGGGCTTGATGGCGGGTTTGCGAGAGACAACGTCACTCGGAACGCGGGGGCACGGGTTGCGCGCTCTCCAGCCAGGCCGTGTAGATCATGTCGCGGAGCATGCTGGCGCCGGCAGCCAGCCGCGAGGCTGTGAACTCGCGGGATTCAGCCGTCCCTGAGCCCGCAAACCCGCCTGCCTTTTCAAGTTGGTATACCTTTTCCACGCAGGTCGCGGTGTGCCGGAGATAGGCCATATAGGCGTCGAACATGTCGCCTTCGATTGGGTGAACGGGAGTCATAAGCGGACGCACCGCGGATTCATGCAGATTTGCTCCCACGAATGGTCCCTCAAACTGCCAGTGGATGTCATGCGCGGTGGTGTAGTGATTGGGGTTGGCGCCCACCCAGCCGTTGTATCGAATGGTTGTGTGCAGGGGTTGCGAACCGTCTCCAACGTAGTGACCTAACCAGCCCGCATAGAACAGAATCGCCTGTTCAACCGGCTTCGTATCCTGACCCGCAAGGGAGAGATGCCGGTATTCGCGCATTGCGGCTTTGAGGCGTTCCCATACCTCGGTCGTCTCCCATGGCTGGAGTCCGATTTTCTCCGGCCGTTCTCCGGCGGCAAACACTTTCGCCTCGAAATCGAGCCGGCGGTGCGGCAATGGACCAAGCGCATCAGCCGTCTCCAGATCGATGAAGTGCTCCGGCGCCTGGGCGGCAGCCAGCTCCGGTTCTGCTGCGGATCGCCACCGATCCGGTTCGGGGCCAAGATACTCAATCTCGTCCAGGGCGGCTTCACTACGCAGAAACGACGGCACATCCTCCGGCAGGGAGGAAGCGGCCAGACGATTGATGATGCGATGCCCTTCGTTCCCCCACGCGAACGCGAGAGCCGGGGCCGCAATCAGCAAAACGAAGCAAACAACCGCCGTTTCAATGTGCTGGAAAGACCTCCGGTTGCGCGACATGCAGCCAGTATAGATTGAGGGTGCCAGGGGTGCTTGAAAGCACCTCGCAATCGCAGCCAAAGCGGCCTGCCGTGCATCGCGGGAAGTCCAGGACGCGACGCGTGACCTTCGATATTCAACCGGGCGTTTTTTGAGTAACATACAAGGAAAAGGGGCGTAAGGTATGAGGGTGACTTCGCCCAGTCTTGAACGACGTGGCGTGCCTCTTAGGACACCTCCGCTTCGGGTGAGACGAAGACAAGTTTTGTCCAGCGGTTCCTGATTTTCCTGAACCGCCCGAGTTTGAGGGTGCTTACTTTTCCTTTTTTGAGCCTTGATCCCACACTCGCTGGATTTTGCCGCGTGATGCGCAGCACCGGCGCAACAACCTGGATGAGAATCGCGGAACCTGAGAGGATTGCCGCATAGATCGGGTGAGAGCGGCAAGGGCATGGAAACAGACCGGAGAATGAAGGAAACGAACAGGTCGTCGCCGTCGACTTGGTCTGCCTGGGCCGTTCTTGCGCTGGCCACAGCGGCGGGCGCCATTACGGCGCGCCTTGAATCGGGCCCGAAAAATGACTGGCTTCTCCTGGCGGCTGCCATTTTCGTCACCGGAGCTGTTGCCATTCGTCTGCTCGCCGACAATGCCGCTGAACGCGCGGCAGAAGGCCGTTATCCGGGCGATCCGCTCAAGGACCTGCTCGACTCCGCTGGATCAATCATTCTGTCGATCGACCTCGATGGCCGCTTGACTTACATGAACACGACGGCCGAACGTCTGCTCGGCTACCACGCGGTTGAACTGGTCAAGAAGGAAGATGCTACCGAGGTTCTGGCGCCTGGTGAGGGTGTCCGGCTGCTGGCAGAGATACAGAAGATCTGCGGCATCGAGAGCGCGCCTTCCGTAAGCCCCGAAGAGCGCCGCGCGGCTTACACAGAGATTGTTCGCACGCTGCCTCCTAGCGTGGTTCCTACGCTTGAAACCCACATGCGCCGGCGCGACGGGACGCTGTTCCCGGTGCGAGTGCATATTTCGGTTTTACGCAATCAGGATGGGGAGCCGATCGGCCTTGTGGTTGTGGGTCTCGACCAGAGTGCCACCACCCGGCGCGATCAATGGAGACGAGAAACACGCGAGCGCTATCGTGATGTTTTTGAGAATTCGAGCGAAATGATTGCCACGCTCGACCTTTCGGGCCGCTTCCTTTACGTGAACCCTGCGTGGCGACGCTGTTTTGGCCAGGACCGCGGCGGAGCCGTGGAGCGGGAGTTCTTTGAGGAGGCCTTTGGTCCGGATGGGCGAGCCGAGGCGGCGGCGATGCTGCGGCGCGTTCTTGATGGCGAGACCATTGATCGCGCTACGATGCGCAATGAAACGCCGGAAGGGCAATTGCAGGAACTTGAGGTGAGCCTGCACCAGCGCCGCCGTGCGGGCAAGCCGATGGCCGTCCAATGCCTGGTGCGCGATGTGACCCAGCAGAAGCAGCGCGAACATCGACTCGCGTTGCAGCTACTCGTCACACAGATCGTCGGCGAGAACGTTTCTTCTGAAATGGCGGCGATGCGCGTCCTCGAGGCGCTTTGCGTGTCCCAGGGATGGGACGTCGCCGTGAAATGGGAAGTGAACACAGAAGAGAATCGTCTGGAGTTCAGCACCGCGTGGGGTGTTCCCGGCAAGGAAGCCGAGGCGTTCATCCAGGACAGTATTGGAAAATCACTGACGCCCGGCAACAGCCTTCCCGGCAGGGCATGGAACGAGGGGCGCCTGGTCTGGCTCACCGACCTTGCGAAATCCGCGGATGATCCGCGCATCAAGAGCGCGCTGCGGCACAAGATGGTCTCAGGCTGGGCCGCGCCGGTGCAAGTGGAGAACAATGTCCTCGCCGTTCTCGAGTTCTATTGCCACCTGAAGCTCCGCGAGGATCGCGAGACCACGGCAGCGATGGAGACTGTCGCCGCATCGCTCGGGCAAATGCTGGCGCGAACCCGTGAGCGCGAGCGGGCCGATGAATTGAGCCGGCAACAGAAGATTCTGCTTCACTCAGTGGCAGACGGCATTTTCGGCGCCGACCGCAATGGCCTGGTTCGCTTCGCCAATCCCGCGGCGAGCCGGCTGCTGGGAGCGCCGGTGACGAGCCTCATCGGCAAGCCGGTGCATGAACTGGTCCACGGAACCGCGCCCCCCGATGAGAAATGCGCATCGGATTGCACGTTGCGCCGCGCGGTGACGGAACATGTGCCTTCGACCGGCGAATTCACGATCTATCGCGCCAACGGGACAGGGTTCCCGGCCGAATACTTCCTGAACCCCATTCTCGACCAGGGGCGGTTCTCCGGCCTCGTGCTCAGCTTCCGGGACATCAGCCAGCGATTCGCACTTGACCGGCTGAAGGACGAGTTTGTGTCCACAGTCAGCCACGAGTTGCGCACGCCGCTCACCTCCATCCGCGGCGCGCTGGGCCTGTTGTCGTCCGGCATTCTCGGCGACATCAATGACAAGGCTTCAAACCTGCTTCGGATCGCACTCAGCAATTCCGACCGCCTGGTGCGCCTGATCAACGATATTCTCGATCTGGAGCGTGCTCAAAGCGGCCGCGAGCCGTTGGTCTTCCGGCCTGTGCAGATGGCTGACCTGGTGCGTCAGTCAATCGACGGGATGCAATTGGTTGCCGAAGACGCGGGCGTGCTGTTGATTCACGACAAGACACAGGTGGAGATCACTGCTGATTCCGATCGCCTGCTGCAGGTTCTCACCAATCTGCTGTCAAATGCGGTCAAGTTTTCGCCGCCGAATTCTGCGGTCTCCGTAATGCTTCGGCCGGGGTCGAGTGGCGTCACATTGTCGGTCATCGACCAGGGCCGCGGCATTCCAGCCGACAAGCTCGAGGCTATCTTCGGACGTTTCCAGCAGGTCGATGCCTCCGACTCGCGGCAAAAGGGCGGCAGTGGGTTGGGTCTTGCGATCTGCAAAGCGATTGTGCAGCAGCACAATGGGCGCATCTGGGCAGAAAGGAATCCGATGCGCGGCTCAACGTTTCGCGTATTTCTTCCCTATGTGCCCGCAGCGGCGAGCAAGCCCAAGTCCGGTGACATCGAAGCACCGGGCGAAGGCGTTGTGTTGCTCGCGAGCGACAACGAGGCTTCGCGGCCGCTCATTGGCGCTCAACTCGCCGACCACGGGTATCGCATTGTCGAAACCGCGACCGTGGAACAGACCCTCGCCGCCGCGCATGACGGGGTGGAAACGATCGTGCTTGACCTCGGGTCGTCCGCGATCGACGCCTGGGGAACATTGCCCCTCCTGCGCCGGCAGAGTCCCGAATCGCACACGCCCGTCGCGCTCCTCAATCTCGATACGCAAATGGGTCCTCCGGCGGGACTGGGAAACGGGCAGGTCCATCACTCCACGGAGTCCGACTCAATCCACGCGCTGATCGACGGACTGGGCGTGGCAAATGAAGTGCACATCATGCTCCTGGAGGACGATCCAGACCTGGCTCTGACGGTGCGCGAGGTTTTCTCCCAGGGGGGCGCGACGGTCAAACTCGTCAACAGCCGCGAATCGGCTGAGAATGAATTCATGAGTTTCGAACCCCACCTGGTGGTGATGAATATCAGTCTGCCGGGGAATGAGGGGTTTGGACTCGTTGACTGGATGCGGGAAAGAGAGATTCTCAGGCACACGCCACTCGTCGTCTACGCGAGCCGTGAAGTTTCGACGACCCTCAAGGGAAAGCTCGCCATGAACCCTGCCAACCTGTTCCGGATCGCCCGGGTGCAGCCCGAACAATTGGAATTGCTCCTCTTGACGATGCTGCGCGGGGCGCGTCACATTGAAGTAGATCAACCGGATGTTACAAACGTCAGGTAATTCGCGCGCCATAAGATCGACAGGTTTCAGGCGCTGCGATTGCCCCTAAAGAAGTAAACGCCACTTGAAGTCTGCCGGTACAAGATCGGAAGGCAATGCTGGCGCGGCGTGGAGAGTTCGGCAAATGCAGCACCGCATTCTTATCATTGATGACGAAGACGATATACGAGAAGTAGCTGCAATGAGCCTCGAAACCGTGGCCGGGTGGGAAGTGATGGTGGCTAATTCCGGCGCACAGGGCATCGTGCGTGCGGCCCAATACCAACCGGATGCAATTCTTCTCGATGTGATGATGCCCGGCATGGATGGGCCGACGACCCTGCGCGAACTGCGAGGAAATCCTGCCACCTCGCGGATTCCCGTACTGTTCTTGACAGCTAAAGTGCAGGCGACGGAACGGCGCCGTTTTGCCGATCTTGGAGTGCACGCGGTGCTTGTGAAGCCGTTTGATCCGATGACGCTTTCCACCCAGATCGCCGGCGCGCTCGGGTGGGAATAAAAGGTGCGGAGATGAAACCAGCGCAGGCAGAATTGCTGGCCGCCGCGATGGATCGTCTGTGGAAGCAGTATCTGCCGGAACTGGAAGAGCGCGTAACGGTGCTGGAAACGGCTGCCGGAGCGGTTGGTTCGGGAGAGCTTTCCTCGCAGCTTCGCGAACAGGCGCACTTCGCTGCCCACAAACTGGCCGGTGTGCTGGGCACATTCGGGCTCAGTGAAGGAACAGATCTTGCTCGCGAGGCTGAGAGCTTCTATTCCGGCAGCGATGAGTCGGGGAAGGCTTCCGCGGAGCGCCTCGCGCAAATCTCCAGCCAGCTGCGCGCCCTTCTCGCCGCGGGAAGGTAGACGGCACAGTCAATTACACTCGACTGCAGTGACTCCGAAGGACCCATCAACGCCGCAGCTTGACTTGCTTTTTGAGGAGCAATCGGCTCGCCGCATCTGGCCAGTTCGTGAACTGGTGGAGCATGTGCGCGAACTGGTCGAGGCGCGGTATACCGACCTCTGGGTGGAAGGCGAAATCTCGAACCTCCGCCGCGCGCCGTCAGGCCACGTCTACTTCACGATCAAGGACGCGGATGCCCAGCTTCCCGTGGTGCTTTTCCGGCGCCAGGCCATGCTGCTCCGTTTTGAACCCGAAGATGGCCTGCACGTGCTGGTGCGCGGACGGGTGAGCATCTATGAGAACCGTGGACAATTGCAGCTCGTAGCCGAGACAATCGAGCCGGTTCGTGCCGGCTCTCTGCAACTCGCCTTTGAGCAGCTGAAGGAGAAGCTCAAGGCTGAAGGCCTTTTCGATGTAGATCGAAAGCGTCCATTGCCCGAGTTTCCGCGAACTGTAGCCATTGTCACCTCTCCGACGGGCGCAGTCATTCGCGATTTTCTCAACATTGTCGCCCGGCGTCATTCCGGTCTGAATGTCATGCTCTTTCCGATCTCGGTGCAGGGTGAGTCCGCGGCCGGCGAGATAGCGATCGCCCTTGAAACATTGAACCGGGCGGGAATGGTGGACGTAATTGTGCTGGCCCGCGGCGGTGGATCGCTTGAGGATATGGCTGCGTTCAATAGCGAGCGAGTTGCGCGCGCCATCGTTGCGTCGAATTTGCCGGTAGTTTCTGCGGTTGGACACGAAACCGATTTCACCATCGCGGACTTTGTCGCGGACTTGCGCGCTCCTACTCCATCCGCGGCGGCAGAACTGATTACAGAGGCGCAGCACAAGATTGCCGACCGCATGGCGAACCAGGCGGTTCGGCTCGACCGGGCAATCCGCTTTCAAATACTGCAGATGCGCGGCCGGCTCGATGGGGTCCTTGTAGACCGGATGAGCGGACGCATGACGGCATCCCTGCATCGGGCCCAGCAGAGGGTCGATGAACTTGCATTTCGGCTGGAGGGTTCCATCGAGGACACGTTGCAAGGCTTGATGCGCGGCACCGCGGAGTTGACCGCTGCTGTCCTTCGCCACGATCCACGCCAGAAGCTGCGGCTTGCCGCCGAACGCCTGGGCGCATGCCGTCAGCGCCTCGAACACGCAATAGAGACGATGCATCAGGCCCTCGCACAGCGCATTGTGACGATGGATCATCGGCTTCTGGCGCTTTCGCCCCTCGCCGTTCTCGATCGTGGCTACGCCCTCGTGCATGGCGCAGGCGGCGCTCTCATTCGTTCGGCAGATCAACTGGACATTGGGGATCGCGTCACCACGCGTCTGAGCGATGGAACGTTTGTGAGCCGTGTGGAAGCAAAACCAGCACCTGCGCCAAAAAGACAGCAACCCCAGGAGAAGTGAGAAGATGACGGCATCCGTGCGCAAGCTATTTGGGACAGACGGGATTCGAGGCATTGCGGGCGAGCCCCCGCTGGATTCAACCACGGTTTTTGCTGCCGGCCTTGCCTTGGGTCACTCGCTGCGTAAGAGCAATCGGAAGGCCCGCGTCATCCTTGGCCGCGATACACGCGAATCAAGCCCCTGGATCGCTGCGACTCTGGCCGCGGGCTTGATGGAGACGGGAACGAGCGTCGAGAGCGCCGGCATCGTGCCGACGCCCGCGATTGCGTTTCTGGCGCACAGCCGCGGATTCGACGCCGGCGTAGTCATCAGTGCGTCGCACAATCCGTGGCGCGATAACGGAATCAAGCTCTTTGGCAGGGACGGATATAAAC
>Ga0335072_10010376_pt1 | contig 13421 bp, 6 predicted proteins | sample Lox_Sample_21_FD_206725 | JGI IMG/M metagenome (GOLD analysis project Ga0335072, IMG submission 206725) | Soil microbial communities from Loxahatchee National Wildlife Refuge, Florida, United States - Lox_Sample_2.1 | ecosystem: Environmental > Terrestrial > Soil > Wetlands | place: USA: Florida...
CGATGCCGCCGCCCGCATCGGAAAGCGGGTTGGCTTCCGCATAGTCCCAGGTCATTGGTAGGGCTTGTCGCGAGAATGCTTGGGTTAAGCGATCTGGTTCACGTTGCCATGTTGCCTGAGTCGAATTCGTGAGGGTACCCTTGTCAATGCAGAATGCCATATAGGTTGCGATGGCGTCGGCGTAAGCAGCTGCCCCTCTGCCGCAGTCTGCGATACCGCGACCGTCTGAAGGCATGCCAGCGCCTTGCGCGTCAAGCCGCACAAGGTTGCGAACCTCAAGCACCAAGTCCCAAAAAGTAGAGAGAGCAACGAGCTGGCGCGGTGTGAATAGTTCATGCCAATACCGAATGCCATATCCTCGACCGCTTACGAGGTTCGGAGTATCTTGGCTCATTTCCTCCTCTGGCATCCACGATGGCGTCAGGTTCTGGACAATTGCGAGCATTTCATCCGTGGGTGATAAGTAAATTCTTCCGCTCTCTCCTTCTGCCACAACTGCCATTAGCCGTTCGCCATTTCGTTTAGCACGAAACTCTGAGCGGATGTACTCCTGCGACATTGGCGTATTTGACATTAGGCATCGGAAATTCGCCCCCCGAGCGAGTTTTGTTCCAGTCTCCGCAGATTCAGGTGGCTTGTGCACTCTTACAACAAAATGATATTTGTCCACATCAATAACTGGCTCCACAAACGCCTCTGAACCAGTCTTCGTACATAGCATGAAACTGGATGCGAGAGGAACATCAATACCTGCGAATGCCGGATTTGGGCTTTTAACTGTTCGGGCCCACAACCAAGCAATAATGGTCAGTTTGCGCCCAATCAATGGCATCAAGTCAGGCCGTTCCTGTGCCATCTCTGTCGTGACCTCCACTGTTGGGTAGAGGTGACCGATGCGTTTTCGAGCCTCGTCGCGCATCCACTTGCCGTAATACCGGACGTCTTCCGCCAGACCCTGAGCACCGCGCCACATCTTACCCATCTGCCTCGCCTGCCGCTGCGAATCTGGGTTCACAGGCGGTCGTCCCCCGAACTTCGGAGGAATCTCGATCATTGCCTTGTTAATGAGCACAGCAACGGGATTCAGGTCGCTTGCGTGCGCTTCGAGACCGAGCCGTTGCGCCTCCAACGGAAGCGAACCGCCTCCGGCAAATGGATCGTGGAACGCCGGCAGTTTGTCAGGATTGAAAAGCTCTTTGGCGCGCGGGTGATCCTGGTTCTCGCCGCAGGTCCGCCGCCATGATTTCCAGATCTCCTCACGCGCCTGGTTCAACACGCGCTCATTCGTCGTGTTTTCCCATTGCACCAACTGGCGGATAATCGCAAAAAGCCGCTCCCGCTCCAACTGCTGCGCCTCTTCTGTGGGAAATAGTTCCGGCCAGGAACCTGGATCATCCACCATCTGCGCAAAAATGACCGCACGTGCCGCAGCCACGGGCCGCCGCGCCCACCACAGATGCAGGGTGCTCGGGTGCCCATGCCGAATAGACTTTTCCTTCGCCGATGCCTCGTTAATCGCGTCCAGCGGCAAGGCAACTTCAATCAGTTTTTTTCTCGTCTTTACTGCTTCATTCATCTCTTCTGTAGTGCCTCACTAGATCGGCGCCACCGCGCTCGTCACCTTTAGTTGCGTGCTTGTGGCCACGACGGCGCCACAAAGTTTCTGCATCTGCTCATGGATCATCTCCCCACGCATTTGGAGGAAGTCCTTATAATCACCCGCGACCAACTTGCCATAAGGGATCAGATGGCTCTGTAACCGGGTTTCGATTTCAGCCTGATCCACGTTGGTGCCGTCCAATCGCTCCGCAAGATACTTCTCGGGCCCCTTGGCAGAGATGTCCCGATTCGTTTTCCAAGTAACAAGAGCGCAGTTCAACGCCCGGTTGATTTCATCGTCAGCGAGGCCCATGTCACGGAGACGAGCTTGCGGAAACAAATGGTGGTACTCCCGCTGGGGCAGGTTTGCGCGACTTGCCGCACTCGCATCCGCCAGATCGAGTCCCCCATGTCGCAGAGCGACAGCAAGAATTGCCCGGCCAATCCTGTCCTTTTTCTTTGGCCATCCCGCCGTAATGAGTCCTTCAGCAGCCGGGAGCGGAAACTGCTTCTCGTCAAAGATCGACGGCACGGGTCCGACCTGACCCGCCACTAGGGGCCTCAACGCAGAAAAATCGGCCGCTGATCGGGTGTTTGTTGATTTCTCATACCGATCCGAAAAGAACGCGCGCCAGAGATATTTGCGGAGAAGCAGGCGTGCTCTTCCTTCAGCGTCCAAGCCCTGAGGTGCATCGGCCCATAAAGCGACCAGCACAGGAATCACAACATCCGTTGGCAACCGAGCCGCGTCAAAAATGTGCTCTTCCTCAAGGAAACTCGCCGTCCTCTTTATACCGCGAAGCAGCCGATCCCAGTTCGCAACCAGTTGAGCACCAAATTCCTTTGACATGTAATTGGCATTCGTTGGAGCCCGGCCCTGTAGAAGCGCACTACCATAAAGCGCAAGTTCTTCCGGCGGGTAATACTGGGCTATCGAGGGACATGCCTGGCGCATATCCGCTACAAGATCGTGAAGCGATTTTCCAATCGACGCTTCAACCTGAGCAACGACAATATCGTATGTGCTCAGCGGCTGCGCAGTGGTATTCAACTTGAGAAAGACATCCAATGCAACCATCGGCTCGGTGTCGACAGGAAGAAAGAGAAAGGGAAGATTAAATGTCAGTAGCTTTTGTCTGACCTCAGTGACCGCATCGGAAACAAGGTCGCGTTCCGCCTCATCGCTCACGCCTTCCTTCAGCCATGCCTTAAATCGCTGGCTGGAAACTATATCGGGCGCACACAGGTCGAGCGGAACTGCCCGCCTAGCCCATTGTTCTTTTGGAGAGTTTGCCCAGAACGGACGCAATTCCTTCTCATCATCGTTGAGCCACCGGCCGGTCGAGTCTACATAGTAGGGCAGCTTGGTATCTTCATCAGGCTCTAGAAACAAGAAGTAGGTCCGGCCTTCGTAGTTGTTATTCAGAGCGCGCCATAGCGCGGTCAGCCGCTGCTGCCCATCGAGGAGGTGCTCAGTGATCTTCTCTCCAGTTGTCGGAGCACCCTTTAACGTCCGACAGACAAACGGCTCCTTGTTCCCGATCTCAAGAACAAGCGACGCACCAATAGGTAAATCTTGCAGAACCGTACTAAACAGTTGTGTGACCCCGGCATGATCCCATGCCTCAAATCGCTGGAATCGCGGAAGCGCGAGCTGACGTGTCCGAATTCGCGTGAACCACTCCGGCAAAGCACGGTTTCTTGCCTCGATAGCCATCTGCCTCCCGATGCCCCCTATTGCTGTTGTTCTGCTCTCGCAATCAATTCTGCAAGATCGTAGTTCACGCTCGTAACACCAAAATCCGGCTCGCGCCGAAATGGTTGCCGGACGTAATGGACGCGATGCGAGGCACCATCCATGAATTCGACAATCGCCAGGATGAAATCGTCTGGCTTGTTGAGCGAATACAGAATCTCGTTCTTCGTGACTGTCACGGTTTCCGCATCTGAATCTCGCCCCTTGACCTCAATGAATCGCAGCTTCCCTGTTCCTGGTACCCGGCTTTCGACGTCATAGCCCTTTTTCTCCACTTCACAGTCCCGCGGATCGTATCCAAGACCGCGCTCGATCTCCATTACGATCTGCCGCGCACGCGCGGCGACGGCTTGCTTGTCAATCTCCGCCGCGGCTTCAGTCTTTGTAGGCATTCCGGCCATCGCCGCTATCAGGCCGGCAGGCACGATCAGCACACCGCCCAGAACCACGGGAGGCAAAGGCGATAGCTGCCGTTCGAGCTTCAATTCCTCCATCCGTTTTTCAAGGCGTGCCTGGAGAGCGTCGGCGCGCTTGCGGGCCTCATCCGAATTGAGACGAGCGTTTGGTCTGCCAGCCTGTTCCTGGTGCTTGAGATCTTCAGCGCGATGGTCCCAGTAACTGATTTCCTTGGTGAGCCGTTCCTTTACCGCTGCCTCGGTCTTTGCAATCAACTCCAGCTTTCGTGAGCGGAGTTCATTCAGATGTTGCGGGACGACGTTTGCCACGGCGTAGTTCTGCGCTGTCTGTTCCAGATCACGGGTGACCCAAGCGCATTCGGTCCTGGCAAGAAAGGCGTCAACTCCCGGTTCATCGGGCTTCAATGGGCGGTAGTCAAGATAAGGTGCGTATTCCAAGTGGCGAGTTTGGCCTTCCGCGTCCAACTCGACATAGAGCATCCTCCGCGAGACGACCCGGCGTTCGCCCGAACGAAGGATAATCGCATCTTGAATGGAGTGTTCCAGATAGAAAAGCACACGTGGCCGGATTCCGGGGTCGCGCTCATCGACCAGAACGGCGCCTCGACGCATTAAATCGCGGTTGCGTTCCAGCGTGAGGTCAATGGTTGCATCGAGTAATGGATGACCGGGACAAAGGAATGCGGCCATTGGCTGTCCCTGTGGCGCGATGAGCGACTTCTCGAACGCCACCCGTTCGTACCGGTGCAGGACCGGCTGTCCCGTGCCGATCAAGCGATCACGGTTGCGTACGGTTGCAGGGACGTGAGTGACCTCGTAACGGCGAGGCTCGCGCGCCTTAACGGAACCTCCTAGCTGCGAAAAGGCTTCAAGGAAAAACGACTCGATATAATGCGGCTGCAGGCGCCGCGCCTCGGCGCGCTCCATCTCCTCACGGATTCGGTATACGCGGCTGGCGTCCATGGCGTCGTGAGCCAGCGCGCGCTCCTCAATAAGTTGTTCGATCTGGGAGCGGTCGAATGCGTGCGCTACGACGTGGTTCAGCCGCGCCCGCACCTCTGGCTGTTCACCGTAGCGGACCGCCTCGATCAGAAGCTCGCGAAGCGCCTTACCCTCGAATTGAATCTTTCCGAGAACATCGAATACCTGGCCGCCCAAGGTTTCCCGCGCTTCCCCGAGCTTTTCGAGCAACACGTGGTAAACGTCACCCTCGCGTGTCTCTTGGGCAACCAGATTCCAAAGGTGGCAGACTTCCGTCTGCCCGATGCGATGAATTCGCCCGAAACGCTGTTCGATCCGATTGGGATTCCACGGCAGGTCGTAGTTCACCATCAAATGTGCCCGCTGCAAGTTGATTCCTTCCCCGGCGGCATCGGTTGCAACCAGCACTTGCACATCAGGATCGTGTTTGAAGGACTCCTCAGCCTTCTTACGTTCTTCACGGCCCATCCCGCCATGAATCATCACGACCGCGTCTTCCCGCCCAAGCAGCGTCACGATACGTCTCCGCAAATAGTTCAGCGTATCTCGGTGTTCTGTGAAAATGACCAGCTTTTGGTGTGCAGAAGCCACGGGAGGTTGCACTGCCCCAGATACATAAGGGATAGATTCCTGGTTGGAATCATGTATAGCTGAAGCCGTTGTAAAGATGGCGCTCAGAAGGCTGGCAAGTTCTCGCCACTTGGTATCTGAACCATCGCGGCGGACCGAGAGCGCGACAGATTCTAGTCGTTTCAGTGTTTCGATCTCGGCCTTCAGTTCGGCGATCGTGCGGGCAGCCGTGGCCTGGTCAAGAATTTCCTCTTGTGCAGCTTCTACCTCGGCATCCGGCGCGTCTTCCAGGTCATCCACGTCGTCCACATCCAAGACGGGATACGTCGGAACATCTGCTGCGATCACCGCACCTCGTTGCAGAACCTCTAACTCACGCAGCCTGCCCTCCAGTCGCTCACGGCGGCGGCGGAGCGATTGATAGATGGCTTCTGGAGACGACGCAAGCCGACGTTGAAGGATAGTCAACGCGAAGCCGACCGTGCCCGCGCGCTTGTCGTTCTGCAAAGCATCAGCGCGATTGAATTCCTCACGTACGTATTCCGTCACCGATTTATAGAGCGCCGCCTCAGCATCCGAAAGACGATATGGAACCGTATATGCGATGCGTTCGGGGAATAGCGGCGTGGCATCAAACTTGAGCAGGTTCTCTTTGACCATACGGCGCATGAGGTCAGAAACATCAACGGCGTGCGTCCCATCCCTGAATCGGCCCTCAAATCGATCACCGTCGAGAAGCGCCATGAATAATTGAAAATCTTCTTCCTTGCCGTTGTGCGGTGTAGCCGTCAGGAGCAGGAAATGCCTGGTCAAACTAGAAAGCAACTGGCCGAGTCTGTATCGCTTGGTGTATTTGACCTCGCCGCCAAAGAATGTAGCGGACATTTTATGCGCCTCATCGCACACAATCAGGTCCCAGGGACAGTCAGGCGCTTGCAATTTTAGTTGCACATCCTCATCGCGGGAGAGTTTATCGAGCCTTGCGATGACAAGATTGGTTTCGAGAAACCAATTACCGGTGCGGGCGGCTTCCAATTTGTCATTCGTCAAGATGTCAAACGGCAAATGAAACCGCTGCGCCAATTCATCCTGCCACTGCTCTGCCAAACTTCCAGGACAAACGACCAAACAACGCTGTAAATCCCCGCGTGCCAATAGCTCCTTCATTAGGAGCCCAGCCATGATCGTCTTCCCAGCCCCCGGATCGTCAGCCAATAGGAACCGGAGAGGCTGCCGCGGCAGCATCGAATCGTAAACGGCTGTGATCTGGTGGGGTAGCGGTTCCACCAAAGAGGTGTGCACAGCCAGCACCGGATCGAAAAGATGCGCTAAACGAATACGGTGAGCCTCGGAGACCAGCCGGAAATTCGCACCATCCCCATCGAAGCTCCACGGTCGGCCAACTTCCACAATCTCAAGGCGCGGCTCATCATGCCGATAAAGTAGCTCGTTCGCAACCTTTCCATTGGGTGTCTTGTACGTCAGCTCGATAGCCGTCGATCCAAACCATTGAACATTGACGACAGTGACCAGACAGTCCTGCACAATACCGCGGACGGTAGCGTTGGGCCGAAGATCCTCCAGTTTCTGCATTTTAGACCGTGGAGCTTACCGACAGGAAGTTCCAGAACTCCTCTCCTTCTTTGCATTTAGCTGAAATCAAGCGTAGCACTTTCCCCTCGCGGCTCCGCACCAATTCCGCCCAGACCGACACGAGCTGAGTCGCTACCTTTTGGATTTCTACCGAATTTCTTTCTCGTCTGAGTGCCCCCGCTTCAGGCAACGGTCTAGCTGAGGCGCGAAGAACCCGTCAAGGCTCTCCGCTGCGCTGCGATGAACGGGCACCATACGCCCGGCCTTGACCGAACCTTCCCGCCTCCGCCCGTTGCAAGAGCCATGAAGCGGGGGCACTCAACGAAAAAAAATTGGTTTGGTTGCTCTTCCGTTTCGGACGCCAATTCGCCCCATCGCGGGCAACTGAGGAGCATCAATATGCCATTTCCCATCGCAGCAACCACCACAGCTAACACCGCCAGCAAAGGCACAACTCGCAGCCACAACGCCGCGCCGCACAGGAAAAATGCGGCGCAGCGGAGCCGCAGCGATTCGCCTTACCAGCAGCGCACCACACAGCGCGACAACCCCACGCAAGTGGTCATCAAGCAGGCCGTGGATTACCTCATTCAGCAGCTTGAAGCGGGCAAGAGCGAAACCCTCACCGCGTACCTGAACGCAATGGCACGGTTTCATTCCTATTCGTTCGGGAACATCTTGCAGATCGCCAGACAGCGCCCGACGGCCACGCGCGTAGCGGGCATCCGCACTTGGAACGAGATGGGCCGGTTTGTGAAGAAGGGCGAGAAGGGTATTCAGATTCTCGCTCCCATGACGGGATACCGGCGCAGAAAGAGCGGAGACAGTGAATCGGAGCCGGAACCCGAAACCAAGCCTCAGCCCGTGTTGATCGGCTTCCGCGTTGTGTACGTGTTCGATGTGGCGCAGACCGAAGGCGCGGACCTGCCCGAATTCGAGCACAGCATCAGCGGCGAAGTGGGTGAGCACCGCGATCGATTGATCGATTTCCTGGCACGGCAAAATATCGCGCTCGAATTCAACGAGAAGATCGCCCCGGCTCTCGGCGTCAGCTATGGCGGCAAGATCGCCCTGCTGCCCGGCCAGTCGAGGGCCGAGGAATTCGTCAGCTTGGTTCACGAGACGGCTCACGAGCTATTGCACAAGGCAGAGCGCCGCACCATGACCACGCAGACCGTGCGCGAGACGGAAGCCGAGGCCGTGGCTTTCATCGTAGGTCAGGCCGTGGACTTGGAGATGGGCAAGGCCAGCAGCGACTACATCCAGATGTACGCAGGCAACGCAACGCTTCTGGCCGAGAGCCTTGAAGTCATTCAGCGCACCGCCTCCACCATCCTCCGGGCCATCCGCCCGGAGGAGACGGCACCGGCGGAACAGTTCGCAGCGGCCAGCTAAGCAACGCCTTGAGCGGGCACGCTCAGGGTGTGCCCACTCACGCCTTCAACGCTCGACAGACACAACAGGAGATTCCAAAATGACCACCGCAGTTGAAATGCAATCCGAATATCGTGACCTGCCGATCCTCAGCCTGACCGAGTCGCCGGCAAATCCCCGGCGCTCGTTTGACGAGCCCGGCCTGAACGAGTTGGCAGAGTCGATCAAGGCCCAAGGCGTACTCTCGCCCCTGCTAGTTCGACAAAAGGGCCACAGCTACGAGATCGTGGCAGGGGCGCGGCGTTATCGCGCGGCGCAACTCGCCGGACTCAATTCCGTGCCCGTGCGCATCGTGGAACTCACCGATGCGCAGGCCCTCGAAACCAGCATCGTTGAAAACCTGCAACGACGCGATGTACATCCGCTCGACGAGGCGAATGGGTTTGTGGCCTTATTGCACTTGGACTACACGCCAGAGCAGATTTCCGCGAAAGTGGGCAAGGGAACCGCGTATGTGGTAGCGCGCGCCCGCCTCGCACAGCTTGCCCCGGCAGTCACCGAAGCCTTCGCCAAAGATGAAATCGGCGTGGGCCATGCGCTTTTGCTTGCGAAATTGCAGCCGGACCAACAAGAGGAAGCACTCGCAGCCTGCTATCAGGACACTTACACCAACGGTTCCAAGCCCAAGCGCATCCTGCTCCCTGTCCGCCATCTCCAGCAGTGGATTGAGCACAACATTTTGCTGGAGCTTGCCACCGCGCCATTCTCGAAAGAGGATGCGCAGCTTGTGCCCGAGGCCGGTTCCTGCGTCGATTGCCCGAAGCGCACCGGCCACAACGCCCTGCTCTTTGCCGAAATCGCGGCCAACCAACCCGATTCGTGCAGCGATCCGAAATGCTACACGGCGAAAATCGACGCGCATGTAAAGCAGACCGTTGCCGCGAAGCCGAAGCTTGTACAGATCAGCACGGCCTACGGCAAACCTGCCGATGGCAGTCCGGTAATTCCTCGCAACAAGTACGTCGAAATCCGGCAGGACAAGCCGAAGGCCAAGAATGAGCGCGACTGGCCGGAGTACAAAACGTGCAAGTACACAACCGAGGCAATCGTCACCGAAGGCACGGAGAAGGGCGAAGCGAAAAAAGTTTGCGCCAACCCCGAATGCCCGATTCATCACCCGAAGCGGCAGCAACAGCGCAAACACGCCGAGGCCGGATTCAAGGCCGAGCAGGAGAAGCGCCGCCGCGAGGAAGCCATCGCGCAGACCACCGGAATGCGCGTGCTCAAAGCTATCGGTGACGCAATTCCCGTCCGGCTAATGAAACGCGACCTGCTGTTTATGGCCGAACGGCTCACGGCGATGCTGGACGAGCGGCGTCTGTCCGTTCTCATCCGGCAGCATGGTATCGGCAAGCCCAAGGAAGATGCGCCCCCGGCGAAACTGCTGGCCGCATTTCTGCCCAAGGCCGAGGAAAGCAAGCTGGGCCTCATCTTGGTGGAGTCGGTGATTCTTCTCTCCACGCACAATCAGTCAGACGCCGCGAAGATTCTCCGCGACGCCGCGCGCGTCTACAAGGTGGACGTCGATGCCATCTCCGCCGCAGTCAAGCAAGAGTTCGCGGCGAAAGAGAAGGCGAAAACCGCCACGAAATCAGCGCCCAAATCCGCGTCGAAGTCCACGAAAAAAGCAGCGGCCTAACCTGCCACCAACATAGAACTCTCGCGGAGCCAGCAAGACCGGCTCCGCATTTCTGTCTTTCGCTGCCCGTCTGCCCGCCCTTGTTCGATGCCCCGGATGAGCGTCGGGGCGACATCTCCAACCCGCCCGACGGCCAGCGCCGCGGCTCCGCCGGCAGCTTAAGATACCACTGTCCAACACAAGGTAGAGGTTTCGTTGAGATCAACCGGGATATCAGGAAAAACCTCGTGGAATTCACGGGCAGGAAGTATCATTGTCGCCGCCAGAAGTGCCACCATTTGAACGATTCGGCTCTCAAGCGGTCCGCTACTCCTTGAAGCGTCTCAGGAGCACTGCGCCTAAAACACCGGCCTGGAACCAGCCTAGACAGATGAGCAGCACACGGCTCGCCACCAGAAACCAATAGCTGTTAAACCACCGCAGCCAATCCAGCCAACGGAACTGCGGATACCACGGCTGCGGTTTATGCTTGGGGTCCGGCATCCACTTTTCGTCCATCCCCAGCTTCACCAGCGGAACAGCATTTTCCAGCGCATACAAGAACGGCTGAAATGGAGGATAGTGTGCCGATAAGTTCTTACTGTCCCCATTTGGCAGAACTGCATTGGGCTGAATTTGAACGGATGCGAGCATTGCGCCACTATTAAAGGCTCCCGCAAATATCAGCGTGCCCACCATCAGGGTGGCCGCAATTGACCAGCAGATGCGCAGCGGGGCTTCTTCCAACCAAGCGAAGGCGATGGCCCAGCTTCGATTCGGATGCCGAAAATAAGGCCACATGCAGCGAAAAGTCGCCAAGCGAAATGGCGGTTTGAACAGCCAACGAAACGGGTGGAATTCCTTTTCCTTAGTGAGTAAAGTCCGGTATTTGAAGATCACATGTTTCGCGCCCTCGCGATCACCTTTGGCTTCCAAAAGCTTGGCGAGTTGCATCCACGGCCCGGGCTTGATGCGACATTCGGGAGCCTGTAGCATAAGCCATTCAATGCGCGCTTCGGCCTTGAATGGGAGTTCAGTACCATGGGCGTTACTCATGACCTGCTCTTCAGACGGTCGCTCGTGCAGGGCCAGCTCTTCGTAGGCTAGTCCATCTAGCGTAATTTGCCCCGGGGAGGGCCAACTCTCTCGGTCGTCGTGCAGGCTTTTCACGGAAGCGCCGGTCAAATCAAGAATGGCTTCTTGCGATTCCTCAACTCCCGTCCACCACATGTCCCCCCTTAGATGCAGATCCTTGCAAATGACTCTCGTTGTCTTCGCACCGATAAATCCTAGTTCACCGTTAATCCGCGCGCCCAGCAGGCGGATAGCGCCATTTGACTCGAAGCCCTTGTCCAGAGAGACATTGGCCCCAACTACTGCACAATCCGCAAAGAGCGCGTCTGTAACTGCCCCGTTCAGCTTCGCGCCCGAACAAGACAGGATGCCCTTGATCTTTGCTCCTAGCAAGCGAATGGTGCCGGTGGACTCGAAATCCTCGCGTTGTGTGGATTTCGGGTCTTCAAATACATTTAGAAAGACGCTACCCCCGATTTCGGCGCCATCCGCATACAGCGCGTTTCCCTCCTTCACTCGTAGCTTCGCACCTGAACAAGACAGAACTCCCTTGATCTGCGCTACTGGCAAGCGGATGGTGCCGGTAGACTCGAAACCATTGTCTAGGAAGACGTTGCCTCCGATCTCCGCGTTATCCGCATACAGTGCATCCCCCGTCTTTACTCGTAGCTTCGCGCCTGAGCAAGACAAGTCGCCCTTAATCCGAACGCCCGACAAACGAATGGTACCGCTGGACTCGAATCCCTGCAGCACGGTGCGACTGAGATCGTACCCCTGCTGTAGATAGACGAATCCCCCGATCTCAGCACGATCTGCACTGAGCGCATTTCCTTCCGTCACTTTGAGCTTCGCGCCTAGGCAATCCAAAGCACCCTTGATCCACGCGCCCAGGAGGCGGATTTCACCGAAGAAAATGCTCCCTCTGAGAAAGAGCGGACCATCTACTTTGATTCGGTCTCCCCTTATCATCCCCTCGAACGAGGAGTCGAGGAACCGTATGCTTTTGGTCTCGGCGGAACGGAGGTCGATTTCACTCTTAATGGCGCAATGCTGGATATGTAGGGGCACGAGAACGCGGCAACTCTGGAGGTCGAGGTCGTCCGAAAGAGTGATGCCGAAAATGCGCACGCCTTTAGGGTCGATATGGGTGGCGGCCTCTGGGTCTGTCGCTAACCAGCGCACAAAGTCCGAGCGAATGATCGGTCGAGGCGCATTGGCAGCGGGCAATTCCGGGGCGGCAGAACTGCACGAGTCGCGCAGAACCTTCTCCTCCGCCTCCGTGGGAGGCGGGTCGAAATAAGTCTTCGCCAAATTGATTAGCTTCTCTTCGCGGATTTGGTCCAGCAGAGACATAGTGGTAACCGCCTTTCATCTTCCCGTAGCCCCTCATATGATAGTTGTCGAAGCGACTGAAAACATTCACTGAGCGCCCCGGAAAGCCAACGGGTATGCCTCGCGAGCGCCCGCGATTTGCGGTCCCGCGTGATCCCGTGGAAAATAGAAGGTATGGTTACGGCCTTACGGAAATCCCCATCCGTTAAGCAGTGGACGGTCCTGATTCTCTTCCTGGGAATCTGTTCCTGGATACTGACCGTCGCGGTCGAGAACTACCGCGAGTACAAATCGTTTGAACGAAGCTTCGATTTGCTCGCTTCAGAATGCGCCGGCCACGGTGGCTGTACTCTTCCTGAGTACGATTTAAATCCTTGAGTGAGCAATTGTCGGAAGAGTCTCTCCGAGGCCGACTCGGCGGGGCTCAGCCCTCGGTGATTATCCGCTCAGGTTCCAGTCGAAAGGTCTGTGAGGTAGTGACTCATGGGACAGAATTTCATCGAATGCCCGGAACTCGCCGGCAAGACCATCCAGGCGGTCCGCATCTACAAGGACACCGGTGACGGAACCGATGTGCAGATCGAGTTGACGGATGGAACCACCTTTGTCTGTTCGCGCTCCCACCAGCCGGTTGTCATGGCGTCCCTATACAGGGGAGGCGCGGGAACGCCAGAGACCATCCGGGACTACAGTTTGTAGGCAGTTGATCCCTGAAGCGGCATGCGTTCGAAAGGAACAGATCGACGTGGACCTAAGGAGTTCGTGATTGCGCAAAGGCGAGATTGCGCCTGAGTGGCGCGCCGGCGACGATCAAGTCTCCGATCCACAATCCGATCCACAAAATGCGTGGTCTTACCCGATTTCGGTGGGTTTAGGCGTTCCCCACGTCTTGTAAGTTGTTGAAAAATCTAATACGGCAAGACTGTCACGGCAGAGGTCGCGGGTTCGAGCCCCGTCGTCCCCGCCATACATTCCAAAACACTTACGGAACGTATGGCCCCACAGTGACAACCAAATCTGGGCACAATACGGGCACAATAAGATTCTG
>Ga0335072_10010377_pt1 | contig 13421 bp, 8 predicted proteins | sample Lox_Sample_21_FD_206725 | JGI IMG/M metagenome (GOLD analysis project Ga0335072, IMG submission 206725) | Soil microbial communities from Loxahatchee National Wildlife Refuge, Florida, United States - Lox_Sample_2.1 | ecosystem: Environmental > Terrestrial > Soil > Wetlands | place: USA: Florida...
GTATGTATGAGGATTACGGTGGTTTTGCTCTCTATAGCGGCCGCGTTGCCGCTTTTGGCACAAAGTAACTGGCCGGCATATGGTGGTGACACAGCCAACACACGCTACTCAACACTGGACCAAATCAACACGGCGAACGTGTCCAAATTGAAACAAGTCTGGAGCTACGATACGCGTGCCGGCGCCAGCGAGAAGACCCGCCGCCCCTCGCAGGCAACGCCGCTGGTGGTGAATGGTGTCCTGTACCAGGTGACCTCCTACCAGAGCCTGGTGGCGCTGGACCCGGACACCGGAAAACGGATCTGGAGTTACTCACATCATCACGCAGGGCGCCCGCCGCGTGGCATCGCTTACTGGCCCGGCGACGGGAGTCATCCACCGGAAATACTGTTCGGAACTTTCGATGGCTACCTGCTCGCGGTGAATGCAAATACCGGAAAGGCGGTAGAAGGTTTCGGCCAGCACGGAGAGATCGACCTGAAAGTGGGCATGAAGGACAATTTTCCCGATGTCCACTACGGTCTTTCCGGCGCGCCGGTGGTTTACAAGGACCTGGCCATCACCGGTTCGCACACGCAGGATAGCCCCGGCCTGGGTTCCAAGGGTGATCTTCGGGCCTGGGATGTCCGCAGCGGCAAGCTGGTGTGGACGTTTCACTCCGTGCCCCTGCCCGGCGAGAAGGGTCACGAAACCTGGCTCAACGACGGATGGCAGAACCGCTCCGGCGTGAATGGCTGGACCACGGGGTCGCTTGACGCCGCCACCGGAACACTGTACATGACGCTGGATTCGCCCTCCTACGATCTGTACGGCGGCGACCGGCCCGGCAAGGATCTGTTCGGCAATTCGGTAGTGGCGCTGGACGCGGCCACGGGCAAGATGAAGTGGTACTTCCAAACCGTGCATCACGACATCTGGGATTATGACGCGCCCGGGCCGCCACCGCTGGTGGACGTGGTTCATGGAAACCGGCATATTCCGGCGCTGATTCAAACCGGCAAGACCGGCCTCGTGTTCATCCTGGACCGGCGCAACGGCAAGCCGATTTATCCAGTCGAAGAACGGCCCGTCCCCAGGGGCGACACGCCAGGCGAATGGTATTCGCCCACGCAGCCTTTTCCCGTGAAGCCTCCGCCGCTGACGCGCTTGAGCATCACGCGCGGCCAGCTGGCCAAGGTAACGCCCGAGCAGCAGAAGTTCTGCGAAGAGCTCTGGGACGCCGAAGGCGGCGCGCACAACGACGGACCGTTCACGCCGGTGGGCCTGAAGCCGACAGTCGTGTTTCCGGGCCCTGACGGCGGCAGCAACTGGGGCAGCGGAACCGTGGATCCGAAGCTGGGCTATTACTTCATCAACAGCAAAGCGGACGGGGCCATCGGGAAAATGATGAAGCCCGGCGATCTGAATCCGCCCGCCGTGAAGGACGGCCTGGGCGAGGACGTCAGCACGAACGAATACATGCGTACGGGCGTGCACGTCGCGGGAATCGCCCGCGCGGTCGGGTCGTTCTCCAACCCCAAGACGGGATGGCCTTGTGAAGCGCCGCCGTGGGGCGAGCTGTCCGCGGTCAATTACAACACCGGCGAGCTCGCCTGGCACATTCCCTTCGGCCGCGTGGACGCACTGGAAGCCAAGGGCGTCAAGAACACCGGAGCGTTCAACAAGGGCGGTTCGGTGGCCACGGCCGGCGGACTGCTGTTCATCGGCGCCAGCTACGACCAGCGCTTCCACGCCTTCGAATCCAAGACCGGAAAGCTGCTGTGGGAGACCCGGCTCGGCGCGGACGCGATCGCCAATCCGCTCACCTACCAGGGCAAGAACGGAAAACAGTACGTGGTGATCGAGGCGGGCGACGAGCTGGTGGCGTTCAGCCTGCCGTAGTCAGCCGGCGAGATCTGCAGATCGAAAATCATTCGGCCGCCGCGCCTTCCAGGAGGCGCCCGGTCAGGCGTTCGTGACTGCGCAGGCGCGCGGCGTCGGACAGCATCTCGCCCGCCCAGCGATACACGTTGAAGTGCGAGAGCAGCGTCCGCATGGAGCGCAGACGGATGGCTTGTTCCTCGGCCGGCATCCGTAGCGCGGTGGCGAGGGCGGTGCTGACTTCTTCCAGGTCGTACGGGTTGACGATCAACGCTTCGGTCAGCTCGCGCGCCGCGCCGGTGAACTGGCTCAGCAGGAGCACGCCGCGCAGATCGTCGCGGGCGGCGACGAATTCCTTGGCCACCAGGTTCATGCCGTCGTGCAGGCTGCTGACGTAGCAGACGTGCGCGGCGCGGTAATAGCGGAAGACGTCCGGAGGCTCGTGATGGAACCGGCGCAGGATGATCGGCCGGTAGGATCCGCTGCCGAAGCGCACGTTGATGCGCGCCGCGAGTTGCTCCACCAGTTCGTTGAGCTCGCGGTAGCGGTCAATCTTGGTCCGGCTGGGGGCGGCGAGTTGGACGAAGGTGAATCGCCCGATGAACTGCGGGAAACGCTCCAATAAGGTTTCCACGGCGAGCAGGCGCTCCTCGACGCCTTTGGTATAGTCCAGGCGGTCGACGCCGACGCCCAGCAGCGCGTCGGGCTTCAATTGCAGCTCGCGCCACACCTGTTCGCGGCATTCGGGCTGGCTGGGGGCCGATTCCAGCCAGCGCACCGGCCACTCCAGCGAAATGGGATACGGCCGCACCAGCGTGGGATGGCCCTGGCGGATGACGCCGTGCTGTTCGTGGTCGATCCGGGCCTCGAGGTAACAGTCCACCGAGTCGAAGAAATTGTTGCAGTGGAATTGCGTATGGAAGCCGAGGATACTGCTGCCGAGCAAGCCTTCGAGAATCTGATTGCGCCAGGGGCAGATGCCGAAGCGCTCCGAGTTGGGCCAGGGGATGTGCCAGAACATGATCACGGTGGCGGCGGGCAGCCGCTCGCGGATCAACGCGGGAGCGAGCGCGAAATGATAGTCCTGCACCAGGACGATGGGGTCGTCGGAATCCACTTCGGCCGCGACCGCGTCGGCAAAACGCTCGTTGACGAGCTGGTACTCGATCCAGTCTTCGGAGCGGAAAAGGGGACGGGCGTGCGAGAGATGGCAAAGCGGCCACAAGCCTTCGTTGGAGAAGCCATAGTAGTAGCCGTCTTCCTCCTGCTGCGACAGCCAGACGCGGCGGATGTAGTAAGACTCCTCGCCGGGCGGCACGCGCACCCGGTCCGAGCGGTCCACTGTGTCGCGGTCGGCGGTGCCGCTGCCGTGGGCGATCCAGACACCCGAGCAGGCTCGCAGCACCGGTTCCAGCGCGGTCACCAGGCCGCTGGCGGGATGGAGCACGCGGATGCTGCCATCCGGTTCGCGATTGTGGACATAAGGCTCCCGATTGGCGAGAATGACCACCCGCTCTCCCCGCAAGTTGCGGCGGAGGGTCTGTTTGAGGCGTTCAGCCGTCCAGGCGCCGGAGGTATCGCCGGTATCCTCGATCATGCGCTCGACCAGCTCGCGGACGTCCCGCAGGATGGGCTGGAATTCCGGCCGTTGGGTCCGGTCGCCGCGGAGGGCCTTGCGCAGCTCGGCACTCCAGGCCTGGCGGCTTAGCCGGGCAATCGCCAAGGTGACCAAAGCGGCCAAGAGGGCCACGACGCCAAAGGCGGCCAGCAGGAACTTGGTGGTGGCGTCTTCGCGGCGCTCGGCGTAACTGAGGTCCTGCAGCAGGACGACGAACCCGACTTCGAGGCCGTCATCCCATAGAGGGATTGCGCTCACGGCCACACTGCCCGCGGGCAGCCGGTTCACCGAGTTCCACTCCTGCAGGGGGGCCTCAGGCGTGCCGGTGGGAGATTGCATGTGGTCACCGACTTCCTGGCAGCCAAATCCATCCGGGAAATCGGGCGTGGCGGTGAGCCGGGAAAAGTCGAGCGTGCAGGCGGCCGCGGCCATGACCCGCTCATCCCGGGTGATTTCCGAAAGTTGTTTTCGCAACTCGCGGCGGTGTTCCTTGTTCCAGTGAGAGGCCAGGGAGGCGCGGGCGCCGGTAACCACCAGGCGGGCCCGCAAGCTGACGTCGCGGGCGAACCAATTCTGCGCGGTGGTTTGTACGAATTGGGTTACGCCCCAGGCCAGCAGGCCCAGGCCTGCCAGCAGTGCCAGCACGAACTGCAACAACCGCGGCACTCTTTCATTGGAGCACAAACCCCGAAGCGCCAAAGTCCCGAAATGAAGAAACCGTTACTTCGAACCGCGTGAACCGCTGCGTCGAATCTAAATAGTGGAGGTGATGGAAGTGACACCAACCACAGAGAATGTGCGCGTGAGTGCGGTAAATGTCTCCAACACCATCGCGTTGCTGGCGGGCGTTTGGTTGTTCGTTTCTCCCTGGGTGTACCGGGTTACCCTGGACAGAAGTGCCTGGAATAGCTGGATTTTCGGTGCGATCATTGTGATCCTCGCCGCGATCCGGCTGGGCCGGCCCATGGGAACGGCCGCCCTAAGCTGGATCCACTGCCTGATGGGCGTCTGGATGTTCATCTCGCCCTGGGTATACGGGTATACGTCCGACATGGGCAGGTTCATCAATAGCCTGTGCGTGGGCGTCGTGGTGTTTGTAGCGGCCATCAGCATTGCCGCCAGTTCACCACACACCCACCATCCAGCGCCAACGCACAACTAGGTTAGCGGCTGCCGGCGGCTAAAAACCGCCGCGCGGCCGGTAGCCGGGGCGAGCGCGAACGCGATATTTCTTGCCGACGTCGCTGACGATTTCGACATTGATCTTGCGGAAGCCGTCGTTCGGATTGGGCTGCGGATAGTAGGTGATGGTGTAGCTGTTGCCGAGATCTTCGCGAATCGACTCGAAGGCCTCCACCTGCTTCTGCCAGGTTTTGGCGAAGTAAGCCTTGCCGCCCGTGTTCGTCGAGATGCGCTTGAAGACCGAACTGGACATGGCGTCCTTGTTCACGTCGTTGGTGGAGATGACGTAAATGGGGATGCCTTCGTCCTCGGCCACCGCCCGCACATCGTCGGGCGCAACCAGGCTGGCGTTATCCGGGCCGTTGGAGAAAACGATGACGACCTTGCGGCCGGGCACTTTGGCGGCGTCGCGCAAGGTGAGCAACAGGCCGTTGTAGAGCGCGGCATCGTCGCCGGCGACGGCTTTGCGAAGGCCGAAGATGGCCTCGTTGCGGTCGTGCGTGAGCGGGGCGGGACGCGAGAGATTGCGGCTGAATGTATAGACCGCGACGGAATCGGCGCGGTCCAGCCCGCGCACGAAGTCGGCGATCGCGTCGGACGCGTACACGAAGCCGCGGTACATGTAATTGCTGGTGTCGAACAGAACGAAGACGTTGGTGCCGACGAAGGCGTCCGAACGCACTTCGCTGGGCTCCGGACTCTCGCCCTGACTTTCCGGGCTGGCGACCGTCAGGGGGCGCGTGGTTCCGTCGGCCAGCACTTGCAGTGGCGGCTTGTTCCCTTCCCCGAACGTGTTCAGCTTTTGCAGGATGCCGTCCTCGGTGATGCGAAAATCGGACGGTTTCAGGCCGTTGATGTAATGCCCCTTGCTGTCGGTGACAGTAAAGCTGAGCACGACCATGTCGACTTTGACGCGAAAAGTGGGCCGCTGCGGCTGGGCCTCGAGCACGAGCGGAATCGCGAGTAAAACCGCGCCCGCCGCAGCCGCGCCTCCGATGAAGAGTTTATGATTGCGTAACGTCAAGATTGCCTCCGAAGCGGCTACAAGCCAGCGCCCGCCACTGTCTGCTTCCGCGCTTTCTCCCGGGCATCTTCCCCGACCAGCCGGAGGGAGCGCAGCAGCGCCGGCCAGTCTTCCAGGTTGGTGGCGAAGATGTGCTCCACCGTTTGTGCCGTCCAGGTTGGAACCAGGACGTTCAGTTCGGCGGGCGCAAAGTGCAACTGGTCCGCCAGCGCACCGTAGTACAGCAAGTTCGACTCCCAACTCTCGGCCAGGATGCGGCTGGAATAGCCCATCAAAGTGGGGAACGTGCGGAGGTCGAGCAATTCCGGCGAATACGAATTCGCGAGCGTGGGTTTGGGGGTGCCGAAGGCGCGGGAAATGGCCGCGTAGTTGAGCTCGGCGGGCGATGCGGCGGCTTCGCGACGAATCTCCACCGCGATCGGCGAAACGTCGGATTTGTCCGCGGCCAGCAAATCCTTGGACAGCTCGAACAGCTCGGACGGCAGAACGTCATCCAGCGCTTCCCTGACGCGAGCGGTTTCCAGCCGTTCTCTGATTTTGGCGATTCGCGCGGGCATGGCGTGCTGCGACAAAGCCTCCAGAACAGCGGGCAGTTCGGTCCGGTTCAAGGCGGCCTCGGCCAGACGCGTCTGGGCGTAATCCATGTGCAGATCCACCCAATGCAATTGAGCAGGCGTAACGTTCCACCAGCGCTTGACGGTGGCCGAAAGCAGGAGCTGCGGCACCAGGTCGCCCCAAATCAGCGCTTGCTCGCGGGAGGGGATCAGAAAGTTCTGCTCGGCGTCCGCCAAAGCGTACGGCAGGCTGACCAGAGAGCCCTCCAGTTTGCCGCCCGCGCTGGAGGGCCAGCCGGTTCCGAGGACCTCGGTCTCCTTCCACGGGCTGAACGGCGTACCCAGGCCGACAAAATCGTGGCTACGAACAAACAGCGGATTGGTATACAGGACCTGGGCGCCAGGCGGCGCATAGTAGATATAGTTCAAGCCGACCAGCGTGTCGCGCAGCACGGGCGCCATCAACCCGCGGACTTCATCCAGTTTCCTGGGATCGGTGGCGGCGCGGTCGACCAGGGCGCGCAGGTTCAGCTTGCGTTCCCCTTCGATATGCCGTTCCGACCAATAGCCGAAGCTGAGCGTATTTCTCTCCTGGGCGCTGAGCGAGCTGCGTGGTAGCTGAATTTCGGTGATGCGCGCGGCGGTCTTGTTGATCAGCGCGAGATTGGCCTTGGCGCCCTTGGCGACGGCCTCCAGATGGTCCACCAGGTCGAAGATCGAGGACAGGGAAACCAGCCGCTGGGCCTCGAAGATCTGGATCATGTTCTCGACCAGCTGGGTGTGGACGTCGGACGTGTCGGAGTGGGCATTGCCGGCCAGGAGATCGACCATGCGGTCCTGGACGGGCGCACCCTGCGGCGACCGGGCGGCTGCGAGCAGTGTCCCGACGCCGGCTCGGCCTCCCTCGAAAACCTCGCGCTCGTTCTTGATCTTTTCGAAGCGGGCCAGGATATCGGCCAGCGTGCGATCCCGCTCGGCGGGCGCGATGGAACCCTGGCGGCAGAAGATCTGCCACAGACCGACCAGCGCTTGCATGGTGCCGGCCGCGTCCGCGCGCAGGCCGGCCTCTTTGATCTGGTTTATGGAATCCGCGACGTTCAGGAATTGAACGATCGTGGCGCCGGAGACGTCGGACACCTCGGCGAAAATCGAGTATTGGGCGCCCATTCCGCGGTATTCCCGCGCCATCCGGTCGGCGGTATTGGCGTCCAGCGGCGTGGCGCGATGGCGGTCGACGTCGCTCAAGGCCAGGAAAATCTTCAACGGCTCATTTTCCACTGCCTTGCGGCACAAGGCGAACAGGGCTTCCAGGACATCGTCGGGGTCTTTCCATCCGGCGGCCGCCTTGCTCAGCTTGACGTCGTACTTGCCGCCGTGCTGCGGATGCGAAATGAACAGATTGCGCCACACATCCAGGTCGCCGGGGATGTGGGGCCGTCCGTCAGGGTCCAGGCGCAGGCGCGTGGTGAGCAGCATCATATCGGTGTTGGAGCGGAACACGGGCCGAGCGGGGCCGGGGCTGGTCACCTTTCCGCGAATCGCGGCGTAAAAGCGTTTGAGCCGCTCCGGCTCAGTCAGGTAGTTCTGCACCGGGCCCCCGGTGGGCGTGATGCGCGCCAGCGAATCGAAATAGCTGGCCATCCAACCGTCGTCGCGGGCGACCAGGCGCTCGATGAATTGGCCGGGCTTGTCGGGCGAGACTCCAACCAGGTCGGCCCAGGCCTTTTCCGAACGCGCGCCTCCGGGCACCACCACTTTGCCGTCGCGGATCTGCAACATGCCGCCATAAAAGTCCAGCACGTGCGCATAAGCGCGAATTTTCTGCACCGTGGTGTGCTGTTGCAGCTCGGCGGCGACTTGCGGGTCCAGTTTCGCGAGCGCCAGATAAAGCCGGCACAGAGCGGGGTCGGCCAGGAAGGCGTCGAGGAACGCGATGCCCGCGCGGTCCTTGGCCGGGATCCAATAGTCCTGGGTGTAAAGCAGCGGCACCTGAGTAGCTTTGTAGGGGTATTCGAACGGGCGGTTGGTGCGCAGATCCTCTTCCAGTTGGGCCAGCGGGAAGCCGGAGTCGATAGTAAGGAAAGCGCGGCTGGCGTTTAGGGTTTCCAGCACGACTTCACTGCCGCAGCCGCCGCGCATGCGGTAACCGAGAACGCGCAGCAGCTCGCCGGTTTGGGTGGAGTCGCAGGTTTCGACTTTGATCACGCCGCCCGGTCCGGCGAGGTTCTCCAATTCGCGGGCCTGCGAAAGATAACGGACGATCAGCTTGAGGTATTCCGTCTGTTCGAGCACATCGCTGCTTCCGGCGGCCTGGTATCCGTTGGTGACGATATTGCGGGCCAGCGCGGGCAGCAAATCCTCGGGGCTCACTTCGGGAGCGAGCGCGGCCATGCGGGCAAATGACCGCAGCGGGCCGGGAATGGCGATGGTTGGCGGGCTCGGCGGAAGGCTGGACTGCGGCGGGAGGCTGAAATCACGTCCGCCGGCGGCGCGGTATTGTTCGGCGTGCAGCTGGGCGGCCTGACGGTCGCCCGCGAACAGATCAAGAATCACCAGACGGCGGGCGGCGCGCTCGCGGTCTTGGCCTTGGGCGGCGCTGAGCGCCTTTTCGTAGGCCTTGCGCGCTTGCGGATCGTGGTGGCGATCGAGGAATTGCGCGTAGGCCAGCAGGGCGTCGGCTTGGCCGCCTTGCGCGGCGCGCTCCAGGTATTCGAGAGCCTGGCCGGCCTCGCCTTGGCTTTCCAATTGCCAAGCCCGAAGGCTCAAATCTTCGGCGAATGCGCCGAAATCAACGCTAAAAACAAGCAGCGATACCGCTATGAGGGCCTTCATGGAGGGTGTGTTCCTTTCCCATCCCGTAACCAAACTTCCGGTCACATGCTGCGGCGCTCTCCCATCCCCATCCCCGGCGACCGCGGCTGACCCGCTCTATGGCTAATTAATGTAACACCGGCAACAGGAGGCGCGCTTGGAAGGGATTAGCGGCGCCAAGCCAGCGCGGGCCGCGCTAGGATGTGGAGTATGAGCGGGAGGCTTTGGATCGCCATCGTGGCGGCTGCCGGGCTGCAGGCGGCGACGCAAATTCCGGCGGGCACACAAATTCAAATCCGTCTGACCACGGCCGTGAAAAGCACCAGCGCGAAGGTGGGCGACCCGGTGGAAGCGGTGGTGGTGGCTCCGGTGGTGGCGAAGGGCCGAATCGTGATGGCGGCGGGCGCCACGCTGAAAGGCCACGTAGCGGAAGCGGTCTCCGCGGTGAAACCGGATGACCAGGCGGTGTTGGATCTGGACTTCGACCATGTCAGCGACTCGACCGGCGCGAAGGCAATGCTGGCGGCCAAAGTGGCGAGCATCGACAACGCGCGCGAATCGGTGGACTCGCACGGGCGGATTCTCGGCATTGTCGCGTCGCAGACGGGGGCGGGACGTTTGGACGAAGGCATCAACAAAATCGCCGAGAAATACCAAGGACTGGCCGGCTTGCTGAACACCGTCAAAGGCGCGGTGTTGAAGGAGCCGGACGCCAACATCGACTTCGAACCGGGCGTGGATATGGCGCTGGAGTTGACTAAGGCAGTGGATTGGTCCGGCAGCGCGCGAGGTCCGAATGTCGCCGCCATCGAGCCGCAGGACGAGCTGTACCGGCTGGTAAACGCGCAGCCCGCGCGGACCATGGCCGAAAAGCCGGCCAAGCCTTCCGACATGACCAACCTGATGTTCCTGGGCAGCCTGGAGCAGATCGAGAAGGCGTTTGAAAAGGCCGGATGGCACCGGGCTGATGCGTTGAACGCGCAATCCAAATTTCAGACGTTCCAGGCCATGGCCGAGCAGCGCGGGTATTCCGAGGCGCCGGTTTCCATACTGCTGCTGGACGGCCGCGCGCCGGACGTAGCGATGGAGAAGGAGACCGATACGTTCTCGGCGCGGCATCACGCGCGCATCTGGCACCGGCCGAGACAGTTTCAGGGGCAAGATGTCTGGGTGTGTTCGGCCACCCATGACACCGGGATCGATTTTTCCGAGACGGCGCGGAACTTCACGCACAAAGTGGACGTGGAGATCGATCACGAGCGCGCCAAGGTTGTGAACGATCTTCTGTTCACCGGGCTGGTGCGCGGGCTTTCGCTGGTGGATCGGCCGGACGCGCCGACGGCATTCTCGAACGCAACCGGCGACAATCTCAGGACCGACGGCGCGATGGCGGTCATTCGATTCTAGCCGGCGCCGGCCGGCGGCCAAGCGCGCGTCCTCTATAATTGGGAATTGACCGAAAAGACCAGGGTCTTCAAATACTACGATCTGCTTGCCAGCATCTTCATCGTTGTATTGGTGATTTCGAACCTGGTGGGGCAGAAGATCTGCGACATCGGCGGGTACCCGGTCAGCGGCGCGCAGCTCCTGTTTCCCATCACGTACATCTTTGGCGACGTCTTCACGGAGGTTTACGGGTACGGCGGATCGCGGCGCATCATCTGGATCGGGTTCGCGGCGAACGCGCTGATGGCGGGTTTGGGTAATCTGATCGTCGCCCTGCCGGCGGCGCCCGGCTGGAAGAACCAGGAAGCGTTCGCGATCGTTTTTCATCAGGTGCCGCGGCTGGTGCTGGCAAGCCTGATCGCCTATTGGTGCGGTGAGTTTGCCAATTCTTTCACTCTTGCAAAGATGAAGCTCATCACCAAAGGACGCTTCCTGTGGACGCGCACGGTAGGATCGACGGTAGTGGGGCAGGCCGTGGACACGCTGATTCTTTCGATCATCGCTTTCACCGGCGAGGTACCCAGAGCGGAGCTGATCAAGCTGATCATAGCCGCGTATTTCTTCAAGGTTGCGTATGAAGTGATCGCGACGCCTTTAACGTACGCGATTGTGGGCTTCCTGAAGCACACCGAGGGGATCGATACGTTCGACTACGAGACGCGCTTCACGCCCTTTGCGACGGAAATCTAGTCTTTCCGCGTCAGTTTTTCGCAAACGGAGTCGATGTCCTCCGACTCGCGCTCGATCAGATCATACGCCAGGTTCTTCAGAGCGGTGATATTTTCGGCGCTGGCGTTGTCGAGCAACGCGTCGTGCCCGTTCAATTGCACCTGAAAGCGGTAGTAGAGTTTGCCCGGATTGGGACTGTCTGGCACGAGTTCCCGCAGTTGGTAATCCACCGTGCTGCTGACGCCGTCGAAGACGATATCGATGAGCGGTTTGGCCCACCGGACCGAGCCCCAGTACTTGGCGACGGCCAGCGGCAGGTTGCGCATGAGCGTACCGGTTCCCAGCGACACGACGAGGTAAGCGCCGGCGCCGGGAAAAGTGGTGCGCGCTTCCACCAACGCGCACGCAGCGGGATTGTTGGCGAACACGCCTCCATCGATGAGTGTGTAGTGATCGGAATTGGTTCCAGTGAGTAGCTTCATAGGCTCAAAGTAGGTGGGCGCGGCGGATGTGGCGCGGGCGACCTCGCGCGCCGGAAAATCGTAGTCCAGGCGCTGGCGCGCGTTGGAGCTTTTGAAGAAAAACGGGAAGCGGCGTTCGACCTCATAGCTGGTGACCAGGACGTCGGTGACTGCATCGCGCAGCCGGGAATCGCCGAAATATTCGAGCAAGACCTGCTCGATCCCGGTCGACGCATACTTCTTCCAGGTGAGACTGTCGCAGGTGAAGAGTGTGCGCAGCCACGAGCGGGCAAAAATCCGGCCGCCTTCCCGCTCGTACAGTTGGACTAAGTTTTGGGCCGTGTAGAGCGGTGCGCCCCGCGCCTTCGGAATAGTTAGACCGAGAGCCAGGATGCCGCCGGTGGAGGTGCCGGCGACCAGGTCGAACAGCTCGGCGATCGGCCGTCCGGTTCGCTCTTCGATTTCCGCGAGCAGGACTGCGGGGATGATTCCGCGGATTCCACCGCCGTCGATGGAGAGGATTTTGATCACGCCGCGTCAGGGTAGAAGGCGCACGGACCACGGTGCGAGGCCAAGACAACCCCCGCAGGAGCAATTACCGCGGCCCGTGCGCTTCCGCCATCACCCAAGGCGAGATTACGCGGTTGGAGGTGCGGCCAGGCGGGCATGGTCTCGCAAGTGCAGGACGGCAAGGGAGAAATACTTTGGCGATCACGGGGACTGAAGGTCGCCCTGTAGCCCAACGAGCATGACCCTTAGAAACGTTGCCTGTTGAAAATGTTTGACAGTCGTGGTATGGTCACATATTGTGGGAGGTTGTCGCCATGGCTACAACGGTCTGGAAAGGGCATCTCACTTTCGGCCTGGTCTCGTTTCCGGTGAAGCTGTTCACTGCCGCGCGCAGCGAAAGCATCAGCTTCAATCAACTTCATAAAAGTGACAATTCGCGGATCAAGCAGGTGATCTACTGCCAGGCCGAAGACAAGGCCATCCCGCGCAGCGAGATCGTCAAGGGTTACGAGTACGAGAAGGACCGCTACGTGGTGGTGGAAGACGAAGAGATCAAGAAGATGGCGCCGTCGACGGCCAAGGTGATGGAGATCCTGGAGTTCGTCAAGGCGGCCGAAGTGGACCCGATCTACTTCGAAAGCTCCTTCTACATGGCGCCGGACGAGGCGGGCCAGAAGCCTTACGCGCTCCTATACGACACGCTGAAGAAGACCGGCTATGTAGGCGTGGCCAAGATCGCGATGCACAATCGCGAGCACATCGTTATCTTCCGGCCGGGCCCGCACGGTTTGCTGATGCACACCATGTACTACGCCGACGAAGTGCGCCGGGTGGAAGAGTTCCGCACGGACACGGGCCTGGTGAAAGAGCAGGAGTTGAAGCTGGCCGAGATGCTGGTGGAGTCTCTGGCGGCGCCGTTTCAGCCGGAGAAGTATCACGATACCTATCGCGACAACTTGCAGACGCTGATCGACGCCAAAATCAAGGGTCAGGAAGTAGTGACGCCGCCGGCGGCCGAACCGGCCAAGGTGATCGACATCATGCAGGCGTTGAAGCAGAGCCTGGCAGCCGCCAAAAAGCCGCCGTCGATGGAGACCCAGGCCGCGGCCGAGGAGCCCAAGAAGGCCGCCGTCAAGAAGCGCAGCGCGCGAGGCTAGACCGTTACCTGCTGCCGGCGCCGGGGCGCGGCGGGGCCATCAGCGCGCAATCCCAGTGTTCGGCGATCTTGCCGTTTTCGAAACGGAACATGTCGAACCAGGTGGTGGTGTACTTCTGTCCTTTGTGCG
>Ga0335072_10010379_pt1 | contig 13419 bp, 9 predicted proteins | sample Lox_Sample_21_FD_206725 | JGI IMG/M metagenome (GOLD analysis project Ga0335072, IMG submission 206725) | Soil microbial communities from Loxahatchee National Wildlife Refuge, Florida, United States - Lox_Sample_2.1 | ecosystem: Environmental > Terrestrial > Soil > Wetlands | place: USA: Florida...
GACAGCGTCCACTTCACGGTAACGGCGTCGGCGCCACAGGGTTCGCACGTTGAAATTCTGGTAGACGGCAGAACCTGGCAGCCGGCTATCGACCCGGCGGTGCATGGTTCGCTGACCCAGTCCTTCGACTGGCCAAGCGACGGCAAGCGCCATTGGATACGCGCCAACGTGCGTGGCGCGGGCGGAGAACGCCTGCTGGTGGGCAATCCCATCTATATCAACGCCGATAGCGTAGCGGACGCCGTACCAGGCAGCCCGAAGGGGTAGCCCGTCCGAAACCGCGCGCCCGGCCGCTGACACGCCGGGCGCACATCTGACGCGTGGCGCGTAGGCGCCGGGTGTTGCGCCGCCTTGAGAAGCGCACGCACATCCCCTTGTCAAGGGTTGGCAGGAGTCTTGCTTTGGTCCTGGTACGTGGGTTTACCCGCAACGTCAAGGACCTCCCTTCGTGCTCGCCAGGCGTCTCCCGCAAGGCCTATGGCCATTTTTTGCCGCCGTCGCATTGACGGCCGGCTTGGCGGTGTACGCCCTGGTGCTGGCGCGCGCGAACAACAGCCCCGTGGCGTTGTGGCTGGGCAATGGCGCCCTGATCGGCTGGCTGGTGCGCAAGCCGTTGGCGCAGACATGGCCGTTCTTGCTGGCCGGATTCATCGGCACCCTTGCCGCCAAGCTCTATCTGGGCGATCCGGCCACCAGCTCGGTGTTGACCTGCCTGTGCAACACCGCCGAGACACTGATGGTCAGCGCCTATATGCGCCACCGCCTTCCGCGGATCACGCAGGAAACCCGGTTTATCGATCTGGCGCGCGTCGGCGTCATCGGTGCATTGATCGCCGTGGCGGTGTGCGCGCCCATGATGATGACCATTTTGCATTGGTGGTCGCAGCCCGATCTGGGGATTCGCATCAATACGATGTTCCGCGCGCACTTCGTGGGCCTGGTGATCGCCGGCAGCACGTCGCTGGTGTTGGTCACGCGCCAATGGCGCCAGGTGGACAAGGGCAAGCTCGGCATTCTGATTCGCGATCTGCTGCTGCTGACCGTCATCACCGTGGGCGTGTTTCTGGAATCGCACATCCCGATGGCGTTCATGATCTACCCGCCGCTGTTGCTGCTGGTGTTCCGCCATCGGTTCGTGGGCATGGTGATCGGCATGGCGATCATTGCGCTCGTCATCACGATCGTCACCACGATGAACGTGGGGCCGTTCAACCTTGTCGCTGGCATTACGCCGGCGCTTCGCGTGGTCATGGCGCAGGTTTTTATCGGCGTATCGTGTTTCGTGGCGCTGCCCGTCGCGATGGCGCTGTCGGAGCTGGATCTTCTGCAGCACCGCATTCGCGACAGCGAGTTGCGCTACCGCATGTTGGCCGAACATAGCGGCGATCTGGTGATGCGCATCCGGTTCAACGGCGATCGCATGTATGTGTCGCCGTCGATCAAGGATCTGCTGGGCTGGGACGTGGAGGAGTTCAGCAAGCCACGCCCCGAGCTTATCCATCCCGACGATCGCGAGCGTGTCGCAAGCGATGTCGCAAAGCTGCGAAGTGAGGGCGGCACCACCACCTCCACCTATCGCTTGCGACACAAAGACGGTCATTACGTCTGGATCGAGGCCTTCGCGCGCCTGGTACAAAGCCCCGACGACGGCACCATGGACATCATCTACACCGGCCGCGACGTGTCCCGGCGTGTGTGCGTCGAACAGGCGCTGGTCGAAAGCCAGGTGCAGTTGCGCACGATCACCGACAACATACCGGCGGTGATCGCGCGCGTGGACATGTCGCAGCGTTACACCTACATCAATCGTTTCGTCGAACAGGTTTCCGACGATACGCCTGCGCAGATCATCGGAAAAACCGTGCGCGAAGTACGCGGCGAGGCGCTGTACGAAAGCCTGAAAGGTCCGTTGGCGCGCGCTTACGCGGGCGAATCGGTGATGTTCGAATACGAAGCGCCGCATCAAGGGAAGTTTTTGCACTTCCAGGCGCACTACGTGCCGGACCGCGATGCCGAGGGAACGATTCGCGGCGTGTACGTGCTCACCACCGAAATCACGCATATCAAGAATGTGGAGCGCGAACTGCTGCGGCTGGCGCATCAGGATTCGTTGACGGGCCTCGCCAACCGGCGTTTTTTCGGCGAACGCGTTTCGGCCACGCTCAAGCAGGCGCAGCGGCGCAAAACGCCCGTGCTGCTGGCCTTGGCGGACATCGACAATTTCAAATCGATCAACGACACCTATGGCCATGCCATCGGCGACGCAGTGCTGTCGGAAGTCGGCCGCTGCCTGCAACGGCTGGTTCGCGAGGGCGAAGTGGTCGCCCGCATCGGTGGCGACGAATTCGTTGTGCTTTGCGACGACATGGACAACCTGCAGCAGGCCAGGGCGTTCATTCACTCGTTGTGGGAACGCTTGCATATGACGGTGGTGGTGGGCGACACCAGCGTGAGCGTGAAAATGAGCATTGGTGCGGCCATCTGCAAAGACGAAGTATCGGCCGATGCGATGATGAAGCTCGCCGACGATGCGCTTTATATGGCCAAGGAAGCGGGCCGAGATACCTACCGCGTGCTCGTTCGCGGCTTGATCGACAGCGAAGACGCGAAGATCAGCGCCTGACTGCCTGCGCCGCGCTCGCCCGCGCAGCCGCTTTGGGAGTGATCCATGCATGCAGAACGCGTGCACGCCCTGTGATGGCAGGCGCGCAGACGAGCGGCTGCACTAGCGCTTTATCTGGGGCTCAGCAAGATCGCGATGTTTTTCACCGGTCATGCACCGCGCCGTGGCGTCGACGCGAGCACGATCCATCCCGACCGTTGAGTACGGTCGGGAAATGTCTGGAAAGGTATCGCATCAAGGTACAGGTAAACGCACGAGATCGAGAGCAAAAGCAAGGTGGAAAAAGGCCGGCAGGCGAACCGACGCTCCGACGCGCTGGATGACGGTTCTGACGACGTGAAGCGGGTGCCGGCGATGATGGGAAGGCTTGGTAAGGACCATGAAGCGCGGTAACGACAACATCGTTGATATGTAAGTGGGCTGCAGGACCCAAGGGAGCGACGAAGGTTGTGTTGACTTACCAAGGGAAGCCGAAAGAGGGCGCATATGGCGCCCTCTTTTTTCATGCGTCAGGCGCAATCGAACAACGCCATGAAACCGAAATCCATATGCAGCTGCATATGGCAGTGGAACAGCGAAAGCCCCCGTTGATCGGCGGTGAAATCGAGCTCCATCGTCTGGTAACCGCCGAGCATGGCGACATCCTTGATCACCCCGCCCGTGGGTTGCCCGGCGATACGCGCGATCTCGAAGCTGTGCCGATGCAGATGCATCGGGTGAATGTCGTCGCTGGCGTTGTGCATGCGCAACCGGTAACGCTTGCCGTGTTGCAACCGGTACATCGGTTTCATGGCTTTCATGTCGAACGCCGCACCGTTGATGGTCCAGCGATTGAAGCCGTTGGCCGCTGCGTTTTCTTTGGCGAATGTCATCTCGATGATCTGATCCGGCTCGGCGGCATGGGCATCTGGCAGTGCAAAGCGCCGGTAATCCCAGCCGAACGGCGGCGGCTTGATCCACTGCGGCTTGCCGCGATGACCGGCGTATTCGACCACCAGCCCCAAACCATGGCTGCGGTCGTCGTCGTCCAGATCGCCGAGTATCCACGTGCCCGGATGCTTCATCTGGACGATGGCGCTGATGCGCTCGGCCGTGCCGATCCACAACACCGGCACGTCCGCCGGATGAGGCACGGGATTGCCGTCCAGCGCCACCACTTTGAACATGTGCCCGGGCAGCGCCACGCTGCGGATCTCGGTGGCGCTGCCGTTGAGCACGTGCAGCAACACGCGTTCGCCGGGTTTTACGCGCATTGGCTCGCCAGACCCAAGCATCCGTCCGTTGATGGCGAATGTCTGATAACCCACCTCGTAGCCCTTGGCATGGCCGCTCGCCAACGATGCCTTCATTGCCGCTTCGCCGCGCCGCTGCAGCGAAGGCTCGCGCTCGCTCGGGCGCAGAAAATCCATCGCCATATCGCCGCCCGTGCTGAAGAACGGGTCGAATTCCTTCAACGTGAGAAACACTTCGCGATCGTAGCTGCCCGGTTCGCGGCGCGGTTCGATGTAGACGGGGCCTACCTGTCCGCTGTATTGCCCGGCGGAGAGATCGCTGCCGGCCACGACATGCGAGTGATAGAAGCGAAATCCGGCAGGCCCGGGTACGAACGAAAGGCGGCGCATGCCATGCGCGGGAATGGGTGGCGTGCCTTCCTCGGCGGAGCCATCCACATCCACCGGCACCGACTGACCGTGCCAATGCAGCTGCTCCGGCGCGTCCGTGTCGTTGTAGACGTCGATCACCACCGGCTGTCCTTCCTTGAGCCGGATCAGCGGACCGGGACATTGTCCGTTGTAAGCGATGGTGGAAACGATGTGGTCGGGTGCAAGTTCGATCAGACTTCGCGCGATACGCAAGCGGTAGTCGGCGCTGCCCGCCACGGATGCAGAAGGCGAGGCGGCTGCGCGCAACCATTCCGGTGCGCGGCCGGCAAGCGCCGCGCAGCCACCGAGTTTTAGAAACTCACGACGATCGATCGGCATGCATGGTCACCCTATTTGAACCGCCGCCGCATGCGCAAATAGGTAAACGCCTGCGTCGCTCCCGACGGTGTCACGTGTACGTCGCGATCGTTCGCGATGCGCTCGAAGTCGTCCGCGAACCACGCATACAGCGCATCGGCGTCGTAACGCGCCACGTCCAGCCCACTGCAGCGCGCGGGACCGTCGGCGGCGAAGGTCGCCAGAATCGCCACGCCATCGGGCGCGAGACTGCGGCGCAGCGCGGCGATATAGGCCGCCCTCGCCAGATCGTCGGTCAGGAAATGAAACACGGCGCGATCGTGCCAAAGCGCATACGCACTGGCGGGTTCAAAGCGCATCACGTCGTTCACGATCCATCGCACTTGCTGTGCGTGCGCTCCCAAACGCGTCTGAGCTTGCGCCAGTGCATGCGAAGAAATATCGAGCACGGTGATATCGGCGTAACCTCGATTCAACAGATGATCGACCAGCGTGGAGGCGCCGCCGCCGACATCGATCAAGGGCGCATCCAGCGGAAGCCTGCTGTCCGCGATGAACATCAGCGACGTATCGGGACGAGCCTGATACCAGCTCACCGCATCGGCGGTTTTGTTTTGGTAGACGTCGTCCCAATGATGTTGGATATCGGCCATGGTCTGTTGCCCGAATGGCGGTGTTCGGTTGGCGTATTGCTGCCATTGTCCTCCCGAGGCAGCGAATGCGCCACACGGTTGCCGCTGCCGGTTGTACAGGTCGAGCATGAATGTGCGCAAATGTTCACGATGGCTGTTTGCGGCGCATGTCACTACGGTGCGCATGCATCGAAATTTTACGGCCGCCTAAGCGAATCGAAAGATTTCAAGTTTCTTTCGAGCGGCATCGTCGTGTATTCAAGGAATGACGCTTGCCAGCAAATGCCCTTCGTTCAACGAAAGCGTCATGCGCAGCGATTGCGCATGCGCGGCAGAGGCCGCCAAAACCAGGCCCAAGCCCGTGTGCACGCCGGCATCTTTTCCCTTGCGCCAGAAACGCTGCTTCATGCGCACCAGGTCTTCGACGCTCAAATCGGGGGCGGCATTCATCACCGACCACCCCAGCAGCGAGCATTGCACGACCACCGCGCTGCCGGCTGGTGCGTACGTCAGCGCATTGCTCAGCAGATTGCCGAGCAGGACGTCCAACAACGTCGGGTCGGCTTGCCAGACGATGGATGGCGCGATATCCGCGCGCAATGTCAGTGCATGCTCGTGCATGCGATGTCCGTATCGTTCCATCAGCGCATGCGTGAGCGCGGAGACGTCGACCTGTTGCAGGCAGAGTTTTTCGATGCCGGCCTCGATGCGCGTAAGCATCAAAAGCGCCGTGACAATGCGCTCCATTTTCATGCCCACCTCGCCAAGGTCGGCAAGGATCGCGTGCGTATCGCGCCCGCTGGGATAACGCATCTCCACTTCGATCGCGGTGCGAAGCTCGGCCAGCGGCGTGCGCAATTCGTGCGCTACGCCGCTGGCGAACTGGCGTTCGCGCAACAGTCCTTCTTCCATACGCGACAACACTTCGTTGAACCGCGCCGTCAACGGCGAGAGTTCCGCGATGCGCATGTCCGCCAGGCGCACGCTCGGCGTTTGCGGACCGATTCGTTCCATGGCTTTGGCCAATCCCGACAAGGGACGCAGCCCGCGTATCACCAACAGCGGCGCCAGGATGGCGACGGCCAAGAAGCCGAGCACCACGCACCCGAATTCGATCCGGTCCATCGATTCTTGGAAGTCCAGCACTTCGCTGCGGTCCAGCGCCAATCCAAGCAGGCAGCCCGATGCGGCATCGGCAGTGCTGGCCAGTTTGACGCTGCCGTCGGGTGCAATGCCGCGTGTGAAATGCGACTCGGGCGAGAAGCGCAACGTAATGGCGCGCAGGTCCATGTCGTGCGGCTGCACGATATCGGCCAAAGCGATGGATTGCCCGTCCGACAGCGGGGGCCACGCCAGCGATGCGGCGTCGTCGGACGACACGACGTGCTGATCGTGGCAATCGATATGGAAATAGACCGTACCGCTGTCCGCCAAAAAGCTCGGAATGCGATACGAAGGAAAGCGCATGGCCGACGCTTTGTTTTGCGTATTGAAAATATCCGCCAAGGCTTGCGCGCGCTCCAGCAAGTTGGCGTCCGCGCGTTGAGCGACTTCATTGTCGACGCGAAAATCGATCACCAGCGTGGCGGTACCCAAGATCAGCACGATCGCCAAGATCACCAACAGGGTGATGCGAAACCGCAAGGACATGGTGTGTGCGAATAGCGCGCGTCCTATCGCCATGACGATCAGCTTTTGGGAATCACGTAGCCGAAACCGCGGCGCGTGTGCACCAGATCGCCCATGCCGACGTGTTCGAGCTTGCGCCGCAGCCCGAACACCAATACTTCGACGCTGCGATCGGACGCGCTCGATTCGTTGCCCGCCAGTCGATCCAGGATTTCGCCACGCGAAAAGGCGCGACCGCGATGCCGCATCAACAATTCCAACAACGAAAATTCGCGCGGGGTGAGGGCGAGCGATTTGTCCTCGACGTACACGACGCGCGCAACGGGATCGAGATGGAGCGCGCCGACGGTCAACTGCGGCGCTTGCGCATCTTTCGAGCGGCGTCCGAGCGCGTGCAAGCGCGCCACCAGTTCGTCGAACGAAAAAGGCTTGACCAGATAATCGTCGGCGCCACGGTTGAGCGCGTCCACGCGGTCGGCGGTCTGGTCGCGCGCGGACAAGACCAATACGCGCGGACGCAACGGGCGTCCTTGGATGTGACGCAGCACGCCCAACCCGTCCACACCCGGCAAACCCAGGTCCAGCACGATCAGTTCGTATTCGTAGGTATCCAGATGCTGGCACGCGGAGGTGCCGTTTGCCGTGATATCCACGGTGAATCCCGACGCCGTCAGTCCGCGCCCCAGCGACTCGCGCAATCGTGCGGAATCTTCCACGATCAGAACGTTCAGAACAGCCCCCCTTCCAGCAAGCTCGATGCGGCACATCGGTGCATGCCGCTTAGTCCGCAACCACCGGTTTTCCAAACTATAGCAAGGGAGCAAAAACTTTCGCCTGACTGACACCAGCCTTTCGCCGTGGTCGAATCTGGGCGATGTCATGCCGCGATGCTTAACGGGTACGGGCTTGTAACGTTTCGATAAGTTTGCCCTAAGTTTGCCGATCCAAACTTCTCGTGCGTGCCGCCAAGGACGTGCTGCTGCGTGATGTTGAAAGACACCCGAAGTGTCGATCGGTCACGATTGAAAAACGCAACCGTGCAGCCAACCTTGTCAGGTGCTATTTGAACGCAACCGCCACCGATCTTCGCGCCAGCACCATCCCCCGCCATGGTGTCTACCGCATCCTGGTTTGCCGGCCGAACCATCGGCTGGGCAACATGCTGCTGATGACGCCGCTGATTGCCGAACTGGAGCGTTTATATAAGGGTGCGGAGATCGACATCGTGGCGGAAGGTCCGCTGGCCGTGGATGTGTTCGCCACGTATTTCAGCGTTAAAAACGTGTACTGTCTGCCGCGGCGCGGTTTCAAGCATCCGGTAAGTTTTCTGTCGCTGATTTCCCGTATTCGCAAGACGAACTACGACCTGATCATCGACCCCTGCGTCGGCTCCGGTTTTAGCCGCACGCTGACGCGCATTTTCCGTGGCAAATACAAGCTCGGCTTTGGCGAGCCCGGCAACGCGCCCAGCCTTACCGCCGTGGTGCCCGAAGCGATGGCTCCCCATCACATGGCCAAGCGCCCCGTGGCGCTGGCCCGTTGGTGTTCGCCGGCGATGCAAAGCGAATCCCTGGGATTCCCGGCGATGGATATCCGCCTGACCGAAGGCGAGCGCGCTTGCGGCAAGGCGGTGGTGCGCGAGTTGTTGGCAGAGCTGCCGCCGCGGCGCTCCATCGCCACCATCGGTATTTTCGCGGATGCGACCGGTCGCAAGCGCTATCCCGCCGAATGGTGGAACGATTTCATCGCCATGCTGGCGGAACTGTCGCCTCACTGCGACATCGTGGAAATCGTGCCCGCCCACGGCCGTTCGATGCTCGGTTCGCGTTGGCCCAGTTATTACTCCAGCAGCATCCGGCGCATGGGTGCGGTGATGGCGGCGATGGATCTGATGATCAGCGCCGACTGCGGCGTCATGCACCTGGCCGCCGCATCGCGCGTACCGACGGTGGGCATGTTCTCGGTGACCGACGCCAACGTGTACGGTCCGTACGGGAGTCGCAGCAGCGCGTTGATCACCAGCGACATCTCGCCCACCGATGCCGCACGGCGCGTGGTCCATACGTTTTCCGACTTGTTCGGGGTGCAGGCGTACGACGAGGTGTTGCCAGAGCCGCAGCACGCGCACCTTTAGCCGGACAGCGGCGGGTTTGGTCGCTTACAATCGTCGGCTTGGGCTTGCCCGTTACGCGCGGCGCAGGCGCCTGACGCCATTGAGATCATCGACCGCCATGCCTGCCGACGCGCATTGACGGCATGCGGCGCTTTTCGGAACCCCCCCATGCCGAACGACCGCATCATGGAAAGCCGCTTGCGGCCCCGCTCCGAGCACGCCACGCGATGGCCTTTGATGGCGCTGATCTGCTTCGGGCTGCTGCTCGGTTTTGCCTTTCAGGGTACGCGCGGTCTCTGGAGCCCTGATGAAGGGCGTTATACCGTCGCCGCACTGCAGATGCTCGACACCGGCAACTATCTGGCGCCGGCCTACAGCCCCGACGAGGTCAATTTCTCCAAGCCGCCGACCACCTATTGGGTGATCGCCGGGTCGATCAAAGTATTTGGCCGCAACAGCTGGGCGGTGCGTATTCCTTACGCCTTGGCGTATGTGTTGATGTTGCTGGTGGCCTACGCCATCGGTCGGCGTCTTATTCCCGAAAAGCCCTGGCTGCCTGGGTTGATCTACGGGTGCGCGCTGGCACCGTTCGTGGCGGCCAACGCAGTCAGCACGGATGCCTTCCTGACATTGTGCGAAGCCCTGGCCATGCTGGGCTTTCTGCGCGCGGCGTTCGATGAGCGAGAAAAAGGCCGCGCGCGCTACGTGCTGTTGATGTGGTTCGGGTGGGGCCTGGCGTTTCTCACCAAAGGACCGCCGGGCCTGATCCCGTTGCTCGCGGTGATTCCCTTCATTGCGCATCGCGACGGTTGGCGCGGCCTGGGGCGCTTTTTCCCGTGGACCGGCATCGTGCTGTTCCTGTTGGTCGGCCTGTCCTGGTATCTGGTGGTGGTGGTGCGTTATGCCGGATTGCTGCACTACTTTCTGCATCAGGAGGTCTACAACCGCATTTTCACCGCGGCGCACCACCGCAACGCGGGGTGGTTGGGCTGGATCAAAATTTATGTGCCGGTGCTTGGATTGGGACTGCTGCCGTGGTGGCCCGCTGCCGGTCGCGTGATGCGTCGCGCCGTGTCCACGGCACAGTGGAAAGCATGGAAAGAGAACCACGCCGTCGAGCTGTTTCTGGTGATGTGGTTTTTGATTCCGTTCGTACTGTTCTGCCTGGTGCAATCGCGGTTGCCGTTGTACATGTTGCCGCTGTTCCTGCCGCTTGCCTTGCTGCTTGCGCTGGAATTGCGCGATCGCGTCGATCTGCGTCAGACCAAACAGAAAATCGCGCTGGGCGTGTGGATGGTGCTGCTGTTGGCGGTGAAAGCGGCTGCCGCGTACGGCGTGCATTCGGTCAACGACAACCGTATCGCGGCGCAGGAGTTGGCGGCAGCCACGCATCTGGACAGCTACCAAGCCATCATCTTCGTCGAGAACACGCCGCTGGATTACACCATCGAAGAGGCCACACCGTGGGGGCTTCGCATGTACTTGGGCAAGCCGGTATACGGCATTCCCTGGTTGGCGCCGCAGGGCGCTGACGCGCTGTGCCATGCCTTGCACAACGCCGGTACGGCCCTGGTGGTGATCGATCCCGACCTGGGACCCCAAGCGATTGCCCCGGCGCTGGCGCATTGTCCCGGCCATGTCCAGGACCTGGGAGTCTGGCGGCAGAGCGCGCTGAAGCTGATTCAGCTTTGAGGTTTTCCCGATCCTGCGGCGGAAGGTGAACTGGCTGAGGGCTCACCTCGCCAGATCCGGTCATGATCGAACGGGCCTCGGAAACGGGCTCAAGGCTACGCCGGACACAGTCCTGAGTACGCCCGGATTCTCAATCCTGACCCTCGCTTCAAGGTGCGGGTTCCGGCCCCGACATGCCCCATCCATTACAATTCGCCGACGAGGGCCGACGAGGCCCGTGGCAGCGATCAGAGCATTCTTAACATGTGTGGAATTTGCGGTCTCTTGAGTCGGGATGGAGGACATCCGCTTCCGCACCTGGAGCAGAAAGCCAAAACGATGCTCGAGGCCCTGGCACATCGGGGCCCGCACGGCGATGCGTACACCTCGCGCCCCAACCTCGCCATGGCCACCAACCGGCTGGCGATTCGCGGCGTGGATCAGCATCAGCCGCCGCTGCTGGAGTACGAAGGCGGCGTGATCGTCGCCTGCAACGGCGAAATCGACAATCACCGCGAACTGCGCCGCACGCTGGCCGAAGCAGGGCACGACATTCCACAGAGCACGGATATCGCCGTGCTGGCTCCGCTCTATCTGGAAAAAGGCCTGTCGTTCCTGGAACACGTGCAGGGCGTGTTCGCGCTGGCGCTATGGGACGGCCGTCATCAGCGCATGATTCTTGCCCGCGACCGCGCCGGCGAACGCCACCTGTATTACGCGGTGATCGATCAGACGGTGTACTTCGCATCGGAACTGGCCGCGCTGGTGAAAGCCTGCAAGCCGGAGGTGCAGATCGACCCATCCGGCATCGCGCACTATTTGCGCTCCGGTTATTGCCCCTCGCCGACCAGTCCGCTCAAGCACATTCGCAAGGTAAGCCCGGGCGAGATGGTAGTGATCGAGCCCGCCGGCATCCGTCACGAGCGTTACTGGCATTTTCCCACCGCAAAACCGACCGTTGCGCCGTCGACGCCATCGTTCGATCCGATCTTCCGCGAAGCGGTGCGGCGCCAGAGCGATATCGATGTCGATTACGGCGTGCTGCTGAGTGGCGGCATCGACTCCGCCTTGATGACGGCGGTGGCGCGCAGCGTGCGTCCCGAAAAGAAAATCTCGGCGTATTGCATTCGCTTCGGCGAAACCTCGTTCGACGAAGGCCAGTTTGCCAAGCAGCTTGCCCACGACATGGGCTGCGACTTCGTCGACGTGAGCGTGGGCGCGCAAGACGTTCCGCGCATGCTGCGCGAACTGGTGCGGTCCACTGGCGAGCCGCTCGCCGATCCGGCATGGATACCGCTGTCGCTGATCACGCAGCGCGCATCGCAGGATGTGCGCCTGCTGCTCGCCGGCGAAGGCGCGGATGAATTGTTTGGCGGATATCCCACCTACTTGGGTGCGCGTTGGGCCGGCTATTACGCCAATTTGCCGGCGCCGCTGAAAACGCTGGCGCAACGGGCCATCGAAGCGCTGCCCACCAGCGACAAGAAAGTCACGCTATCGTTTCTGTTGAAGCGTTTCATTCGCGGCCAGGATCTGGACGGGCTTGCGCGTCACCTCTTGTGGACGGCCAGCGTGCCGCCGATCTGGCAGCGTCGCTTGGGAATCGACCCGCCGACGGACAACACCCAGCACGATGCGTCGCGGCTGATCGACACCATTCAACGCTACGACTTCGAGCACTCTTTGCCGGATGCGTTGATGGCGAAAGCCGATCGTGGCGCGATGCTGCACGGCGTGGAAATCCGTGCGCCGTTCCTGGATCAAAGCGTGATCGAATTCGCCGCCACGTTGCCGCTGGAAGCGCGCGTGCGCGGTCTCACCACCAAGGTGTTCCTCAAGCGCTACGCGTTGGACTATCTGCCCAAAGAAGTCGTGACGCGACGCAAGCGCGGTTTGTCCGTGCCGCTGGCGAGCTGGTTGCGCGGACCGCTGCGCGACTGGGCGCTCGCGCACGTGTCCGGCGGCGAACTCGCATCGATCGGCATCGACACCGCCGCCGCGATGGCGCTGTTCAACGAGCATCAGGCGCGCGCGGCCGATCATGCACGCGCGATCTGGACCTTGATCGTGCTCAGCGAATGGTTGCAGTGGTTCCATGGCGAATCGGCGACGCGTGCGGTCGAAGAAGAAAGCGCGCTGGCGCAATCCCCTTAAGGCGAACAGGCCCTGAAACGCCGAAGCCCCCTCCACCAGGGAGAGGGCTTCGAACATCGATGCGACGGACAACGCCGAATCAGGGATTCAAGATTTCGTTCACGATCAGTCCGGTCGCGACAGCTACCAGCACAAACCCGCCGTCGTAACCGCGAACCCACTGATAACCGCGCGGCGGCGCATACAGGCGATAGCGCGAATAATCCACGACGTAATAGTCCCGGCCGCGATAGCGCTCCGGCAGATACTCGCCGCGATGGTAGTGCCTGTCCCAGCCGACATGACGGCCGTGATCGTAGTGATCGTCACCGTGCCAACCGTGGTCGTCGTGATGATCGCGATCCTGATCGTGGCCGTGGTCGTGGTCGTACCCATGATCGTCTTGCTGCCAGCCATGGTCCTGGTCTTGCGCCATGGCGGCCGTGGCGGTCATCGCCAGTGGGATGGAAGAAAGCAAGGCCAGCGCAAGCAGATGTCGTTTCATAAAAAGGTGTCTCCCCATAGACGCTAGGTACGTAAGCGAGTGGAACGTTACGGCAGCAATGCCGTGATGGCGAGACTATCGGAATCACCTGAACGCTATCCTTCTATTCGCCGACATTCGTGCGACCGGTTTCCCAATTTTCAGATAAGGAA
>Ga0335072_10010380_pt1 | contig 13418 bp, 7 predicted proteins | sample Lox_Sample_21_FD_206725 | JGI IMG/M metagenome (GOLD analysis project Ga0335072, IMG submission 206725) | Soil microbial communities from Loxahatchee National Wildlife Refuge, Florida, United States - Lox_Sample_2.1 | ecosystem: Environmental > Terrestrial > Soil > Wetlands | place: USA: Florida...
ATCAGAGAACAGGGAATAGAGAATAGAGAATAGAGAATAGAGAATAGAAAAGAGAGATTGGGGGAGTTGGCGTCTGAGTGCAGTCCCTGGCCTCTGCTCTCTGTTCTCTGGTCTCTGCCTTTTGTTACCATCAAGAACCGATGAGTCCCTCCAGGTCAGATGATCGCGAACCGGAGTTGTTGCGTCCGGCCGATCTGGTGCGCACCGAGGCGGCCGCGCTGACGGAACTTGCCCGCCGCCTTGAGGGATCGATGGCCGAGCCATTTGCCCGCGCTGTCGATCTCATCCTGCGCTGCGGCGAGCAGAATGGCCGGGTCGTGGTAACCGGCATGGGCAAGAGCGGCATCATCGCGCAGAAGATTGCCGCCACGCTCAGTTCCACCGGCTCGCCGGCGCTGTTTCTGCACCCGGCAGAGGCGGTTCACGGCGACCTGGGCGTGCTCATGGCGGGCGATGTGGTGATTGCCCTTTCGGCCAGCGGCGAAACCGAGGAGATCCTGCGCCTGCTTGCCACTCTCAAGCGCAAGGGCGACGCGCTGATCAGCTTCTGCTGCAATCTGCAGTCGACGCTTGCCCAGGCGAGCGAAATAGCGCTGGATTGCTCGGTGGAGCGGGAAGCCTGCGGGTTGAATCTGGCGCCGACGTCTTCGACAACGGCCATGCTGGCGCTGGGCGACGCGCTGGCCGTGGCGGTGAGCCTGCGCAAAGGTTTTCGCGCCGAGGATTTTGCCGAGCTGCACCCCGGCGGCAAGCTGGGCAAGCAACTTGCCCTTGTCCGCGACCTGATGCACAAGGGCGAAGACATTCCCATTGTCACGCCGTCGACGCCCATGACCGATGTGATCTTCGAGATGTCGTCGAAGAAGCTGGGCATCACCACGGTGCAGCAGGACGGCCACTTGCGTGGGGTAATCTCTGACGGAGATTTGCGAAGGCTGTTGGAGCGCGAAGGCGGCGCGGCTCTCAGCAGGAGCGCCGGCGACGCCATGAATGCGCATCCGCGGACGATTGCGGCCGGCGAGCTTGCGGCGAAGGCTCTGGCGATTCTGGAGGAGCGCAAGATCACGTCGCTCGTGGTTGTCGATGTGGACCAGAGGGTCGAAGGGATCGTGCATCTGCATGATCTGTGGGGTGTGGAGTTGATTTAGAGGCAGGGAACGAGAGAACGAGAGAGCAAGGGAACAAGGGAACAAGGGAGCAAGGCAGCGAGAGAACGAGGGAGCTGAAAGTCTGAGGTGTGGGCGTATTACCTGTACGAAGGGATCACGAGCGCAACCATCTCCAGGTCGCGATCGAGAATGACCGATTTTTCCGGATTGTTTCCGTCGTAATGCACGAGCACGTGCTTGTCTTTCACCTCGCGGACAAAATCATCTGCCTGATCTTCACGGCGCAGTCTATGCACGAATTTTCCTGAGCGATACTCGCCGACAAAGTAGGTGTAAGTCAGTTCGACCCAGACGCGCCAACCTTCCTTGTGAACTGTGGCGCTCTGGATGGTTGCATCCGTGGCAGGCCATCCGGCGATGGCTTTCTGCTGGCGCCATTTCTGATAGAGCTTGCGCACGCCGAATGCGGCGATGGCGCCGGGAATGATGCCGAAGACCTTGAGCAGCTTGATGGTCCCAAAGATCAGCCATTCCCATGGAATGTGAGTGGAACTCATGGGATTGAGTATGCCATGCCCGCCGGTCATTCGGTTGCTCTGCCCTTCTCCATTCCGGCTCGCCGCAGGCCGGCGCGCGCAATGCGCCGGTAAAATCGCAGCATGGCAAAAGTTGCTCTGATCACCGGCGCCTCCAGCGGCTTCGGGCTGCTGACCAGCGTCACGCTGGCGCGGCGGGGATGGCGCGTGCTGGCCACCATGCGCGATTTGGGCCGGAGCGGGTTGTTGGCGGACGCGGCACGAGCGGCCGGCGTAGTCAACAGCATCGAAATCCATCAGCTCGATGTGACGAAGGCTGAGCAGATCGCCGCGATCGCGGAGTTGGCCGCGTCGCGCCAAGAGCCGATTCACGCGCTGGTGAACAACGCCGGCTTTGCCGTGCCGGGATTCGCGGAAGACGTGACCGATGCGGAGCTGCGCGAGCAGTTCGACACCAACTTCTTTGGCGCGGCGGCGGTAACCCGCGCCATCCTGCCGCAGATGCGCCGCCAGGGCGCCGGCCACATCGTGATGGTCGCTTCGGTCTCGGGCCGCTCGGGCTTTCCCGGCGTGAGCAGCTATGCGGCGTCAAAGTTCGCGCTAGAAGGCTGGACCGAAACGCTTCGCTTCGAGATGAAAGCGCTGGGAATTCACGTGGTGCTGGTTGAGCCGGGCTCGTTTGCCACCGACATCTGGACGCGCAACGCGAAGGTCTCGGCGCGGATGCGGGATCCCGATGCTCCCAATGCAGCGCGGGTGAGCCGCTGGCGCGAGAAGCTGGAGCAGGATGACAAGAAGGCCAATCCGCAGATTGTGGCCGACCGGATCGCGGCCATTCTCGAGAATCCGAACCCGAAGTTCCGCTACGTGATTGGCAGCGACGCCAGAATGGCGCTGCTGTTTCGCGCCATGCTGCCGTGGAGCGTGTTCGAGCGCACGATGGTCAAGCTTTCGGGCATCGACTCGTGAGCATTGCCCCGTGAGCATTCCGCCGGCGAAGCCAACACCGGCGATGCGACGTAAACGAAACCTCAGGAAAAATCGAGACTCCGCGTGTCAGTTCTTCGACACGCGTGTGGCCCGTGACACGCTTTCACGCGTTCAACGAGCTGTGTGTGCCTTTGTTTTCAGCGAGTAAGGATTTGGCTCGCCATCTGCATTCTCGCTGCACCGGGGCAAGCGGAGGGAGGTGGGCCGATGGAATCCTCAGTGGCGACGTGGCTTGCTTTGGGCGGTACGGCGGCGGGGCTGCCGCGGCGCCCGCAACTCCACGAACATTTAGAATGGGAGAGAGAACTCTTGCGTCAATGTTCCCGCAGGCGGCGCGAAGCGGCTATGCGCCGCACCGAAACAGACGAGAAAGCAAGCAAACGCGAATCTATGCAACGTTGGTCGAAGCTCTTCATACCCACCCTGCGCGAGGCGCCGGCAGACGCCGAAGTGGCCAGCCACAAGTTTCTGCTTCGCGCCGGCTACATTCGCCAGCTCGGCGCCGGAATCTACAACTACCTCTTTCTGGGCCAGCGCTCGCTGAACAAGATCATCTCGATCGTGCGCGAAGAAATGGACAAGATCAGCCAGGAGTTTTATCTGCCGGCAATTCTGCCCAAGGAGCCGTGGGTGGAGAGCGGACGCTGGACGGGCATGGGCGAGAACATGTTCCGGCTGAAGGACCGCAAGGGCGCGGACCTGTGCCTGGGCATGACGCACGAGGAGATCATGACCGGCATGGCGCGCAACGAGCTGCGCAGCTATAAGCAGTTGCCGCAGATCTGGTACCAGATTCAGACCAAGTTTCGCGATGAGCCGCGGCCCAAGTCGGGCTTGCTGCGCGTGCGCCAGTTCATCATGAAGGACAGCTACTCCTTCGACCTTGACGAAGCGGGTCTCGACGCGAGCTACAGGAAGCACGACGCCGCCTATCGCGCCATCTTCACGCGCTGCGGTCTGAAGTTTGTTGTGGTCGAGGCCGACTCGGGGGCTATGGGCGGCTCGCAGTCGCAGGAGTTTATGGTCTACACCGATGCCGGGGAGGACCTGATCGCGAGCTGTCCGGCGTGCGGCTACGCGGCAAATCTGGAGAAAGCTACGTCGCGGCTGGAGCCGGTGGCGGAGATGGAAGCAACCGGCGACGGCAAGCCGGAGCTGGTGCAGACGCCCAACTGCGCGGCGATTGCCGACGTGGCGGCGTTTTTCAAGATTTCTCCGGCGTCGGACATCAAGTGCGTGGCGTATATGGCGCTGAAGCGCGCGGCGCGAGGGCAGAAAGACTCCTGGCACGGCGTTGCCGCATTTTTGCGTGGCGACCACCAGGTGAATGAGACGAAATTGCTGAGCGCGATCGGAGCCGCGGAGCTGCGGACCATGCAAGCGGAAGAATTGCAGCAATACTTCAGCGGTCCGGCAGGCTATCTTGGTCCGGTGGGCCTCAAGCCGGAAACGCAACTGCTGGGCGAAGGGCTGACCGTGGTCGCCGACAAATCGCTCGAGGGCCGCAGGAACATGGTGTGCGGGGCCAACAAGCTCGACTATCATCTGCGCAACGTGACACCCGGCCGCGACTTCGGCTGGACTCTCAGCGCCGATATTCGCAGCGTGAACGAGGGCGAAAGCTGCCCGAGAGACGGCTGCACCGGAAAGCTGGTGGTCGGCAGGGCTGTCGAGGTGGGCCACATCTTCAAGCTGGGCCGCAAATACACTGAGTCAATGGGCGCGCGCGTTCTCGACCCGAACGGCAAGGAAGTGATGCCCATCATGGGCTGCTACGGCATCGGGATCGAGCGGATCTTGACGGCGGCCATCGAGCAGGCGAACGATGCGGAAGGCTTCTGGCTGCCGGTGACCATTGCGCCCTTCACCGTGGTCGTGACCGTCACCAACGTGGCCGACGCCGCATTGCGGCAGACCGGTGAAGAGCTGGCTCGCGAGCTTGAGTCCGCGGGGCTCGATGTGCTGCTCGATGACCGCGACGACCGTGCCGGCGTCAAATTCAAAGACGCGGACCTGGTGGGTATCCCTTATCGAATCAATGTCGGCAAGAAGGCAGCCTCAGGCCAGGTGGAACTGGTGACGCGCGCTACGCGTACCAGCATCGACGTGGCTCTGGGTGAAGTTGTGGCCCAGGTGAAGAAAAGTGTTCAGGAAGAGCAACTGCTCGACAACGAACTCATGAGCGAGGGCTCTTAGGCCCGGTGGACCGGGTGTCGAGGCCCTGACGCCGGCACGTCGCGCGCGAACGGAGATTTGCCGCAGACCGCATCTATACTCTTTTGAGGTCACGCCGAGGGTCTTGGGGGACATCGGTTCGAAGCCAGCAGCTTGAGGAGCAGCGATGGCGGTCAAAGTGAAAATCGCGAAACCCGCGTTCGCGCAGCGGGCATTCGAAAGCGGTCTGGGATCGCTGCTGCTGAAAGTTGCGATCGGCGCTGTCGCTGTCGCTCTGGTCACAGGCTTTTCGGTTTTCAGCTATTTCTACGTCAAGTACGAGCACATCGTCGACGAACGGCTCAAGCAGCCGATCTTCGTGAACACGGCAAAAATCTACGCGGCGCCGCGCGAGGTGCGCCCCGGGCAAAAACTCGGCGTGCACCTGATCGCCAGCGAGTTGCGCGAAGCCGGCTATACGCCGGAAGGGGTTCCGCAGGCGTCGCAGATGGGCACCTTCAGTGAAGGGGTGCAGAGCATCACCGTGCAGCCCGGCGCGGAGTCGTATCACGCACCCGACAGCGCCACCATCCACGTGAGCGCCGGCGTGGTTGATTCGATTGTCGACGCCAAGGGCCAGCAGCTCTCCAGCTACGAACTCGAGCCGCTGCTCATCACCGATCTGAGCGAAGGCGTGAACCGCACCAAGCGCCGCCTGCTCACCTACGACGAGATTCCGCCCAACCTGGTTCACGCGGTCATTGCCATTGAAGATCGCCGGTTCTTTGAGCACAGCGGCATCGACTACGTGCGCGTCATCGGCGCACTGCGCAACGACATTTTCCATCTGCATCGCTATACCGAAGGCGCATCGACGCTGACCCAGCAGCTGGCCCGGGGATTTTTCCTCACGCCGGCGCGGACCTATTCCCGCAAAGCGCGCGAGGCGGTCATCAGCATCATTCTCGAACACCGCTTCAGTAAGCAGCAGATTTTTGCCATGTATGCCAACGAGATACCGCTCGGCCAGCTGGGCAGCTTTTCAGTCGATGGCTTCGGTGAAGCGTCACAGGACTACTTTGGCAAGGATGTGCGCCAGCTTGATCTGGCGGAGTGCGCGATGCTGGCGGGTCTTATCCAGAGCCCCAGCCGCCTGAACCCGTTTCGCCATCCCGAGCGCGCGATTGACCGGCGCAACCTGGTGCTCGATTCCATGGTGGAGACCGGCGCCATCACCAAGGAACAGGCTGAAGCGGCCAAGACCGAACCGCTTCATCTGGTCGCGGCCAGCGTGGATGAAAGCGAAGCGCCCTATTTTGTCGACCTGGTTCACGACCAGCTCACGCAGAAGTTCGGCGACCGCGACTTCAATCGCGAAGGCCTGCGCATCTACACCTCGCTCGATCCGCAGTTGCAGCGCATCGCCACGCAGGCGGTGGACGCGACGATCCCTGTGGTGGACGCGCAAATCGACCGGCTGCACGCCCGCGACAAGAAGCTCGGAAAGCCGTACGTCTATCCGCAGGTAGCGCTGATCGCGCTCAATCCGCACACCGGCCAGGTGCTGGCACTGGTGGGCGGGCGCAACTACGGCTCGAGCCAGGTGAACCACGCGGTAGCGCATCGGCCCACGGGGTCAATCTTCAAGCCGTTTGTCTACGCAGCGGCGTTCCAGACCGCCGTGGAAGGGACCATGCTGCCTGGACAGACCAAGCTCTTTTCGCCGGTGACCATGCTCAACGATGCGCAGCAGACCTACGGCGAGGGTACCGAATATGAATACACGCCGCGCAATTATCACGGCGAGTATTACGGCGATATTACGGCGCGATACGCGCTGATGCGCTCTGACAACAACGCGACCATCAGCCTGGCGGGGATGGTGGGCTTCGATCGCGTGGCCGCATTGGCGCGCTCCGCCGGCATCAAGAGCGCCCAGGGCACGCCGTCGATGGCCATCGGCTCCTACGACGCCACGCCTCTCGATATGGCCGGGGCCTACACGGTATTTGCCAACGGCGGCGTGCACCTGGATCCGTGGATGCTGGCCAGCGTGCGAACGCCCACCGGCGACGTGATCCAGGACTTTACGCCGACCTCGCAGCAGATTCTCGATCCACGCGTAGCCTACCTCACCACCAACATGATGGAGGCTGTTCTGCAAGGCAACGGGGGCAGTCCCTGCGAGATCGGGGGACGCGATTACTGCGGAACCGGCGCGGGAGTTCGCAACATGGGATTCACCTCGCCGGCGGCCGGCAAAACCGGCACCAGCCACGATGCGTGGTTTGCCGGCTTCACCAGCAGCCTGTTGTGCGTGGTGTGGGTAGGCAACGACGACTACACGAGCGTGGTTCTCGATGGCGCTCACCTGGCGGCTCCCATCTGGGCCGACTTTATGAAGCAGGCGGTGCAATTGCCGCAATACTCCGATACCAACGAGTTCACTCCGCCGGATGGCGTGCAGCTTGTGACCCTCGACAAGATCACCAATCTGCTGGCCGACAACTCATGCCCCGAGGACTACACGGCGGCATTTCTCGACGGCACCGCGCCCACCGATACCTGCGACCACAAGGGTCTCGATGGCCAGGATCATCGCAACATCTTTCAGAAGATCTTCGGGCTGGGCAAGTCGCCAAACTAAGCTCGACCCAGGAATGGAGATGCCCCAGCTCTGGATTTTGAGACCTGGGGAAACCGCTGCAATTCATCCGTCCACATCCGAGCCGTCGGGCATGGGCTGGCAGCGCGGGCACCAGAAGGTGACCCGGGCATCATCGCCCTGGATGCGCCTGCGGATGGCCTGGCCGCAGCGCCGGCACGGCTCGCCGTTGCGCCCGTAGACCCATAGGCTCTCAGCCGGATCGGAGCGGTGCGTGGTGCGCCGCTGCTGGCCGCGAAAGGTGACGATCAGGTCGCCGGAGTCTTCAAGCACGTTGGCCCGGAGCAGCTTTTGTGCGGTGCGGATGGCCGAAGCCGCTTCGTCGCGCGTGAGCGATCCCACGGCGCGGAAGGGGTGCAGCGCATTCACAAAGCAGATCTCCGATTTGAAGACGTTGCCCACGCCGGCCAACACGGTTTGGTCGAGCAGCGCGTCGGCAATGGCCTCCTGCGGCCGCTCGATCAGCCGCTCAAGTGCGGCGTCGGCATCGAAGTCTTCGCTGAGCAGGTCGATCTGCGGGCGGGGAATCCGCGTGTTGCGTTCGAGAGACCGCGCCGTATGCATCTCCGCGACAGGCACGCGGAAACCCACCGCCTGATACTGCTGGTTCTCAATGACGATGCGCATGTGGAAGCGGGGAAGCTGCCAGCGTTCGCCCTGGCGATAGATGTGCCAGCGGCCGTTCATCAGCAGATGCGAGGCCAGGATGCCGCCGCCGGAAAAATAAATCAGCATCCACTTGCCGCGCGCATCGACGCGCTCGACGGTTTGGCCCCGGAGCGGCGTGTCGTCATTGAAGCGCGTGAGGAGGGGATAAGTGGAGCGGAACACCGTGACCGGTCTGCCAATGAGCGCGCGGCCGATGGAGCGCGCGGTGCGAAAGATGGTGTCGCCCTCGGGCATAGGGTCGATTGTAGGAGGGGCCTGCGCAGCGCGGAGGCGGTGGAAATCGGGGCGGACGCGGGGACGTGCCATCACAGTCAACCCGGGGGGAGATGTGCTAAACCGGTTTCACAGTGATGTCGCCGGTCTTCGCTTGAGTCAGGGCGGCTTTTTCTTGAGGGAAAAAGCCACTTAGCTTTGGCGGCTTCGAGTACAGCAACTGTGAAACCGGTGCAGATTCGCTGGCGTCTGAATCCTCGCCGAAGGGAGTATGCCGGTATGAAACACTCCAAGGCTGCGTTCGCCGCCATTTTCATTTCGCTCATTGTCTGCTGCACTTACGCTCAACAAAAGCGGGTCGGAACCTTCAACCGGCGGGCCGTCGCGCTGGCCTACTATCGCTCGCCGCAATGGGCCCAAGTTTTGAGCCAGAAGCGTGCCGAGCTGAAAGCCGCACAGCAAGCCGACGACCCGAAGAAAGTGGATGAGCTGAACAAGTGGTTCGGCGAATCGCAGGAGCTCGCGCACCAACAGGTCTTCGGCAGTGAACCGGTGGATAACATCCTCTTCGCGATGAAGCCCGCGATTCAGGAAATCTGCAAGGCGCAGAACCTGGCCGGCGTGGTTCCTTCGCCAGCTCCGGGTTCCACGCAAAGCGTCGACGTGACGGAGGCGCTCCTGGGCTGGCTGCAGGCCGACGAAAAGACCCGGGACCTGATCCGACAGATGCCGCAGAAGTAGGGTTGTGCGGCTTGACGCGGCGCGGTTATTGCAGGTCGCGGGGAACGCTCTGCGCCTGGCTCACGGGCAGCGGGATACGCCGCAGATGCATGCCCAGCGGTCCCGCATGAAAACCGGCATCCATCAGGAATCGCGCCATGAAGTGCGCGGCTACCGGTTGGCCATTGATGGTGGTGATGAGCACGCCATCGTGATGGCTCAAGCGCATCCGCTCCTGACCGCGCGCGCAAAGGAAAAGCGCGAGGCCTGAAGCAACCTGCGAACGCTCCGGTTCCTCGGCGGGCAGAAACACCAGCAGGTTGGGGTTGCCGCGGCGCAGCCATGCGACAAGTTCGCCGTTGCGGAGAATTACCTCGGCATAAACGGCGCGCGTCAGGATGCGCGGGGCCGATTCTGAATCCTCGTCCATGGGCGGAAGATCGGGCCAGCGCAGCGCCGAACCATACGGATTGGCGGGGTCGGTAGCAGCCAGTTGCACGAATTCGGGCTTCTCTGCCGGGGGCTCGTTGCGCAACTGGCGCAACAGATCGACCGCTGCCGGCAGAGCGAACTGCGTGGCGCCCAGCCCGCCGACAAAGTAACCGCGGCGAATGCGTCCGCTTTCTTCGAGAGCCTTCAACACATCGTAGACAGCGCTGAATCCGCCCGGCACGTTTTCTGCTGCGACTGACTCGCGCAAGAGCACGCCGTAGCGATGAAGCAACTGCATGGCGAGGGCGTGGCTGCGCTCGGTTGGTGAGGGAGAGCTGCGCCCGTCTGCAGACTGGCTCTCGCGTGGACCCGCCGGCCGATGCGCATGGCCTGCCGGCGTGGGCGCCGGCGGAACAGCCGGACCGGAGTCCGGCGCTACGCGAGTTGCTTCTGCGCCTGCCGGCGTGGCGAGGGGCAGCAGCGACCAGCGGCCTTGCGCGCTTGGCGGCGTGGTGCGACGCGAGCGAAAAATCATTCCGGTATGCGTGTGGCGCGGCGCGCGCGTGCTCTCAGGCCGGGCAATATAGGCGCGCAACGCGTGCAGCGAATCGTTGGTGATGAGACCGCGCCACACCAGGCTCCACAGCGCATCGAGGGTTTCGCCCGGGTAGCCGCCAATGGCCTGGTGCATGGGATCGAAAAAGCTGGCTCCCGTGGATTCGAGAACGGAAAGCAGTTTCTCTTCACGTTCGCTGAGTGGCTGGGTCAACGGCCGCGGTTGCGCCAGCAGCGGCAGCTTGTCGGCGAGGAAAAGCGCGATGCGGCCGTCGCGCTCGCCGATCGGCTCCACGCCGGCCCATGCCACCTCGCCAGCCGCGATGAGCGTATCGAGCCCGGCTGAGGTGTAATCGGCAATGCGCGCCGGCAGAATCGACGTCTCCAACAGAGATGCCGGCAGGGGCGCGCCTTGCAGATTCTCGATTGCATCGAGCAAAGCATCGAGATGCGCAGGTCCGGTACGCCGCGGCGCCAGCAATCCCTGCCAATGCGCGAGGAAACGCGCGAGGGTGCGCTGCTCTACCGGCTCCACTTCGCGCCTGAGCCTGGCCAGCGATTTACGGCGGATCTGGCGCAGAATCTCCGCATCGCACCACTCGCGGTGAAGGCCGCCGGGCCGGAATCCGCCCTCGAAGACACGCCCTTCGTGAGCCAGCTGCCGCAGCGCCTGCTCGACGGCTTCTGTGTCCAGCGCGAAGCGGTTGGCCGCCTCGCTCAACAGGAATGGCCCATGCGTGCGCGCGTAACGGCGCACCAGCTCCAGCACCGGGTGCGCCACCGGCTCGAGCAACGCCGCGGCCAGGCCGGGCGGCAAGGGAATGCCCAGGCCGTCGCGATAGCGCGCCGCATCTTCGGCCGCCAGCAGGCGTTTTTCGCCGGCGATGCGCAGCTCAAGCAGCCTGCGCGACCGCACCAGCCGGTCGACATGCGTCAGCAGTTCCGGATCGGCCACGCGGCGCGCAAGCTCGTCACGCGAGAGATCGCCCAGCCGCAGGCAAAGGTCGTGAAGGCCGTCGGCCGATCGAGCGCGGGCCGCCTCCGTCAGACATTGCGCCATCTCTTCCACCTGGGCAATGGCATCCGCATCGAGCAATTCGCGCAGGTCCGCCTCGCCGAGCAACTCGCGCAGCTGGTCCTGGTCGATGGTCAACGCCTGCGCGCGCCGCTCAGCCAGCGGCGCATCGCCCTCGTACATAAAGTTGGCGACATAGCTGAAGAGCAGCGATGCGGCAAATGGCGAGGGCTTGCGGGTTTCCACCAGGTGCACGCGAATCTGGCGTTGTTCGATGGCGCGCAGCGTCTCAATCAGCGCGGGCATGTCGAAGACGTCACGCAGGCATTCGCGATAGGCCTCGAGCAGCAGCGGGAATGACGGGTAGCGTGAGGCCACGCTGAGCAGATCGTAGGAACGCTTGCGCAGCTGCCAAAGCGGCGATCGCTGATCGGCGCGGCGGCGCGGCAACAGGAGCGCGCGGCCGGCGGCTTCGCGAAAACGCCCGGCAAAAAGCGCTGTCGAGCCGAGTTGCCGAAGCACCAACTGCATGGCCTCGGCCGATTCGACGAGAATCCAGTCGGAGTCGGGCGGCTCGTCGGTGTCGGGGAAGCGTAGAACGAATCCATCGTCGCCCCAGAGCGTTTCCACCTCCGGTCCGCCCGCCGCGCGGATACGCGCGCTCGCCGCCATCGCCCAGGGAATGTGGATGCGGCTGCCGAAGGGCGTCAGCACGCACACGCGCCAGTCGCCCAGCTCGTCGCGGACGCGCTCCACGACGATGGTGCGGTCGTCGGGAATTTGCCCGGTAGCCTCGGCCTGGTCGGCAAGAAAGCGCAAGAGGTTTTCTGCGGCGCCCGGATCAAGATCGTGTTCGCTTACCAGGCGGGCCAGGGCCGCATTCTGCGGAAGCGCGCGCAACTCGCGGACCATCGCGCCGATGCGCCGGCCGAACTCAAGCGGCCTTCCCGGCCCGTCGCCTTTCCAGAAAGGCATTTTGCCCGGCTCGCCGGGAGCGGGAGTGACCAGCACGCGATCGTGGGTGATGTCGGTAATCCGCCACGTTGATGCGCCGAGAATAAATGTCTCGTTGGGATGTGTCTCGAAAACCATCTCCTCATCGAGCTCGCCCACGCGCACCGGCTTGCCATCATTGAAGGCAAGAAAGACGCCGTAGAGGCCGCGATCCGGAATGGTACCGGCGTTGAGGATTGCCAGCCGAGCCGCTCCATGGCGCGCCGAGACGACATTGCGCACGCGGTCCCAGGTAAGCCGCGGACGCAGCTCGGCAAACTCATCGGAGGGATAGCGGCCGCTGAGCAGATCGAGCACGCCTTCGAAAGCGGATCGTGAAAGCGAGCCGAAGGGCGCTGCGCCGCGCACCAGATCGAAGAGGAAGTCGACGGGGACTTCGGGAGAAGCGGCGTCAGAGGGGCTGGCGGCGCCGGCGGCGTCAGCCGGCTCCCACCGCTCAAAGTCGAGATGCAGGGCGCGCTCCGATCTCTGATCTCTTTTCTCTGATCTCTTTCTGCTGCTCCGTCGCTCCCGCGGCCCCGTGGTCCCGGTCTTTCCCGCCGACGCCACGATCGCCACCAGCTGCTGGCACAGCACGTCGAGCGGGTTGCGCGGGAAACGCGTGGACTCGATGTGGCCTTCGTGCATGGCGCGCGTGACGGCGGCGCAGGCAACCAGATCGGCGCGGAACTTGGGAAAGAGAATCCCTTCGCTCACCGCATCCACATGATGGCCCGCTCGGCCGATGCGCTGCATGCCGCTGGCCACGGAGGGCGGCGATTCGATCTGCACCACCAGATCGACGGCGCCCATGTCAATACCGAGTTCGAGCGTTGACGTCGCGCACAGCGCTTTGATCTGGCCGGCTTTCAGCTGTTCCTCGATCACCGAGCGTTGCGCGGCGGCCAGCGAGCCGTGATGGGCGCGGGCAATGGGTTCTCCGGCAAGATCGTTCAAGGCTCCGGCGAGCCGCTCGGCCGTCTGCCGCGCGTTCACAAAAAGAATGGTTGAATTGCGCTCGCGGATGATCTCGAGCAGCCGCGGATGGATTGCGTTCCAGATGGAGACGCGCCGCGGCGTCTGCGAGGCCGGTCCGGAAGGAATTTCTTCCATCTCGCCCAGGCGCGCCATGTCCTCCACCGGAACCTCGATGCGCAGCCTGAGCTGCTTGGGCGCTGCGGCGTTGACGATGGTGACGGGGCGGTAGCGGAGGGGCTCAGCTTCCGACGCCATCGACATCGGTCCGTCGACGTCGCCGGAAGCCGAGCCAGGGACGCAGGGGCCAGGGGCCAGGAACTCGCCTGCGGCTGTGGCGAAGGCTTGGCTTCCTGGGCCAACCGCCTCATCGATCGTTGAAATCGACTTTT
>Ga0335072_10010381_pt1 | contig 13418 bp, 12 predicted proteins | sample Lox_Sample_21_FD_206725 | JGI IMG/M metagenome (GOLD analysis project Ga0335072, IMG submission 206725) | Soil microbial communities from Loxahatchee National Wildlife Refuge, Florida, United States - Lox_Sample_2.1 | ecosystem: Environmental > Terrestrial > Soil > Wetlands | place: USA...
AGACGCTACGCGAGACGACGTTGAGAAATGAACCGGTGCTCGACAGTATGGAACCATGATGCTCGACGACGACGGCTCAACCTGGTGAGTTCGCCGCCGCATGATTACCCGGACTATCCGGAATACCCCGCACTCGGTTATGGCCCCCCCGCATATCCAGTACCGGGTTATCCGCCACCGGGCTACTTCCCACCGCCCAGCTATCCGCCGCACGGTTACGTGCCCTATCCGCCACCGAGCTATCCGCCTGCCCCCGGGTATGGCTTCCCGTCAGGTTATGGCACTGCGCCACCGCGCGGATTTGGGATACGCGCTCCCGGAATAATCCCGTTGCGGCCGCTGAGCCTCACTGACATCTTCAACGGCGCGGCTTCCTATATCCGGACCAACGTAAAGGCCACCTTGGGGCTGACCGCGATCGTCGTGGTGAGTACCCAGATCATTACGTTGATCGGCACCGCTGGACCCTTGGCTGCCGCGACCCGGCTGCGGTCCGCTCCGGCCGACGAACTCACCGGAGGCGACGTGACCGCCTGGCTGCTCGCGGCCGGGCTCGCCGGTTTGGTCGGCTGGCTGACCGTCGTCCTACTCAGCGGCATGCTCGCGGTCGTCGTGGGCCGGGCGGTGTTCGGATGGACCATCGGTCCCGGCGAAGCGTGGGAACGGATTCGTAAGCGGTTACCCGCGTTGATCGGCCTGGTGGCCTTGGAGTGCGTCGCGCTGGTGATTCTGAGCGGACTGGTGGGGTTGATCGTCGCGGCGGTCGGTGCCGCAGCCAACACTCCGGCAGCCGTTCTCATCGCTGTTCCCCTGGCGCTGGCCTCGATCGCGACGGTGGTCTACTTCGACACGGTGCTGTCGTTCGCGCCGGTGCTGATCGTGCTGGAGCAGCTGCCGGTCATCGATGCGATCACGCGATCATTTACATTGGTTCGCAACAGTTTTTGGCGGGTATTCGGCATTCGGCTGTTGACTTGGCTGGTGGTGCTTTTGATCGCGGGTGCGGTCGCGGCCCCGTTTGACTTCGTCGGTCAGTTACTGATCGGGCCCAGCGGGTCGGTGCTGACGGGCGCGACAGTGGGAGCGGTCGGAGCGGCGATCGGCCGAATCATCACCGCTCCCTTCAGCGCCGGCGTCATTGTCTTGCTCTACACCGACCGTCGGATCCGCGCCGAGGCATTCGATTTGGTCCTGCAGACCGGGGCCGCGGGGGGTCCGGTGCACACCCAGTCGGCGGCCGCCACCGACTACCTCTGGCTGACGCGGCCGCGGTAGAGACGAGCCGAGTATGTCCGCTATCGACGTCGACCGCGATACCGCACACCAAGCGGCCCAACACGAACTCGACAAACCGATCTACCCCAAGGGCTCGTTGACCCAGCGGCTGTACGAGTGGATCCATGACCTGCTCTTCCGCGTCATCGAGAAAGGGTCTTCGGTGCCGGGCGGATGGTTTACCCTCAGCGTGCTCTTCGTCTTGCTGATTGTCGCGATCGTGGTCGCCATCCGCGTCGGCCGACTTACCATCCGCACTCATCGCGACGGTGACTACCAGCTATTCGATACCAGTCAGCTCAGTGCCGACCAGCATCGCGCCATCGCGGAACGCTTTGCCATCGAGGGCAATTGGGCCGCAGCGATTCGACATCGACTGCGTGCGGTGGCCCGCGGTCTCGAGGAGGCACGGATACTGGACCCAGTACCGGGCCGCACCGCCAACGAACTCGCCAACGATGCCGGGGCACGCCTGCCTCACCTTGCATTCGAATTATCCCAAGCGGCAAACGTATTCAACGATGTCACCTACGGCGAAAGGCCGGGAACACCGGCTGGCTACCAGTTGATTGCCGACCTCGACGAGCACCTGCGATTCCGGTCCCGCGTCAACCGACCCGGGCCAGATCAGCCCACCACTGTCAACCCATGGGCGCGGGTTCGGTGAGCGTCATCGACCCGGCCCTCCCGGTGCGCCGACGGCGGTCATGGCCTTGGATACTCGTGTTGCTGGCCGCCGTCTGCGTCGTCGCCGCGATCGGCACGTACCTGACCGCGCCACGTCCGGGCGGGCGGATGGACCCGGCCTCGACCGGGCCCGAGGGCGCGCACGCGCTGGTCACCCTGCTGCGCGACCGCGGTGTCACCGTGGTGGTCGCGTCCAGCGTCGCCGACGCCGAAAACGCAATGCGCCCAGGAACACTGCTGCTGTTTGCTCAGAGCCAGCGCGTCACCAGCGACGCACTGCTTGAACGGCTGGCTGCAACCCCCGGCGATCTGCTGGTAGTGGAACCGACATCACGCGCCCGCGCCAGACTCACCCCTGGAATCCGCAACGGCGGGGCGAGTGTCTCGAGCACAGCGCCGAATTGCACGTTGCGCGAAGCCAACCAAGCGGGAACCGTCGACCTCGGGCCCGCTAACACCTACGTCGAGAATGCCGGCCAGGCCATCACCAGCTGCTATAGCGGAGCGCTGGTTCGCTATCGCGACGGCGACCGCACCGTGACAGTGGTCGGCAGCACCGACTTCATGACCAACGCCGGTCTGTTGCGGGCCGGTAATGCCGCGTTGGCGATGAACCTCGCCGGTCAGCGCCCACGCGTGGTGTGGTACGCACCGCAGCACATCGAAGGTGAGTCGCCCAGTGCCACATCGATTGTCGATCTGATGCCGGATCGGGTCAACTGGATCATCCTGCAGTTGTGTCTGACAGTGCTGCTGATCGCCGTGTGGAAGGGCCGCCGGATCGGCCCTCTGGTCGCCGAGAAGCTGCCGGTGGTAGTCCGCGCATCGGAGACGGTCGAGGGCCGCGGCCGGTTGTACCGGTCGAGGCGGGCACGCGATCGCGCGGCGCAGGCGCTGCGCGGCGCGACCCTGCAGCGACTGCTGCCGCGACTCGGCGTGGCAGCTGGCACATCGACGCCGGCCTTGGTGATCGCCGTTGCTCAGCGCAGCCGATCTGACCCGGAAACAGTGCGGCATATATTGTTCGGCCCATTGCCGACCACCGATGCCGACTTGGTACACCTCGCTCGTGCACTTGATGACATCGAAAGGCAGGTCGCACAACGATGACTCACCAGCGCCCCACCTCCACTGCGCCGCCAGTGGCCGAATCGGCTCGTCATGCGTTGCTGGCGCTGCGCACCGAGATCGGCAAGGCCGTTGTCGGGCAAGAAGCGGTGATCACCGGGTTGGTGATCGCGCTGCTGTGTCGCGGCCATGTGCTACTCGAAGGCGTTCCGGGCGTGGCGAAGACATTGCTGGTCCGGTCACTGGCGGCAGCACTGCAACTCGAGTTCAAGCGTGTCCAGTTCACCCCGGATCTGATGCCCGGCGACGTCACCGGATCGTTGGTTTACGACACTCGCACCGCCGCGTTCGTGTTCCGCAACGGCCCGGTATTCACCAATCTCATGCTGGCCGACGAGATCAACCGCACACCACCCAAGACGCAGGCATCCTTGCTGGAAGCGATGGAAGAGCGACAGGTCAGTGTGGACGGCGAACCCCGGCAGCTGCCCGACCCGTTTATCGTTGCGGCGACTCAGAATCCGATTGAATACGAGGGCACCTATCAATTGCCCGAGGCACAGCTCGACCGGTTCCTACTCAAGCTGACCGTGTCGCTGCCGCCGCGCGACGCCGAAATCGCGATCCTCGGCAGGCATGCGCACGGCTTCGATCCACGCGACTTGTCGGCGATTCAACCGGTCGCCGGGCCCCGGGAGCTGGCGGCCGGCCGCGACGCGGTGCGTCACGTGCGCGTTGCCGACGAGGTACTCGGCTACATCGTCGACGTCGCCGGCGCCACCCGCCACTCCCCCGCCCTGCAACTGGGTGTTTCACCGCGCGGCGCAACCGCATTGCTGGCCACCGCACGATCCTGGTCATGGCTTTCCGGGCGAAACTACGTCACGCCTGACGACGTGAAAGCCATGGCGCGCCCGACACTTCGACACCGGCTGATGCTTCGGCCCGAGGCCGAACTGGAAGGCGCAACGCCCGACGGTGTCCTCGACGGCATCCTGGCCTCGGTCCCGGTGCCACGCTAGTGACCCTGACGGGACGCACTGGGCTGATCGCACTCGTCTGCGCCATCCCTATCGCGTTATCGCCCTGGCCGCCAATTGCTTTCGCGGTGCTGCTGGCGGGTCTCACGATGGCGATAGTCGCCGATGTCGGCCTGGCGGCCAGTCCATCGCGGCTGCAGTACACCCGGCTGCACAACGGCTCGGTACGTCTTGGCGAGCGGGTGAGCGTGGGACTGCTGGTCTACAACGGTGGCCGTCGACGGTTCCGCGGAAAGATCCGCGACGCCTGGGCGCCGAGCGCGCGCGCCGACCCGTCAACACATCTCGTCGACATCGCTGCCGGTGGTGCGCAGCGCATCGACACCTGCTTGCGGCCCGTCCGCCGTGGTGATCAACAGCCGGCAGCGGTGACCGCGCGATCGATCGGGCCGCTAGGCCTCGCGGGTCGGCAGAGGTCCCGCCCGGTGGCCGGCCAGGTCCGGGTGCTGCCGCCGTTCTTGTCGCGCAAGCATCTGCCGGCGCGGTTGGCAAAACTCCGCGAGATCGACGGCCTGTTACCGACGTTGCACCGCGGGCAGGGAACTGAGTTTGACTCGCTGCGCGAGTACGTCGTCGGCGACGATGTCCGCTCGATCGATTGGCGGGCTACCGCCCGCCGCGCCGATGTCGTGGTCCGGACCTGGCGGCCCGAGCGCGATCGGCGAGTTGTGATCGTCTTGGACACCGGACGCACTTCAGCCGGTCGTGTCGGTGTCGATCCAACCGCCGCCGACCCAGGCGGCTGGCCCCGACTCGACTGGTCGATGGACGCCGCGCTACTGCTGGCCGCGCTGGCCTCACGGGCCGGCGATAATGTCGACTTCCTCGCCCACGACCGGGCCACCCAAGCCGGAGTATTCGGCGCGGGACGAACCGAGCTGCTGGCCCGCCTCGTCGAGGCGATGTCATCTTTGCAACCGGCGCTCATCGAATCCGACTCCGATGCAATGGTTTCCGCAATTCTGCGCCGCGCCCGCCGTCGAGCACTGGTCGTGCTACTGACCGATCTCAACGCCAGCGCGCTTGACGAGGGTCTGCTGCCGGTGCTGCCCGCGCTCTCCGCCAAACACCGGGTGATCATCGCCGCGGTCGCCGACCCGCGCGTCGGCGACCTCGCGACCGGTCGTACCGACGCGGCAGCGGTGTACGACGCGGCGGCCGCCGAGTACGCCAGCAACGACCGGCGGGCGATCGCCTCGCGGTTGCGCCGTAGCGGGGTCGAGGTCATCGACGCACCACCGGCGGAGATCGCGCCGGCCCTGGCCGATGCCTATCTGGCGATGAAAGCCGCTGGGCGCCTGTGAATCAGCGAGTCGGGACCACATCGGGCCCGTCGGCGATATCGCCGGTCTCCCCGGCACGGGCCGCGCGTCGTCCGAAATGGACGATGTAAAACAAGAACCCCGCCTCAGCGGCCACGCCGATGCCGATCCGCACAAGCGTCGGCAGCGGTGATGGGGTGACGCACGCTTCGATGACCGCGGAAACCGCGAATACGGCGACGAGCCCGACGGCGACCGACACCACGGCTCTGCCCTGCTCGGCGAGGATCTGCCCGCGCGGGCGATCCCCCGCCGCGATCACCGACCAGCCCAGTCGCATGCCAACGGCAGCCGCGAGGAAAATCGCCGTCAGCTCCAGCAGCCCGTGCGGAATCAGCAATCCCGCCAGAACGTCGCCCTTATGCGCCGCAATCATCAGACCCGCCACTTCTCCGGTGTTCTCGGCGTTCGCGAACAACACGAACGGAATCGGCAAGCCCAGCAGAACGGAGAAGGCAATGCAGCGCGCCGCAACCCACGCGTTGTTAAGCCAGACGTGCCAGGCGAACAGCCAAGCGGGGTGTTCGCGGTAGTAGGAAGCGATGTCGTGGTTGACCAATTCGTGGATCTCGCTTGGTGTTCCAATAACGGATTGGACTTCCGGGCTGCTGATCACCCACACCGTGATGAGGGCCGTGACGACAGCGAACAGCACCGCCGTCGCCAGCCACCACCGCCAGGCTCGGTAAGCCACAACGGGGAACGACACCGTGAAAAAACGACTGAACTCGCTCCACAGTGGCGCGTGGGCGCCGGTGACCGCGGCGCGGGCCCGGGCAACCAGACTCGACAGTCTGCCCACCAGCGCCGAATCTGACGATCCAGAGCGCACCTTCGACAAGTGCGTCGACACCCGCTGGTACAGCTCGACGAGTTCGTCGATCTCGGCGCCCGTGAGTTGCCGACGGTTTCTCACCAACCATTCGAGGCGAGTCCACGTGTCGCGGTGAGCCAGTACGAACGCATCGACGTCCATCAATGTGAAACCCTAGGCGATCGCGGACCCCGTCGCGGCACGCGAGGTAGCGTTCGGAGTATGTCGGAGGTGGTGACCGGGGATGCCGTCCTGCTGGATGTGCGGATCGCCCAACTGCCGGTGCGGGCGGTCGGCGCGCTGATCGACATTGTCGTCATCCTTATCGGCTACCTGATTTCCCTGTTTCTGTGGGCGGCCACCTTCACCCAGCTCGATGATGCTGCGACCGCGGGGATCATGATCCTGTTCACCGTGCTGGTGTTCGTCGGCTATCCGCTGATCTTCGAGACGGCAACACGCGGTCGCTCGGTGGGCAAGATGGTGATGGGGCTGCGGGTGGTGTCGGACGACGGCGGCCCAGAGCGGTTCCGTCAGGCGGTGTTTCGTGCACTGGCGTCGGTCGTGGAGATCTGGATATTGCTGGGCAGCCCCGCGGTGATCTGCAGCATGCTCTCACCGAAAGCCAAACGGATCGGCGATGTCTTCGCCGGCACGGTGGTGATCAGTGAGCGCGGGCCGAAATTGAGGCCACCGCCGCTGATGCCCCCACAGCTGGCGTGGTGGGCCGCGTCACTGCAACTGTCCGGGCTCAGCGCTGAGCAGGCCGAAGTCGCGCGCCAATTCCTCGCCCGTGCAGCGCAACTCGATCCGCAGATCCGCGATCTGATGGCTCACCGGGTCGCCGGTGACGTGCTGAGCCATGTCGCCCCTCCGCCGCCGCGGGGGACCCCACCGCAACTCGCCCTGGCCGCCGTGCTGGCCGAACGGCACCGCAGGGCGGTTGCACGGTGGCAACCATCGCCAAACGGGCCGCACGCCGGGTTCCCGTCCTGGCCTCCGCCGTCGACCAACGGCTTTTCGCCGCCCCGCTAGCTACTGCGCAACCGTGCCGGCCAGGATGCCGATGTCGGCACCCAACAGCGCTAACGCCACGATCGGAATGACGATGCCCCATCGGCGCGGCGCGGTGAAAATCGAAACGATGACCGTCACCGCGGCCACTACCGGCGGTCCGTAGAACGACACGTCAGGACTAATCCAGGTGGGCCCAACGTGCTGACATTGCTTTTGGCTGCATGCGGCGGTGCTCATCACGGCGCCGAAGAAATAAACCATGACAAAGCCGGCGCCCACCACCGTCAACGCCGCCAGCGCCCAGTTCACCCACAATCGGAGACGCTTGGTGCGATCGGCCTCGCCGGTCGAGGCGGGCGAGGGTGCAACTCCGGCGCCGATCTTCACATCGCGGTTTTCCTCGTTCATCTCTGGTGTGCTACCCCGCTGCTTCGAGGCACAAACCCCAGTTCAAGCAGGCCTCCAGGAATCCATCGTTGCATAACGATAGTTTACGATATATCGTCACTGTATCGGTAGCGCATCCGGCGCTGCCGTTCCAGAAACGAGATGACATATGAACAACCCATTTCCCCATGTAGAAGGGGAATTCCCGGGGGGTCCCGGAGCACAAGGTTTCGGTTTCCACCCCCATGCACGGCGTGCGCTGCACGAGCAGCGCAGGCAGGCCCGTCGCGAGTTCCGCGACTATGTCCGCGGTCACGATGCCGGCCACGAACGGCCGTTCGGCCCGGGTTTCGGTCCGGGTTTCGGACCCGGCTTCGGCCGCGGCTTCGGTCCCGGCGGATTCGGGTTCGGTTTCGGCCCCGGCCCACGCGGTAGGGGACGAGGACGTGACGGACACGGGCGGCGCGGCCGCCGTGGCGACGTTCGCGCCGCCATCCTGGTGCTGCTGGCCGAGCGACCGATGCACGGCTACGAGATGATCCAGGAGATCGCCGAGCGCAGCCAGGACCTGTGGCGACCCAGCCCCGGTTCGGTCTACCCGACCCTGCAGCTGCTGGTCGACGAGGGCCTGATCACCGGCATGGAAACCGAAGGCAGCAAGAAGCTGTTCGAGCTGACCGATGTCGGCAAAGCCGCCGCGGAGAAGGTCGAGACGCCGCCGTGGGACGAGATCGCCGAAGGTGTCGATCCCGCCCATCTGAACCTGCGGGCCGCAGTCGGGCAACTGTTCGGCGCCGTCGCGCAGTCGGCGCACGCCGCCAGTGCTGAGCAGCAGCAACGCATCATCGAGATCGTCAACAACGCTCGTCGCGAGATCTACACGATCCTCGGCGAAGACGACTGACAACTCGCCAGGGCGGGGACTCCACGCGGAGTTCCCGCCTTCGGCGTTTCAGGACACCTCAACCCAATCCAGGGTGCGCTGAACGGCTTTGCGCCAGCCCGCATATCCGGCCGCACGCTCGTCTTCGCTCCAGCCCGGCGTCCACCGCTTGCCTTCCTGCCAGTTGCTCCGCAACTCGTCCGGGTCGGTCCAGTACCCGACCGCCAGGCCCGCCGCGTATGCCGCGCCCAACGCCGTGGTCTCCGCGACCACCGGGCGCACTACGTCGACACCCAGTACGTCGGCCTGGATCTGCATGCACAACTCGTTGGCGGTGATCCCCCCGTCGACCTTCAGCACCTCAAGGCGTACACCCGAATCGGCTTGCATCGCGTCGACCACGTCGCGGCTCTGATAGCAGATCGACTCCAATGTCGCGCGGGCCAAATGCGCGTTGGTGTTGTACCGCGACAGCCCCACGATCGCCCCGCGGGCATCGGAGCGCCAATAGGGTGCGAATAACCCGGAAAACGCCGGCACGAAGTACACCCCGCCGTTGTCCTCGACCTGGCGGGCCAGTGACTCACTTTGCGCGGCTCCGCTGATGATGCCCAACTGGTCGCGCAGCCATTGGACCGCCGAGCCGGTCACAGCGATCGAACCTTCAAGCGCGTAAACGGGTTTGGCGTCGCCGAACTGGTAGCACACCGTCGTCAGCAGACCATTGCGGGACCGGACGATCTGCTCGCCGGTGTTGAGCAGCAGAAAATTTCCGGTGCCGTAGGTGTTCTTGGCCTCACCGGGTTCCAGGCATAGCTGTCCGACCATCGCCGCATGCTGGTCACCGAGAATCCCGGTGATCGGCACCTCCCCGGCGAGCGGTCCCGCCTCCAGGGTGACGCCGTACGGCTCACGCGGCGAAGACGACGCAATCGACGGCAGCATCGCACGCGGGATATCGAAGAGGGACAACAACTCGTCGTCCCAGTCCAGCGTCTCCAGATCCATCAGCATGGTCCTACTGGCGTTGGTGACATCGGTGACATGCACTCCGCCCCGGGGACCCCCGGTCAGATTCCACAACAGCCAGGTGTCCGCGGTACCGAACGCGGCCTCCCCCCGCTCGGCCGCGGCGCGCACCCCCTCGACGTTTTCCAGGATCCATTGCAGTTTGCCGCCGGAGAAGTACGTTGCCGGCGGCAGACCGGCTTTGCGCCGAATCAGATCGCCGCGGCCGTCGCGGTCCAGCGCCAACGCGATCCGGTCGGTGCGGGTGTCCTGCCAGACGATCGCATTGCAGTACGGTCGGCCGGTGCGCCGGTTCCACACCAGCGTCGTCTCCCGCTGGTTCGTGATGCCCAGCGCGACAATGTCTTTCGCGGACAGGTTGGTCGCATTGAGCACTGTCATCAGCGCCGACGTGGTGCGTTCCCAGATCTCGACCGGATTGTGCTCGACCCAGCCGGCGCGTGGCAGGATCTGCTCGTGCTCAAGCTGATGGCGGCCCACTTCGGCGCCGTCGTGGTCGAAGATCATGCAGCGGGTGCTGGTGGTGCCCTGGTCGATCGAAGCGATGAATTCGGCCACGTGCTGTCCTCCCCACGAATCTCGTCCATCATGGACTACGCGGGCGCGCGATCCTGTCAGAGGCCGCCCAGGGCTAGCAGTCCGATGTCGGGAGCGAACGCGTCAACGCCGGCGAACGAGAAGAGCGGCGTGATCGCGCCGCCGACGTCGTCGATGCCAAACTGGAGAAGCGAGGGAATCGTGAGAAGAACTTCGCTCGTGTCCGATCCCGGGGCGCCGGAATAGACGTCGACGTCAAACGTCGTCGAACTGAATGATCCGACGAGGTAGTTATCGAACGCGAAGTTTGCGGTGAGGCTCAAGGTATCCGTGTCCCCGTCGATCGGAAACGGTCCGATAGTCACGATGCCCGCGGGAGGTGCTCCCGCACCGCCAAGGTCGACCAGACCGGTGTCGGGACTGACGAAGTCGAACGGGTCGAACGAGTAGAACGGAGTGGTCGTTCCGTCGACATCGTCGAACCCACCTTGGAAGAGCAGCGGAATCGTAAAGACATAATCGGCGCTACCCGATCCCGGGGGGCCTTGATAGACGTCGAGGTCAACCGGGTATCCGTCGAAGGACCCCGTGGTGAAGTTGTCGAAAGCCAAGCTTGTCGAGCTCCACGTGACGGTGTCGGCGTATCCATCGATTGCGTAAGGGCCCAGGGTCACCAAGTCGTCGCCGGTGTCCGCGCACGCGACAGGGCTCACTACCAGCGCGGCCAGCGGTGACGCCAGCAGCGCGCTAACAGCGATTCCGACGACGCCGGCCATCCGGCGGTGACTGCGGTTCATTGTTAATTCCTAAATCTGAGCTGAGATTGTTTCAAGTTTTCGACGCAAGCGTCAACACCGTGTTCCGTTAATCCGCCGAGATGCGCTCGTCGGCATTCCGCCACAATCAGCTCTTTCGGCCGATCTGTTGCGCAGGGATAAGCAAACCGGTTGCATCAGCGATGTGGGCGACGAGGTCAAACGGACCACCTACGAGCGGGTAGACCGGCAGGAGTACCGGCGCAAGGTGCAGTTGTGCCTCGACGTCTTCGAAACCATGCTCGCCCAAACCAGCTTCGAATTCGAGCGCCCGCTAACCGGGATGGAAATCGAATGCAACCTGGTCGATGACGACTACCAGCCGGCGATGTCGAATCAGGACGTGCTGGCCGCCATCGCCGACCCGGCGTATCAAACCGAATTAGGCGCCTACAACATTGAATTCAACGTGCCGCCGCGGCCGCTCGGGGGCCATACCGGTCTTGAGCTGGAAGCCGAAGTGCGGGCCAGTTTGAACGCCGCTGAGACGAAGGCCAGCGCGGGAGGCGCCCACATCGTTATGATCGGCATCCTGCCGACGCTGATGCCCGAGCACCTCACCGGTCGCTGGATGAGTGAGTCGAGCCGCTATGCGGCCCTCAACGAAGCGATCTTCAGCGCCCGCGGCGAAGACATCCATATGAATATCAGCGGGCCGGAGCCGCTCAGCCTGATCTCGCCGTCGATCGCGCCCGAATCAGCCTGCACCAGTACGCAGTTGCACTTGCAAGTGTCGCCCGCCGATTTCGCGAGCAATTGGAACGCCGCCCAGGTGCTGGCCGGGCCGCAGCTGGCGCTCGGGGCGAATTCGCCATATTTCTTCGGTCATCAGTTGTGGTCCGAAACCCGCATCGAACTGTTCACGCAGTCCACCGATACCCGGCCCGATGAGCTCAAAAGCCAGGGGGTGCGGCCGCGGGTGTGGTTCGGCGAACGCTGGATCACATCGATCTTCGATCTGTTCGAAGAGAACGTCCGCTACTTCCCGTCGTTGCTGCCGGAGGTGTCCGACGAGGATCCCGTCACCGAACTCGCCGCCGGACGCACTCCGCACCTGCCGGAGTTGCGCCTGCACAACGGCACCGTGTACCGGTGGAATCGGCCGGTGTACGACGTCGTCAATGGCCGGCCGCATCTGCGGGTGGAAAACCGCGTTCTGCCTGCCGGGCCGACGGTGACCGACATGCTGGCCAATTCGGCTTTCTACTACGGCATGTTGCGCACGTTGTCCGAGGAGGACCGTCCGCTGTGGACGCAGATGAGCTTCGCAGCGGCGCAACAGAATTTCGTGGAGGCCGCTCGGCGAGGCATGCAGGCAAGCCTGTACTGGCCGGGATGGGGTGAGGTAACCCCCGCAGAACTGGTGCTCGCCGAACTGCTGCCGATGGCACACGACGGACTCGAGCGGTGGGGCGTCGCCAGCGAGGTGCGCGAACGGTTCCTCGGCGTGATCGAGGGCCGCGCCCGCACCCGCCGCAACGGCGCGGTGTGGCAGGTCGCTACCGTACGTGCGCTACAAGACGGCGGATTGGCGCGGCCTGCAGCGCTGGCCGAGATGCTGCGGCATTACTGCGAGCGCATGCACACTAACGAACCGGTGCACACCTGGGACACAGCGGCCGGTTAGGCGCCGAGACCCGCTGCGGCGCCGGCACCACGGGGCGAGCATGGAGGTTGTTACTTCTTCAGGTCCTTGGACACGATCTTCGCCAGCTCGTCGCGGTCGGTGACATCAAGCTTGATGCAGGCGCGATAGATGTGACCTTCGACGGTACGAACGGAAACCGTCAGCCGGTCGGCGATCTCCCGGTTCGACAGCCCAGCGGCAATGAGCGAGGCGATCTCTCGCTCGCGGGAGGTGACCGGCAGGGGCTGGCCGGCGGACCTTATCGCTGGCGATATCGCGCCGCCACATTGCGCTGCCAGCCGTAAAGCGCGAGCTGCCGATTCAGAGCATTCCCGCCGCCGTCCTGCTTGACCGTGCCGCGCGGCGGCCTGTGCAGCCGCGTCCGCGGCCGACATCATCAAACCGGTTTCTTCGAAATCCACGCTGACCCCGTCTAGCGCCGAACCGTCCAGCTCGGCCACCGCCGCCGCATGGCGAGCGTATAAACCCACCAGCCGTCCGCCGACATGTTCCGTCAACGCTGCCAGCCGAGGTGCGACCGTGCGGTCGCCAAAGCGGGCGGCGTGATGCAGTGCCTCTGCTACCACGGCGTACTGACCCGACCGGTCCGCGAGATCGGCAGCTTTACAGGCGAGTTCGGCAGCCGGCCGCTCGCCGCGGGTTGCCGCGGTCAACCAGGATTGCGCGACGATCCGCTGCGGTTCGTGCAAAGCCATCGACCGGCCGGCGTGTTGCTGGCAGTCCTCCAGGACCCGCTCGGCCTGCTCCGTGCTGCCCAACGCGGCGTAGGCCCTGGCCAACAGCAGTCGTGCGGGCAAGAGCCAGGGCAGCGGGTCCTCCGCATTGAGCGCCGCGAGCGCCTGCTCGAGAGACGACACGGCATCGGGGAACCTACCGCGATAGATAGCGATAAGGCC
>Ga0335072_10010382_pt1 | contig 13417 bp, 10 predicted proteins | sample Lox_Sample_21_FD_206725 | JGI IMG/M metagenome (GOLD analysis project Ga0335072, IMG submission 206725) | Soil microbial communities from Loxahatchee National Wildlife Refuge, Florida, United States - Lox_Sample_2.1 | ecosystem: Environmental > Terrestrial > Soil > Wetlands | place: USA...
TTTTCTCAAAATCATTAAACAATATTCTCTACGGTTTCCCCCAGGTCGCCACCATTGTACAGACAAGTTAAGCTCAAGCTGAATCTAAGTTGACTGCGGTCAAATAAAGCGTAGTTAGCCACAGCATGCATTTATTCATGTTCACTTTGGAACAGCCTATCAAATCAGGGTATTTCGCAGTGCCGCTAACGTATTTCTCACATTGTGGCAGGCTTCTACACCAAATATTGGTATAAACAACCTCTTCAAAGTGAATTCTCGGCAAACGCACTTCCTGATCGAGCTAATTCACTCGCCTATGTATATTTCGATCTCTTCCTCTTCCTCTTCTTCCTTTCTACATATTCTTCAATCTCTTCCTCTTCCCCTTCCTCACACACACACACTCTCTCTCTTTCTTTCTTTCACACTCAACCTTCCTTACTCCTACCAGAGACGTGGCTTTCCAAGACAGTCAAAGTCTATAAGTTATTCCACCTTCTCACCTTCCTTTCTGAGCGTTTGTTAATTCTTTGTTGACCGCAGGCAACTTACTCAGACCTTTCCTGTCTTCTCAGCCAGTACATCTCAGCCAAAATACGCCAAGCCACAAAAGCCGACTGATTCTGGTAAAGGCCCCTTCTTTCCTCTTCTTAGACAAGCAATGGATGCTAATTAAGTTGACTCTAGTCAACTTACCCAACCATGGCAGGCAAGAAGCGTCCAAATCCCGCGCCTCCGGATAACCAAGCTAGCAACAGCAGTACGCCACCACCACCAAACAAGAAGGTGAAAGTCGTCGACGCAGCCAAACTTCGGACCGCTATTGCAAATGCTATACGCGACAACCCCCCTGGTGTACGGATCGTCATAATGGGAAGCTTGGATATGACACCTTTGTTAGCCGGATACCTGAATGTTCCAGACACGCAGGCGCTGCGCGACTTGATCAACGATATTACAAACTCGCCTGAGGGTAAAGCTTGGTGTGAGGCAAGGAAGGTCGGCTTTGGGGTCAACGGCTTGAGTGAGACGGCTTTGTGGGCAACGAAAACGCTTTTCAAATTCGCTAGCGATCCAGCATTCCTATCTGATGAGGATTTCAAGGGTGGCATACCATTGGATACCAAGAGGTGGCCAACAAATGACAACACCCGTGGATACGCCAGTTGGTTAGTAACGATGTACAATATCATCCAGGCACATCCCGATTCCTTTCCCTCAAGCCAGAGCGACGAGACTAAGAAGTCATACCTGGCCGACATCCACATTGAGAACTGGCACCGGGCTTACCATATCTTGCGTGTTATTTGGCGAGAGAAAAATGAATCCCGAAGCAATTTGAAGTCCACAGGCGTCACCAAATCGAAAGTGCAGAAGAAGCTTGCTGTGACGCCTACGTTCTTTACCGATGCTGATCTCCGAGGTGTTAGTACCGAAGAAGATTCTAAGTTGACCGAGGGCAACTTAGAGCTGGACCAATATCTTGAGGACGAGGCGGACCATGCTGAGGCAGAAGAGGCTCAGCAGAACGAAGGAGGCGATGAAGAGCTGAATGAGCAGGAGCAGGACGAAGTTTTTGAAACGTTTGAGGCCTCTTTCAAAACCGTGCCAACAAATCTGGATGAGATCAACAAGGAAAATTGGATGCCAAGGTTGGATGAGACAGCCAAAGGCCAGCTCCTGGCACATATTGGAAAGCAGGCTAAGGTATTGTGGCCATTGGACATGTCGCCTACAGCAGCAGCTGGGATGGAGGCCGGCGCGTTTACAGAGCAAATTGTGCAGGAAGCAGACGTGGAGGGTGTTGCATGCCAGGGCGAGATGGACCAAAAGGATCGCGAGAGCTTCTGGGAGATGCAGCGCACGATGAACAATGTCAGCTCGCGACCAGCTGACTACGTCCAGTGCTGTCAGGATCTTGATCTGGATCCCATTCAACCAATGATTGGACCACTGACATTGAAGCCATGGCAGGTGACGGGTGCATGGTGGATCTTGTGGCAATGGAAGTGGGGATTGGGGAGCGCGCTCCTCTCAGATGACGTTGGCCTTGGGAAGACAATTACTGCTCTTACTGCGCTTCAGCTGGGAGCGGCTCTTGCAAGCAAGTATGCAAAGTTGACCACGGTCAACTTTGGCTCTGACCTGAGTCTGCTTCCGCCGTACAAGCCCACCCTCATTGTGTGCCCAGCCTCTGCCTTTGCTGTTTGGAAGGAGGAACTAGCTCACTTCCCCAAGCTCCAGCTCCATCTCTGGGCAGGATCAGTCTATAAAGCTGACGTGAGAGACCGATATCGAACCTTGGAGAGCAGCCCTGAGGCCTTGATAGACTTAGCAAAGAAATTTCCATCAACGGACCCAGCGACGGCATGTCAGGTCATTCTAACAACCTACCAGACATTCCATATGCGGACTCTCCACTTTGAAGAGTTGTCTGCCCAGAAGAGCAAAGGAAAAGGCCGTGCAGTGGCCGAGCAGACTGTCAGGCCGAGCTTGGAAGAGATCGATGATGACGATGACCAGGAGCTTTCAGAGGAGCAGATGCGCCGTCTTAAGACCGACCTCCCAGCAGTCTTTGGAATTATTATTGCCGACGAATCCCACAAACTGAAATCCGTGCGCACTCGCACACATCAAGCCGTGGTACTCGCCCTTCCAAAGAACATATTGTTGATAACTGCTACGCCTACCATCAACCGCTCAGTGGACCTTTTTGGCTCTCTTAGCATTATTTGGCGCCACCTACACGATGACCTGCTTGAGAAATTGGACTTCAACCCCGACGAACCACCACGTGCAGAGATTCAGGACTTTGAGAATGCTGTGTCCCAATTTGACAAGTTGACCACAGTCAACTTACTCAATCTCCCACAATACATCCAGTTTCTCTATCCAGCGACTTTTCTGTCCCTCACCAATCGAGAACGTCAACTCTCTATATCCACCGCCGGCAGGATACTGCCACTTATTCTCTCTCTAATCCAACTCCGCCGGGTGAAGGGTCAGGAGATTGATGTACTAGGCAAGACAGTTGTCATTGGCAGCGACATTCCCCCGTATCGAGTCACTACCATTGAGCTGGAGATGAGTTTGGAGGAGTATCGTCGGTACTTGCATATCCATGAGAGATTGTCCAATTCGTTGGGTGGCGGTGGCGCGGAAGGCGATGTGGCCACGCCTGATTCGGAAGGGCACATCAATATGGCAGCGCATCGGCTATTGAGTCATGCCAGTGTGCATCCTGGTCTAGATCGGTTTCGAAAGAACAAGAAAGCCAGCACTGCAAAAGTGGTAACTTGGAATGAGCGCAGAGACTATGGATATGCGTTCTTCCACCGGCTTACACGCTTGGACGAGTGCGCCCCTCCATATCGAGAGCGTGTTGGTGCTGCGCTTTCCATCTCCGGAAACAGCGTGAAGCTTCAGTGGCTTGCAGGGAAAGTCTATGACGTCTGCATTGGCAAGAAGGAGAACTTGATTGTCTTCGTCGCATGGCCTACTACGCAGTGGTTGGTCGAGATGTTCCTCACAACGGTAGGTGTGCCAGTGCTGTCTATCCGTGCAGCACATAGTCGCATGCAGCGCGCTATGACCCAGGAGCAATTCAACCATCTAGCCACCGTTGGTCATGTCCTGGTAACCTCTCTTAAGTGTGGTGCTACTTCGATGAACCTTCAAAAAAATTGCCGCTCCATAGTCTTCTTGGAAGTGCCTGAGTCGGCCAATGTGACAGCCCAGGCAATTGGCCGCGTGCATCGAATTGGACAAACAAAGCGTCAAGACATCTACATAGTGTCCAAGAACCATTCATATGACCAGAAACTGCAAGCCATTGCGGCTCAAAAGATGTATGGGCAGATTGCAGGTCAAAGCAATTTAGATTGCACGGATGAAGAGATTGACATAGCCCGGCAGCAGGTGTCTCCCAGGGAGGAGGAGGAGGACGAAGAGGAAGCTGAAGATGATGTTGATGACGAACGTGAGGCTTTATTGGAAGAAGCTGTTCTGGAGCGCGCTCAATACAACAAGGTCATCGCCCTCTACATGAGCACGTTTGGACAACGATCACCTCGCCACGACTGGGATGATGTTCGGCAGCTCGCTGAGAAGGACTCCTTGCCCTCTGAAAATGTAGAGGGCAAAACAATTCAGCGTAAGTTTTTCATCTAAGTTGACCATGGTCAACTTAGATCTCTTATCAATGCATAACTAACTCATTTTGTTGTAGCACGCAGAGAGGCCCTCAAACTAGTTAAACAGCATACTAGGTTCGTGCCTCGGGATAACGCCAAATTCCTGTTCAGAACACGCTCCAAGAAGTTGAAAAAGCTTGCGATGGCCAGGGCCACCAAGAAGAATCTTTCAAAAGAGCAGCAGGATCCACAGTCTTCGAGCAGCACTGTGACAGGCTCAACCAGCAGCTCAAAGAGTCCTTCAAAGGATACAGCTGTGTCCAAGGCTTCCAAGTCCTCTAGCAACACAACGCCCACCAAAAGCGACACCACAAATGGCGCCCCCAATGATTCTCGTTCTGGCAGCACTACCACTACCAAAAGTATTGGCAAAAAGGGCTCTCCCAATGATTTACCCTCTGGCACGACCAACACTAGCAAAAGTACCGGCAAAAAAGGCTCTCCTAATAATTCGGCCTCTGGCAGCACCACCACCCCTGGAAATGTTGGCAAAAAGGGTCTTCCAGATGTTTTGCCCAACTTGCAGAAGCAGCCGAAGCCGTCGAAGCAGCCGAAGCAGCCGAAGCAGCCGAAGTTGCAGGAGTCTACGCCATCAGAACCTCAGTTGGAAGCGGGCGGAAGTGGTAAGAGTATGTGCTAAGACTACCCTTTACCTACTAAAGTTGACCGCGGTCAACTTAGACATATAGAGCTAACATTGATAATAGAGCCAAACTTGCGCCTGGTTGTAAAATCCAGCAATTCAGAGGCCGGACCGTCGAAAGGATCATCAAAGAAGGGGAAGAGCGCATAAACCTGACGTGGTTCTGCCTCCTTAGGCTTGGTTGGGCAAGTGGCGTTGGGCTCTGCAAGAGAAATGGACTCTGGGCTTAATTTAGCCACATCATGTATTCTAGTAGAGAGGCCTATCAATTGGCCTTTGCAGACACTGCCTTGACAGCACGCGATAATAAATTTTGATTTCATTGGAACCGCTCATGGCAAAGTTTGTCAATGCATCTACGCTATCTCTTATATGTACTGGCGTATCATCTGCCCTGGTAAAGCTGACAGGCGGTGAGAGTACGCCTCTGAAACTCGGCCGAACCTATTAGGGTAAACTTATAGTTGGAATGGCTTAGCATAGCGTACTCGGATACGTTGGCAACAGTAAGATGGAAAAGGTTCTGATTTAATTGCAGAAGACACTCTTTGTAAGCCTTCAATTCAGGTAGTTTGGATTTACGCTCTCCTAGCCTTTGACCTAAGATTCTATGACAACATCATGCCGCGACAAAAGAAGTCAACAGAGGAGAAGCTGGCCAAAAGCCAAGAGCGGACAAGAAGGTGGCGAGCAAAGAAGAAAGAGGCAGAAGGCCAGGTAGAAGAGGCCATACCATCCAGGTCCATTCAGATAGGAGATGAACAGACGCCTCAAGGTTAGACATGACTTTACCATACTTGCATCAAGCTGTAACAACGACGTATAGCTAACAAATGTATACATATATAACAGATTACAAAAGCAGCGAACCTTTTGTACAATCTCGGCCTAGAAGAACAAAAGACGAGATTCGGGCACAGACTCGAGAGCGTACTCGACGCTACCGGCTGCGAAAGAGGCAGGCAGGAGAAGAGATTTTTGACAGAGCCGTACAGGAATTCAATGAAGACGTAGGATATGAGGTTCTCTTAGATCCTGGAGCAGCTACACATGGAGATAAGGCTCATGAAACTGGAGCGTCTTCTAGCAACCAACCTAATTTGAAGCCTATATTGGAAGAAGAAGCTATAGAAGAATTTGCATCCCTTGTAATTGGTAAGGCTTTCCCTGCTAACATCAACTTTTGAAGTTGACTGTAGTCAACTTATATTCCAACTCTTGTTTTATACTTAAACATTTATTTCTTTAGCAGCGAGCTATATCACTTGCTTACTCAAGGCTTTAGATGACACTTCTCAAGAGTACATTTCTAGCAATAATGAAATTTCTACTACACAGCCATTCAGCAGTCCATATACTAGGAGCAATATTCATAGTCAAGATGTTAGAGCTCAGCAATCTCGTTTTTCAGCTGGAGCAAAAGAATCACCTGTGCTAGAGCCAAGCGATAAGGAACTGGAAGCGACTTCCAGAGCAGACTCTGTTGTGGCGCCTTTTGGTTTGGAATCAAGTCCAGTTTACACAGGATCCTATAAATCAGCCAGGTTTCCCAGAGGAGATTTATCAGAGATTGAAGATTCTCAGTCTGTAGCATCTCTGCTGACAAGCAGTGCAAGCGAATACAGAACTCTGAGCGAAGAGAATGCTGCATCATCCTCTGACGAGCTAGGCAAAACAAGTCTAATAGATGATGCAAGCATAAGCACTCGTGTCTTAGACTCAGTATACCAGGAGCGGTGTAATTGTGGTTAGTTGGATGCCAGTGTTGTTTCAACGTTGTTCATATACTAACTGTTTGATAGATGAGCCTCACCACGAACAAAATAATTTTACATGCTCTCTTCAAGGCATGGTGGATAACTGGCAAAAGATTATAGCCCCTATAAACAAGGACAGTGTACAGAACTTCCCTCTAGATTTACCTACACTAGCATTTAAGAATGCTAGCCCTGACGATTCCTATCCAATACACTGGAAGTCTCTTCTTGCTGGAGGCGAAGAAGAAATACTCCGCCTGAGCTTTCCACTCTCAGAAATTGAGAGTCCAGAACTGAATTATGAAATCCAACGGCGATGGGATATTGATAGCTTTATTGCACATGCAGCAACATTAGGCGTGCATCGTGGTGGGTTTAGCCTATCATATAAGCCTTCATACCTAAGACGAATTGTACAAAATCAACGAGTAACGATCTGTGGCTATCAGGTCCATAAGCTAAAGCAGTTACGATTAGGTCATGGATTGTTGGCTGGAGGGTTTGGATATGACTGTCATGTCTTCTTTCCTCATATGCCTCTTGGAAAAGGCCAAAGCACTCACCTTTCTAATAGCGCACAGTCTATATGGCTTGACCATATCGTCTTGCCATCACTCCGAGCTACTTGTCCTCCTGATATTGTTCAGCATCATCCATGTAGTTTTGCTGATGCTAATTTCAAGGCCAATGTTAAGCAAGAGTGTTTTGTCTCAGGCTCAAAGCAGGCAATCAATTTGCAATATACTATCCCAGAGGAGTTCTTAGAGGCATTCTGGTCTGAGGTAGTACAGCGTTCCAACACACTTCAAGGAACTAACAACGGCTTTGACAACCACTTTCGAAACCCCTTTCTTGTTGTCTCTGGCCATGGACTTAAGCTCTTCACAAAGAGGGACGGAGAGGCCAAAGCATGTGTTGATTTTCTTGCTCACCTAGACCAGTGTTTTCAGTTCAAAATGGACATGGAATGGGAAGCTTGGTTTGACCTAGGGGTTGAAGACGTGCCTAAAACCATGGAGCCTTCTAGTACAGGAGTGACCTTTCTACGAAAAATGCACTGCCTTGACAGCTGGGCCAAGAAGTTTGCGTCTCCTAATACTAAGTCTGACTATCTCAAGATAACCAAATACCATTGGCTTGCTACTAGAGATGCTGGAAGTGTTAGTGCAGAGCTGTTACCTACAAACAGCCTACGAAAGACTGGCGGCATTGCATATGCCAAAGCGTACAATATTAACAAAGAGATCTTTGCCACGCTGGTACAAGGCCATATACCATTTCAGAACAGTCAGCTTGAAGCTATTGCCTACTCTCAGCAACTTATTGACAGCTGGTACCAACATAATAGTATCCATGGAAGGCGCTTCTCAGCTAAGAAAAGAGATCAACTCATTGCAGCATACTGCTTTACTAAGCAGCGTCTTTCTACATCTCTTCAAGACTCAAGCAGCTATAGTTATGGTGCACGGCAGGAATGTCGCATAAACTATCAAGCTTTGCAATTAAGAATAGCTGCTAATGAGATGGAAATTGGAGACACTGCTAGTTTAGAATTACTTAAGTTGCCCACGGTCAACTTGGATAATAGGACTGAAGGCAATAGCCAAGGTGAAGGCTCTCAAGCTAATAGCCACCGCCCATACTGGATCCTCTCAACCAGAGTGGTAAATGCTTTTGCTGCAGCAGCGATTAATCGTTGGCTACTATGCCTAGAGCTCCTAATTTCTCAAGTCAATGCTACAATGAATGGTCAGCCATCTATTCCAGTTGAACAGCAGTTGATAAATGGAGCTATGGCATCAACGCTTCTCCGTATGCTCTGCCTTAGCATAGGAGGTGATGCTTCTAAACATCACACTTTGTGGTGTCATAGCTGGCGTTCACATTTTAAGCACCAAGAGGACAGTAATGGAAGAGATGACAATGACAATGAGAATGGCGATGAGAATGACAATGAGAATGACGATGAGAATGACGATGAGAATGAGGACACATATAAGAGGCAGGGAAAGCGTTATTCCATCCAGTATGGATTAGGATTAAAAACTTGCGTGAAGAAGTACGGACTTGCTTGGCTGCCAAAAGAGATGATTTATTGGAACCTTGGTCTTCCTATCTTCACTGAAGATGCAATGAAGCGTGTTCAACTTATAGCCAATGCACTTCAAAAGTCACTTACTAAAACAACCAAGATCCAGTTCAAGATCAAGCAGGAAGACCAACAACTTAGCTACTTAGCAGAGTGCTTATATGCTAATGATACATTGGATTGGGCTCTTCAGGTTGCTGCTGAACTTGTAGTTCAAGACTATGTTAAGACTGTGATTAGCTTACTTGCTAGTCGATGGGACAACAACTCAAGAAATGCTACTCAACTGCTTCAACGTTTTATTAATGAAGCTGGGCTTACCAAAGCACAAGCTAATGGATTCCATGGTCTTACTTATAGCCTTGTAGAGCAAATGATTCAAGGCCCGCCACGGATAATTCTAGCCCGGAAATCACGCAATCAGACAGCTCAGAATAGAAGGCCTCAGTTTGAATACTACAACACTGGCCGCTGGGAGGACAAGGTTTTTGCCTTATTTGCTTGGAATGATGAGCAAGAATACCAGAAAAAGAAACGTAGCTGGGAAAACTCTTCGTTTCGACAGCTTACACAGCGTCTTCATAGCCTAATCCAGGAAAAAAAAGGGTCTGAAGTAGCTTACCAGTTTCTTATGCTACTGAAAAAGACTGCTGCAAGATCACTTTGGATCATCCCACAATATGACTTTGACAAGCTAGCAGTTGTTTACAAGCCTTCAAAACACAACACTTCAGAAACACAGAATTCAATTCGTAACTTGACTCTCTTACAGCGAACAAACTGGATCTTTCCACAACTTGAACCTAAATATGCAGAGAGTCTTGAATGGATTACAGGGCATTGTTCTACCAACAAGGAGCAGAGCAGCCATGATGTAAGAACAAGACGATTCTATAAGACAAGACGATTCCATAAGAAGCACCTGCTAAAAGGGTTACGAAGGCCTACACTCCAGGTACATGGTTTTTTTAATAGTGTGCAGTGTTTTCCTAAAGATCCTAAAAGCATAGGGTTAAAGAAGGAAAAAAGGCTAAGGCTACAAGCAGCTAAATCATTTTACCAAAACTTAGAGGAAGAGAACGAACTAAGCAATGAAGAAGATAGTGAAAGTGGAGAAAGTAGAGAGAGTGATGAGAGTGATGAGAGTGATGAGAGTGATGAGAGTGATGAGAGTGATAAGAGTGATGAGAGTGATGAGAGTGATGAGAGTGATGAGAGTGATGAGAGTGATGAGAGTGATGAGAGTGATGAGAGTGATGAGAGTGATGAGAGTGATGAGAGTGATGAGCGCGATGAGAGGAGTGAGCGCGATGAAAGTAGTTAGCGCAATGAGAGTAGTGGGAGTGGGAAGTACAAAGAGAATGAAAGAGAGTGGAGAGGGCACTTAAGAGAATAGCTAAAAATGCATTCACTAGTTTAGTAATGGCAACTGTGGAATGAGTGTTAGCCAAGACAAAAGACTTAGTAGGCTTGCCTAAGTTGACCATGGTCAACTTTACCATAGGTAGATATCACAATCTAACAGCTAGCTATTCCTAAGGCCTACTCACTGTACGCCTTAATATTAGTTTCCCTTACAAGTAAAGTTAGCATAGCTTTGTTGCATTTCTTTCACAGCTGGTTTTGCTTACGTTTAGCCTTTGGGAGCATAGCTGAAAGTAGACAAGCCTAAAGCAGTTTTATGCTGTTTTCAGCCATTTTGCAGCAGACAACAAAGAGCCGCTGTACAAGCGAACCGTCATCTCAACAAAGGAAAGTTACGCTTTTCTTGAAACGTAACAACCGAAGCGCTTAAAATGTTTCTTTGTTAACAGTCTTCTAACAAAGCCCTGTTGCCCTGATGATGAAGCATTTAACTACAGGTTAATACCTCTCTACTTTGGTAGTTTTGCTTTTTTACACTCTATCAACTTGCTAGTAAGTTGCTGCTTACTGTGAATTTTATGCTGTTTATACGTTATGTCTTTTCGCAAGCTAACTGTAACTTAAATACTAGTTATACGCACACTATCAGCTCAATGTCAGACTTCAACAGACATCCTGCAGACGGCGCAGTCCTTAAGGTTCCCTACCCAAATCATAGGCGGAATTATGTTGATAGACATGAGCCTTTTGTTAGAGAAGGAGATAACACACCCTACAAATCAGCAAGTCAACGCTTATCAGACCAGATAAATAAGGAAGGCCTTCCAAGACGTCAAGTTTGCTTAGGATGTCTGAAAGCTCTTGGAAACGGCAAGAAGGAAAACCCTTATGGGCGTGGTAACAGCAAGTGTCTAGAGCCGTTTAGGTAAGTAGTCTTTACTATTTTAGCAATAACTAATAGCTGTGTAGCTGCGTTGTTTGGGACGGTGCTGGGAATGGTGGAATACAATGTGCTCGCTGTGTAGGACAAGGCCAAGAGTGCCTCTCGGTATAACAACTTTTGTATTACTACCGATTCGGTAGCTAATAGCTGCAGATCCCTGAGGACTTCTTCGACGACGTAAAGCCTATTCTCCAAACTGTCTCTGAATATAACACCAACATACAGGTTGCGCCTGTAGAGCGGACAGACACTCAAAAGGAGATGATTGAGAAGACCATTGCAGCTGCTAAGGCCGTGGCGAGTATTATCCAAAATGTTCAGCAGGCAGAGAACAAACATGACCCAGCTAGAATCAAGCAAAAGATTCAGAAGGCTACAAGAGGAGAGAATGGGCCTAGTTTCGAAGATATTATGGAGGAAATAGACAAGCTTCAACAAGCTGTGAGTGATCAGAAAAAGGAAGTTACAGCGCTGAAAAGAAGCAATAGTCGAACTCTTTTGTAAGTAATTCTTTGACTATATGCTAGCTATTGGTTAACTATAAAACATAGGATTGTAGAGCAGATATTCACAACTGTAGGCCGTCTAGCTGCTGCTTGGGAAGCGACTCAGCAGCAGTTTCCTGTTCTTAGAGTAGCTGAAGGCCAGGCAGTTCAGAGACGCCAGGTATCTTTTGGGTTGGCAGCTCTTCCTGAAGATGTGCCTTCACCAGAGATCCCTGAAGAGCATGAACAGCCTGGAAAACGGCGTCGAGGCTACTAATAGCTATATAGTTAGTACTATAAATCAGACAGCCTGTAAGTTGACTACGGTCAACTTAGATTATATAAGTAGGATAATAGTTAACACAAGGTTGCAAGCAAGGCTACAATTGTATTTATATTGCACAACAACTCTCTTTTCTTCTTTCTATTTTTCTTTAGCTTAGTATTCTTATTAGTAAATGCTAAACCTAAGTATATTTGCGACTTTTTGTTCTGTGCTGTTATACTAAGCTTACTTTACTTTTTATTCTTAGCAAGGAATTCAAATCAAACTCACTCTTGTCTCTTACATCACATTGTATAAGATTAACTCTAGGCTCTGACTTCAACTCTAATTCAAGACTCTTACTGTCGCGGCGAAGGAAGTCTGTATATATATAATAGCTGTGTACTCTTACTGTAAACGTAGGTAAGGACAGGAACAAGACAAAGAGTAGAATAGAAGGAGGTAATCTAACAAAGCTACACAACAAGACCTGCTCTAAGAATACAATAATGATTGCGATGAATAAAAAGATGATAATAAAGGAGTGTATAAATTGACTAGTAAAGGTAGAAGCACTTTAAGTACTTGCTAGCTAGACCTGTAACCTTGCTGAACATGTGACTTTCAACCTGGCTACATGAAACCCTATAACATTACTTTTAATTCTAACTCTGAAATCTAAACTCTGAACTTCTATTATTTGAGCTTTTGATTTTCTAACTTCTAATCTTAAACCTAGCAAGCGTTATAGAGGGTTACAAGGAGGCTGAAGCTATCTTGCAAGCTATTTAGAATTAGAGGATATACTGTAATAATAAATAGAGCAGATAGAACCTTCTATAGAAGGCAAGCTTAAGTTCTATCACTCTTAGCATAATATACTTAGCATTTACAATATATTGTTATTCTTACCCTTTACTATACTATGCTGCTTCTTTATTATATTGTAATTCTTTCTGTTATCCTCTAGCTATCTTAGCTATTATAATACTATACTGCTATTATTATAATAACTATAACAGTTTAGCTTAGCTCTTGCTTTCTATTATCTAACTTAAGATATATCTACAATGTAACAGCATGTACAAATTGCTCTTGTTAGCAATGCTCTATAGATTGTGTAGCAGACCAGCATGTATAGAATTGTAGAAGACAACTAAGCTTTGTAGATTACTACTATTAAAGATGCTAAGCTAAGAAGAGAAGAAAAGGAAGAGAGGGGAGAAGCATAACTATCTATATATATAAGCTGTTTATATATTCTTAGCGCCGCCTCTAATAACTGCAGTTGTTAGAGATTCTTAGCTAACATAGTTAGCAGTTTCAGTGTTGGTTCAAGATAGTAGTTGTTGTATATATATAACAAACCATTACAGTTACAAGTTTAGCTAGTAGTTTAGCTAATAGTTTGGCTAGTGGTTTGACTAACTGTTATATACAATGTATAGTGTTTTATATTAGAGAAGCAGAGGCCTTTAAAGCCACAACTCTTCCTTTCTTCCTGTTCTTCTTTTTATAACTTAGTATTTTTAATAGTTACAATCTATAAAGCTTCTTTCTTATAATAGCAATTCTGTATATACTATTATAATTGTTAGCAGAACAATTTAGAAGCAGATATAATAATTACAGTGCTTGTATTAATTAAAGTTACTATTCTATAAACACGACCAATGCTCTTTAAATGTTATAGAC
>Ga0335072_10010383_pt1 | contig 13417 bp, 9 predicted proteins | sample Lox_Sample_21_FD_206725 | JGI IMG/M metagenome (GOLD analysis project Ga0335072, IMG submission 206725) | Soil microbial communities from Loxahatchee National Wildlife Refuge, Florida, United States - Lox_Sample_2.1 | ecosystem: Environmental > Terrestrial > Soil > Wetlands | place: USA: Florida...
GCAGCGTGGGCATCGGCCGCAGGAGATCCTGGGCCATACGAACGTGGACCTGCGTGTAGTGGCGCTCACACTCCTCGGGCGTTCGAGACGGAGTCGGGTCGAAGCGCCCGATGACCTTGCCCATCGGGCGCTAGTGCGCCTTGCCGCCGTTCACGGCGGCGGCCTCGGCCGGCACCGCGGACATCGGCATGAACCCGCGCGTGATGTTTCCTTCGGTCAGCTCGGCGCCCACGAGCTGCGCGCTGATTTGACCTTCGACGATGACGAGCACGCGATCGCACAGGTCGGCGAGCTCCTCGAGGTCGCTGGAGCTGACGACTACCGCAGCTCCGTTCTGGGCAGCCGTGACGAGCTCGCGGTGAAGGTCGGCCTTGGCGCCGACGTCGACGCCCTGGGTCGGCTCGTCGAGCAGGAACACCGACGGCTGCTGTGAGAGCCATTTGCCGAACAGGATCTTCTGCTGGTTACCGCCGCTGAAGATGCTGAGCGGCTCGTTGACCGCGTGGGCCGGTCTGACCGAGAGCCGCTCGAACCATTCCGTGGTCCTTGCCGTCTCGGCCCGTCGGCGCAGGAGGCCGCCCTTCCAGAACGGCTTCAGGTCCGGCAGGGTGAGATTCTCGCGCGCGCTCATCGTCATCACGCCGCCGCCAACCTTCCGGTCGGGCGCCAGGTACGCGACTCCGCGACTGATGGCGACATCGGGCCGGCCGGCCGGGAGCGGCCCACCCTTGACCGTCACGTGGCCCGAAGCGCGGGGAAGAGCGCCGAAGCTTGCGCCCAGAATGCTGTCCCGGCCGGATCCCGCGAGGCCCGCGATCCCGACGATCTCGCCGCGTTCCACCCTGAAGGACACGCCCGCAAGCGCCCCTGCGCGTAGATCCTTGACTGCGAACACGGTCTCGTGCTCGCGCGCGGCGGCCCTGCCCACCTTCTCGCGCCGGGACTCGCTCTCCTCCGCGAGCAACTCCTCGCCGGCGAGAAGTTCGACGATGCCGGCGTGGTCGAAATTCTTGACAGGTCCAGCCCCCACGACCCTGCCGTCCCGGAACACCGAAACCTTATGGGCGACGCGGAAGACCTCGCCGAGGTGATGGGTGACGTACAGCACCCCCACCCCGGTCGCGGCCATGGCACTCACCCGGTCGAGCAGATTGTCCACCTCGTCAACCGGAAGCGTCGCCGTCGGCTCGTCAAGGACGAGCAGGCAAGCCGGGTACTCCGGATCCTCTCGCAGCGCCCGGGCGATGGCCACGCCGGTACGCTCCGACGCGCTGAGGGTGGCCACGAGTGCCTTCGGGTCGATGTCGAGGCTGAGCCTCTCCAGGTCGTTCTTGGCCTGCTTGTAAGTCGCCTTCCCGTTGATCGTTCCGAACGACGTGGGAAAGCCGGACCCGAGCGCCATGTTGTCCAGGACGGACAGCGTGGAGACGAGCCCGAGGTCCTGCTGCACGAACCGGCACCCGAGTCGGTAGGACTGAACAGGTGACTCGAGTGGCAGGTCTTGACCCTCCACCCGGATACCACCGCCCGGATCGGGCGCGTGGTATCCGGAGAGGATCTTGATCAGGGTCGACTTCCCCGATCCGTTCTGCCCCAGGAGGGCGTGAACCTCGCCGGGCTCGATCGTCATGCTGACGCCTGCCAGCGCCTTCGTGCGCGTGAATGTCTTCGACACGCCCTCGACTTCGAGCACAGCACTCATCATGTCCTCCTGGAGTTAGTCACCTGGGTGATTCCGTTACGAGCTGAGATGCCAGAGCTTCAGGAACTGCGCCTGGGCATCGGTCGGAGCGCTCCAATTGGTCGTCGAGCCGATCGTGTCCTTGGTCAGGAGCTGCGTCGGCTGCTGGGCCTCCTGGCTCAGCGGAATCGTCGTGCCTTCGGCATCGCGGAACGCGATATCCATGTCCTCGTAGGCCTGGTAGCCGGGGTCGAAACCGGTCCACGCGGCCTCAGAGCCGTTCTTCAGGGCGGCGATGCCGGCTTGATCGGCGGCCTCGCCGATGATCTTGACCTTGCCATTGAGACCGGCGGCCGAGAGGGCGGACGTGACGCCGTCCGCGAACGGCCCATCGTCGAACACGAGATAGTTCGCTGACGGGTTCGACCTGAGCGCCGACACCAAGTCGCTCGGCACCTTACCCGCGACCAGGTCAGGGATCGTGATGTTGGTGGTCGACACCTTGCACCCCGGGCACTGAGCCTTGACCTCGTTCGCGAAGCCGGTCGTGAAACCATCAAGGATCGGATAGGCCGGCACGTGCTCGACCACCGCGTTGCCCTTGCCTCCGGAATCGGAAACGAAGTAGTCCGCCGTGATCTTGCCCATCAGGGCATCCTGGGCATACGCGTCCACCTGGCCGATGACCGGGGAGGTGACGCTGACCGGGTAGACCGAGTCGAGAATCCACTTCGCGCCCGCACTCTTAGCCATCGCGAGCTGCGACGCGGTCAGAGGAAGACCCGCTTCGACGAGGTACTGCGGATGCTTTGCCAATGCCGTTGTCTCGGCCTGGGTGAACGTCCCCGGGTTGGCCGGGTCGTAGCTGACCAGCGAGTAGTTCCAATGGGCCATCTGAGCGAGCTTCGCCAGGCCCTGCTGGATGATCACGTTCGAGGGGTTGTTCGTCCCGAGCATCACGATCGTCTTGCCGGTGGGGGGCGCGGACTTGAGTGGCGTCGTGATGTTGATGCTCGTCGGGAGCGCCTTGTAGGGAGCAAGCGCCGCTGCGGCGGCGGAGGTCGACGCGGAGCCCGAAGAAGCGGCGGTCGAACTCCCGCCGCCCGAGCCCGACGAAGCGGATGTGGTCGAGGAACTCGACGAGCCGCAGGCAGCGACCGCGAGGGCGAGCACCAGCGTTCCGATGATCGCTACGAATCCAAGCGGCCGGCCTCCCCTCCGGCGATTCAGTTTTGTCATGTGTGTCTCCTTTCCGATGTGAATACGGTCACGATTCAGTCGTGACGGCGTCTGACTACGCATACCGCGCGATTGCATGAGAGATCCTGCTTTCAGTGAGGCCTGGCGGCTTCGGAGCCGACGGGTGCGGCGACCTCTTCCAGGGAGGCATCCGCCCCCGTACCGGGCTGTTCTGGGCCTCCCGCCGAGCCTCCCGAACCGCGGCGGAACGCCCCCCTCAGCCGCTGTCCCAGCGCCGACGGCGACCGCTTGATCGACAGCGCGACCGCGATGATCAGGGCGACGCCGTTGAACATGTCACTCAGCCAGCTGGCGCCCGATACGAGCTGTAGCCCCTGGACGCCGATCGCCAGCACGTAGATCGCGAGCAGCGTCCCCCACACGTTGAAACGACCGGGGATCAGCTGCGTCGAACCGAGGAACGCGGCCGCGAACGCCGGCAGGAGCAGCGTCGAGCCGAAGTCAAGCGACGGACCGTTGAGCGACGAGAACATGACTCCGGCGAAACCGGCGATGGTCGCGGAGGTCACGAGCGCGAATGTCGTGTAGCGGTTGATGCGCACGCCCGACAGCCGCGCCGCGTCGGGGTTGCCGCCGATCGCGTACAGGTAGCGCCCAACCGGCGTGTGTGCCGTCAGCCACCACAGGACGAATGCGAGAATCACCAGGTACAGCACCACGATCTGGAATCCGCCGACCGTGGTCTGCGTGAGGTTGTTCCATGCAGTCGACGTGGGCGGGATCGGCTGGCTGTTCGACGAGATGATCACCTCGAGCGCCGCCAGAACGGATCCCATGCCGAGCGTCGCGATGAACGAATTGACGCCGAGCTTGACCACGATGAACGAGTTGGTGAAGCCGATCGCGACCGCCAGCAGGATTCCGGCGATCATCGCGGGGACGACCGCCCAGTGGCTGCCGTTCATGAGGACGATCGTGAAGATCCCCGAGACGTTCGCCGTCGCCCCGACGGACAGGTCGTAGAGACCGGCGGCGAGCGGGATCAGGACGGCGAGGCCGATCATCCCCGTCACCGCCTGCTGCGCGGCGACGCTGTGCAGCGTCGAGGTCGTCAGGAACTGGGAAGGCACCCAGAGCCCGAAGACGACGATGAACAGCGCGCCCAGGTAGAGGCCGCTGAAGCGGTCGAAGCCGGTGCTGAACTTCCGGCGCGAGCGCTCCGGGGTCTGCTTGCTGACGGTTACCACCGGGCCCGTCCCTTCGTCGGGCGGGTCGAAGGCGCTCCGCCGAAGTCAAACAAATCTGATTCGCGCGCCAACGCGGCGCCGGGACCGTCTCGCATGAAGCACCCTCTCCTCGAGGTGAATTGAACTCAGGTCGGGATCCTAGACGTGCTTTGCCCGGAAGTCAAGGTTGATACTTCGTTAGGGCGCAAAAGCGCGCCCTGGCAAGCTGGAACCGCGCATCAGGGGCCTTTAAGAGGCCCCGCCTGACCGCTAACGGCGTACCGCTGACAGAAGCGCCTTCACTTCAGCTACGGCCTCGATCGCGTTCTCGAGGCTCGCCGCCTCGGGCACGAAGTTGAACCGCCGGATGCCGACGTCGAGGTACGGCGCGAGCGCGTCCGCCACCGCCTCGGGCGGACCACACGGCACATACCGCTCGAACCGATCGAACGGAAGCGCGTAGGCGGCCGACATCGTGCGGCTCAGCCGCTGTCTTGCCTCCTCACGGGAGGCGTCGAAGCCGGCCCAGAGCTGAAGGGCGTGCTCCCAGCGAACCGCGCCGCGCCCTGCTTCGGCGGCAACCGTGTCAATCCGGTCGAGCGCCTCGAGCGCGCGGCGCGGCGACACCCATAGCGCCAGCCAGCCATCGCCGAGCCGGCCCGCGCGCGCGAGCGCGGCGTCCGAGCGACCTCCCACCAGGATCGGAATGGGTACCGCCGGCGCGGGGCGGATCGCGCCGCGCAAATCGAAGAACCGCCCCCGGAACTCGACGTCCTCTCCCCGCATGAGCAGCCGCACGCAGCGGAGCGCCTCGGTCGTCCGGGCGCCGCGCTCGCGAGGGTTGATGCCGCACAACTCGAGCTCACTGGGATCGTCGCCGCCGACGCCGACGCCGAACGTGAACCGCCCGGGAGCGAGCAGCGCGATCGTGGCGAGCTGGCGCGCGACGACCGCCGGGTGACGCAGCGCGATCAGGTACACGCCGGTCTGCACGGACAGGCGCGGATGCGCGGACAGGAGCGCGGTCGCCTGAATCAGGCCGTCGGCGCCGTGACCATCGGCGAAGCTGACGTGATCGCCGACGGTCAGGTGGTCGATGCCGGCGTCGACCGCACGCGAGGCGAGCTCACCGAACCGACCGGACCAGGCGCCGAGGTCCTGCTCGCGCAGCACGATCCCGACCCGGATGGGATCGGCGCCCACCGCCCCGGCCTCCACGCCGCGCGTCGCGCTCCGCTACGCCGACGCAGCGCGCTCCGCGGTGGCGGTGGCGGCCGCCTGCAAACCGAACACGAGCGCGCACGCGAGGCCGCCGGCGTAGGCCCGGTGGAACACGCCGCCCCCGTCCGCCCCAGCGGCGAGCAATCCGGGAATGACCTGGCCCGATTCGTCGAGGACCCGAGCCTGAGGGTCGATTCTCAGCCCGCTGAACGTGAACGTGATCGCCGGGATCACCTCGATGATGTAGTACGGCGGCGTGACGAGCGGGGCCGCGTCGAGCTTGCGATCCGGCGTGGGGGCGCCGGCCTCGCACTGGCGGTTGAACTCGTACAGCGTGTCTCGAGAGGCCGAACCCGAATAGCCCCACTCCTCCGGGAGCGCCTCGAACTCGTCGATGTCGTCGGCCACGGCCGCCCGCGCGCCGCGGCGGTAGGCGAGCTGGAACTTGTCGAGTGGCTCGACGCCCTCGACGTAGGGCGCCATTTCCCACTCGTCGTGCACGCGCTGGTCGTAGACGAGCAGCGCGCGCGCCTCGGGCTGATCGAGCACGTACAGCGTGTTGAGGTGATCGCCGATCGTCTCGTCGCAGAAGCGCCGCCCGTCCAGGTTCAGGAGGACGCCGTGCTCGGAGTGGTAGAAGGTGAGATCGGTGAACTCGTAAGGGTTGTTGTACGCGACCTTCGACGGGATCAGATGGCCGTAGAAACCGGAGTTCGGCGGCCCGAAGGCAGCGCCCGCCGACAGTCCGAGCCGGAGCCCGTCGCCGACGCTGTGCGTGTTGGCCCGCAACGGCAGATCCCTCGCGAGCGGGCTGATGTGCTCGGCGCGAAGCTCGGGATCGCCGCCGAAGCCACCGGTGGCGAGCAGCGTCGAGCGCGCGCGGATCACCCGTCGTTCGCCGGTGCCGGTCTGGATCTCGGCGCCCACGACGGCGCCGTCCTCGACCAGCAGCCTCGTCGCCGAGGAGCGCACCAGGACCTCGCCGTGCTCGCGGACGATCCGGTCGCACGCGAGCAGGTAGTTGGCCATATCGGTCGCGGAGCCGCGCCCGTAGCCAAGCACGGTCACCGGGTCGGCCACCGCGACGTCGAGCGAACGGACCCAATCGAGCGCGTCGCCATACTGCTCGACGACTCGCGCCGCTAGCGCGGGATCGGCCTCGGGGTTGACCTCCTGCATCACGTCGACCGTCGGCGCCGTCCAGATGAAGCCGGCGTAGATGGCCGACCCGCCGATCGCCGGGCCTTTCTCCACCAGCACCACGCTGGCCCCGTCGCTGCACGCGCGCGCCGCCGCGCTCATCCCCGCCATACCGCCGCCGAACACGAGCAGATCGACGGTCGAAGCTGAATCCGACATCTCCAGAACTCCTTGTATTCCCTCAATTTGAACTGACGTAAGCTTGGCGGACATGAGCTTACTTCAGTTCAGGAGAATGCGCCAGGGATCGACTTGCCCGCGCGGGCGCGCACTCGTGAATGCTTGAGAGTTGGCGGGCGCATTGAACGGCGGGCACCTGAAGCAGGGGTGGGGTCGTCCCGGGGACGTGGTCGCGGGGCGCGAGCATGCATAACCTGCCAACGGACCGGCTCCGGCCTGACCGTGGCAGATCTCGCATGCCCCAGATGCGTGACATGCCACGGTCCCCGACCCGCGGCTCGAATGTCAGGTTACGCATGCTCCGCGACGCTCCACCACGGATCGGGGGACGCGACACCCATGCTCCAGGTGCCCGCCGTTAAATCGCGCCCGCTCACTCTCAGCGATTCAAGGGAAAGCGCCCACGCCCGCAGCGCAAGGATTCCGCGCGGAACCGCCCCGCGGCTACGCCTGCGCCACGAGCCCCGGGATCCAGGACGTCCCGGCGAGCGGCACCCGCGCCATCGCCGCCGCCTCGATCGTCAGCGCCACCAGGTCCTCGGGCTCGAGGTTGTGCAGGTGGGACTTCCCGCACGCGCGCGCGAGTGTCTGAGCCTCCAAAGTCAAGGTCCGCAGATAGTTCGCCAGCCGGCGGCCGCCCTCGACGGGATCGAGGCGCGCGGCCAACGACGGGTCCTGGGTTGAGATCCCGGCCGGGTCGAGGCCCGCCTGATAGTCGTCGTAGTAGCCGGCCGCCGACCCGAGTGCGCGGTAGTCCGCATCGAACGCCGGGGCGTTGTCGCCTAGAGCGATCAGCGCCGCCACCCCGATCGACACCGCGTCCGCACCCAGCGCCAGCGCCTTGGCCACGTCCGCGCCGGTCCGGATCCCCCCGGACACGATCAGCTGGACCTTGCGGTGCATATCGAGCTCCATCAGCGATTCGACCGCCTGCGGGATCGCCGCGAGAATCGGAATCCCGACGTGTTCGATGAACACGTCCTGCGTGGCGGCGGTTCCGCCCTGCATCCCATCCAAAACAACGGCGTCGGCACCTGCTTTGACCGCCAAAGCCACGTCGTAGTAGGTGCGCGAAGCCCCGACCTTGACGTAGATCGGGATCCGCCAGTCGGTGATCTCGCGCAGCTCCTCGATCTTGATCTCGAGGTCGTCCGGACCGGTCCAGTCCGGGTGCCTGCACGCGCTTCGCTGATCGATCCCGACCGGCAGATCCCGCATCTCGGCCACCCGGTCTGAAATCTTGTGCCCGAGCAGCATCCCGCCGCCGCCCGGCTTCGCCCCCTGGCCGATCACGACCTCGATCGCATCGGCGCGCCGCAAGTCGTCGGGATTCATGCCATAGCGCGACGGCAGCAACTGGTAGACCAACACCGAAGAGTGCTCGCGCTCCTCGGGTGTCATCCCGCCGTCGCCGGTCGTCGTCGAAGTCCCGACCGCACTCGCCCCTCGCCCAAGAGCCTCTTTCGCCTGCCCCGACAACGCCCCGAAGCTCATCCCCGCGATCGTGATCGGGATATCGAGCCGAACGGGCTCGCTCGCAAAACGCGTCCCTATGACCACGTCGGTGGCGCACTTCTCGCGGTAGCCCTCGAGCGGATACCGGGACACCGAGGCGCCCAGGAACAGCAGGTCGTCGAAGTGCGGAACCTTCCGTTTGGCGCCGAACCCGCGGATGTCGTACATGCCCTCGCGCGCGGCGCGCTGAATCTCGGCGATCACATTCCGGTCAAACGTCGCCGACTCGTACAGCCCCGGCTGCCACCCTCCGTTCATCGACCCCGCGGACATGGCCGTCAGTACGCGCCCAGGTTGTCGACGTGGAAGTTGTACAGGCGGCGCGCCGACCCGTACCGGCGGAAGTCGGCCGGATCGACGTCCTCGATCCCCGCGAGCGCGAGCAGATCGCGAACCTGATCGACGTGATGGGAGCGCATCTCCTTCTCGATGCAATCCGCCCCGAGTCCCGCCACCGACCCGCGGACATACAAGCGCGCCTCATACAGAGAATCCCCGAGCGACTCGCCGGCGTCGCCGCACACGACCAGACAGCCCTTCTGGCCCATGAACGCGCCCATGTGTCCGATCGATCCGCGCACGACGATGTCGGCGCCCTTGAGCGAGATCCCGCACCGTGCCGAGGCGTCGCCGTGGATCGCCAGCAATCCGCCCCGGGCCGTCGCGCCGGCGGACTGCGAAGCGCTTCCCTCGACGATCACGACCCCGGACATCATGTTCTCGGCCACCCCGACGCCGCAGTTCCCGCGCACGCGCACCGTCGCGAGCTTGTTCATGCCCGCGCAGTAGTAGCCGACGTGGCCCTCGATCTCGACGTCATACGGGGCATCGAGACCGACGGCGATCGCGTGGCGCCCGCCGGGGTTCAGCACCACGACGCGCGCACTCGCCGCGTCCGCAATCGAGCCGGCGTGCAGGTGCGCGTTCAGGTCCCGGACCGTCTGCTCGGCCAGATCGAACGACCACAGCGCCTCGCGCGTGACCTCTGGTGCGGCCATCACGCCACCAGCGAAGCGGTGCCCCAGCTGTAGACGTGCCCCGGGGCGGGCTCCCACGTGACGGCGTCCTCCGCGCCCGGAAGCACGGCAATCGCCCGGTACTCGGACGCCATCGCCACCCATTCATCCGTTTCTGCCATCACCGCGGGCTTGCACGCGATCGGATCGCGCAGCACCGCAAAACCGTCCGCCGTGCCGACCGCGAACGTATAGAAGCCGTCCAGATCGTCCAGGCATCCCTCGAGCGCCTGCTCCAGGGACGCCCCCTCGCGCAAGCGCCACGTCAGATACCCGGCCGCCACCTCGCTGTCGTTCTCGGTCCGGAACACCATGCCTTCCCGCTGCAGCGTCCGGCGAAGGCGATTGTGATTCGACAGAGAGCCGTTGTGGACCAGGCAAAGATCGAGGCCGGTCGAGAACGGATGCGAGCCCGCGGTCGTGACGCGGCTCTCGGTCGCCATCCGAGTGTGGCCCAGGGCGTGAGTGCCGGAGATCTCCTGCAGCGCGAACTTCTCGACGAACCGCGTCGGGAGATCCGCCTCCTTGTAGATCTCGATCGAACGGCCGGCGCTCATCAGCGTCAGCTCGGGGTGGTTCTCCAGCAGCCACGCCTCGGCATCCTCCGCCTCCGACGCGATCCTGAACACCGCGTGGGTCGCTCGCACCGCCGGCGGCGACGCGTCACCGAACTCGACCTGAAGCTCGGCGGTCAGGCTCTCCCATTCGGGAGTCGGCGACGGTGAGTGCAGCGACACCTTGCACCACCCCGGCGGCGCCGGATCCCGGTAGAACGCCACACCCGCGCTGTCCGGACCGCGGTCCGACAGCTGTTCGAGCATTCTCGACAGATGCGTGCCTAGCTGCTCACGAAGCGTGGCCGACTTCGTGTAAAGACCTGCTATCCCACACACGTTGCGGTGAGGCTAGAGCTTGGTCATGACCCGTCCAATGGACCGCACGCGCACACTTTGACCTGCGAATGTGGTTGTGGGCTCTACTTCTTAACGCGTTCTTAGCGCCCCCCACGGACGAATCGAACATCCGAACTCACGGTGGCGACCAGGCCCCGACGCGCTTCTGGGCCCGCCGCACGACGTGCAGCGCCTCGCGCAGGTCGCTCCGCGCGATCGGCGCCAGTTGCTCGGGGTCGATCAGATTGTCGGGCGGGACCCCCGCCTGCACCTGCGCCGCGTGGTGATCGAAGCGAATGCCGGTGATGACCACGAACGCCTCACGGAGCGCGTCCGCGTCCGCGCGCTCGAGGCCGCCGACGCTCGCCACCGCCTCGATCCGATCGACCGTCGGGGAGATCGTCACCCCGTTGGCGAGCGCGTAGAAGCGGACCAGGTTGACGAGCGGGATGATCGCGCCGCGCTTGATGTCGAGCTTCCCCGGGGGATCGCCCTCGTGGCCGGTGGAGAGCTGACCCCGGAAACCCAGCGCCACCGGGTAGCCGGTCGCCGTCCGCGCCATCAGCCGCATGAACTGGACGTGGTGGCGCGCGTCCCGGATGCGCGCGGTCAGCTCGGCGGTGACCGCAAGCCCGCCCGCCGTCGGGCGGAAGTCGAACGACACGCTGGCGCGGATCAGATGCGACTCGTCGGGCTCGGTCAGGCAGGCGTCGAACGTCCGCAGCCAGCCGTCCTTCGGCATGCGCCACAGCCGGTTGCCGGCGAGCACGCCGTTGTTGTCGAGCCCGATCCCGCATCTGACGAGCCCGGCGTTGACGTCCTGGCCGAGCCGTTCGAAGTACGCGTCCACCTCCTGAGCCGCCTCGGGGTCGACGTTCCCGTAGGCGAGCGCGTTGTCCTGGTCGGATGCGAGCGTGAACTCCCGGCGGGCCGCACTCCCGAGATCGAGCCACGCCCACGGCGCGGGCGCCGGCCCGCGGCTCCAGATCGAGAAGTCGATCAGCCGCGCCACGACGGTGTCCTGCTGGAGACTCAGCACCCGCCCGAGGTCGCGCGGGAGCACCCCGGCGCGCTTGAGTAACAGGAACAGCTTCGGGATCTCCTCCGCGGCTCGCACCAGCGCGTCCTCGTTCGGGGCGCCGAGGAGCATGTGACGCAGCGCCATCGGGCTGCGCGCGTCGAGACCGAGCAAGTCGCGCGCCGACAGCAGGCCGCAGATCTCTCCGCCGTCGAGCACCACCAGATGGTCCGAGCCGGCGGCGAGCATCTCGACGGTCGCCTCGACCGCGAGCTGGTTCGCGGGGACCGTGGGCGCCGGCGTCCGGGCGGCCGCCTGAGCCGGCGCGTCGAGCGGCACGCCCCCGACCGCGACCGCCGCCCGCACGGAGGCGTCGGTCAAGATCCCGAGTTCGTCGCCGTCCAACCGGACCAGCAGCGCCGAGACCCCGTCGCGGCCGAGCCGTGCGGCGACCGATCGCACCGATTCCTCCGGGGCGCAGAACTCCGCGGCGCTCATGATCAGCGACACGGGCGTGGTCCCGACGTCGGGGAGTCCGTGAACCGTGTGGCCGGCGATCGTCAGGCGCTTTCGCATCGAGTTCGCGACGTAGGCGGCCCCCGCCTCGGTCCCGAGGATCCGCCGGCCCGCCTCGGCCCCGAACAACGCGCACGTCGACGGCTCGCGTGCGCGCACGGTGAACGCGGGTGCCATCCCGGTGAGCAGCGATGGATGCCCGAAGCACTCACCCGGCTCGAGCACCTGGATCGGCTCCCCGTCGTGGACGATGTCCATCGACCCGGTGAGGATCACCCACAGCCCCGGCGTCGGTAGTCCGTCCTCGACCAGCACCGAGACGCCGGTCTCGTAGACCCGCTGCGTCGCGCCGGCGGCGAGCCCCCTGAGCTCGTCCGGATCAAGCGCGTCGAACGGGGAGTGACGGGCGAGGAATGTGTCCAAGTGCTCCATGTCGACCCCCGCAATTGTGTGCGCATCGCGCCTGGGACGTGCACCGGCCACGTGGGAGCCTAACCGCGGCTAAGTACAACCAGGTTTTTGGAGGTCACATGGCGAACGTGCCGTCGGCGGACCACGACGAGCTCGTCTACGAATCCGCCGGGTTGCCGAAGACGACGAACTGGTGGGGCGCATTCGTAATCGGCCTTGCCGGAACGATCCTCGTCACCGGAATCGCTCCGGTGATGGTCACCGAACTCGGCGCCTCATCGGTGCCGGTCATCGTCTTTATCACGATTACCGGGTACATCGTCTGCCTGCTGCTCGCCGAGCTGTCGGCGATGATGCCCGATCGCTCCGGTGGTCTGCCCTCATACGCGTACCCCGCCTACAAGGACAGATGGCCGCGCTTCGCCGAGCACGTGAACGGCTTCACGGCCTGGGCGTACTGGCTCGGTTGGTTCCCGGTGGCGCCGCTCAACATGATCCTGGCGTCCTACTACATCGTCGACCGCTTCAAGCTCTCGACCGCCGGATTCACGCCGATCCACACCCCGATCGCGTGGTGGACGCTCGGTATCTCGGTCGTCGGCCTGCTGATCTTGGCGATCCCCGCGGTGAGGGGGCTGCGGTTCGGCACGGTGTTCGCCACCGCGCTGGCGCTGCTGTCGATGATCCCGCTGACGTTCCTGGCGATCGCGTGGATCTTCAATCCCTCCTCGGTCGACTTCAGCTGGCTGTGGCACTTCCGCCACACCGACGGCACCGGCTTCTTCACGCCCCTGTTCGGACACGGATGGCTCACGCTGTACATCGCCTTCTCGTTCCTGTTGACCTGGAACGTGATCGCCATGGAGGCGGCCGCGTGCTACATCGGCGAGACCAAGAACCCCGACCGCGACGCCAAGATCGCGATGAACCTCGAGGGCCTGTACGGCCTGTTCATCTACACGATGATCCCGGTCGCGTTCATCATCGTGCTCGGCCTCCCGGCGCTCGGCAACGCGGCGCTGGTCGACCCCAAGACGATCTTCGTCCACTATGCCGCCGCCGTGTTCGGAACCGGGACCGGCAGCAGCATCCTCGAGTGGCTGATCGCGATCATGCTGATCCTGGCGCTGATCCTCTCGGCGCTGAACGCGATCACCGGGACCGCGCGGTCGCTTCACCAGATGTCGACCGACGGCCAGTTCCCGCGCTTCTTCCAGCGGGTCAATAACCACGGCGTCCCCAACCGCGCGATGTGGTTCAACGTCGCGTGCTCGATCGCGGTCGTGTTCATGGGCGGCGCGGTCGAGATCTACACGTTCTCGAACGTCGGCTACCTGGCC
>Ga0335072_10010384_pt1 | contig 13416 bp, 11 predicted proteins | sample Lox_Sample_21_FD_206725 | JGI IMG/M metagenome (GOLD analysis project Ga0335072, IMG submission 206725) | Soil microbial communities from Loxahatchee National Wildlife Refuge, Florida, United States - Lox_Sample_2.1 | ecosystem: Environmental > Terrestrial > Soil > Wetlands | place: USA...
CGTCAGCGGGCGCTGGGCAGCCCAGACGGCACACCGGACCGCGAGCCGGCTGGTGCCCGACAGTGTTGGTCAAGCAGGGGTTGGTCAAGCAGGGGTTGGTCAAGCAGGGGTTGGTCAAGCAGGGGTCGGTCAGGCGGCGGCGGATCAGCCGGTGACCGATCCGGCAGGCGCCGGGTAGGCCGCACCGGCATTGAGCCAGCCGGCCGGCCTCAACCCAGCACAATCAGCCCTGCTGCTCCTCGCTGACTGACATCAACGCGAACGCTGCGCCCTGGTCATCGCGCACGACCGCCATCCGGCCGTAAGGGCTGTCCCAGGCAGGCGCGACCACGCTGCCGCCGAGTTCGGCAACTCGTGCCACGGCCGTGTCGGTATCAGCGACGGCGAAGTAAGTGCCCCAGTTGGCCGGCATCTCAGCCGGCTGCTCGGCACCGATCTCGCCGATCCCGCCCACTGGCCGGCCATCCAGGTCGACCGTGGCGTACTTCATTCCCTCGGCGCCGATGTCGCCGTAGGTGTAACCGAACACGGCGGCGTAGAAGGCCTTGTTGCCCTCGTAGTTCCGGCTCATGTTCTCGCTCCAGATGAGCGAGCCCGGCTCGTTCGCGCGCCGCACCCCGGTGTGCGCGCGAGCCTGCCAGACGCCGAAGACCGCGCCGCCTGGGTCGGTCGCGACGAACATCCGCCCGACGTCCATGACATCCATCGGACCCATCACGATCTGGCCGGCTGCCGCCTTGATCTTTGCCGCGGTCTCGTCCGCGTCCTCGCTTGCCAGGTACGTCGTCCAGAACGTCGGCATTTCCGCCGGACCCATCTTCGGGCCGATGCCGGCGACCGGATCACCGTTGATCTCGCAGATGGAGTAGCCGCCGGCCTCTGGCGGCCCCTCCAGGATCGACCAGCCGAACAAGCCCCCGTAGAACGTCCTGGCCTTGGCTATGTCGGCCACGCCGAGGTCGATCCAGCACGGCGTCCCGGCCGGCCAGGCAGTGTCGCGTTTGACCATCGTTCCCTCCCCATCCCGCGCGTCCCGCGCGCGTATCCGGCAACTGACCGCGCCTGCAAGGGGAGCGTACTGCGGGAACGCCACCCTGGAGCCTGATCTGGTGCGCTCGGCGGCCGCGGAAGGCCTCGCCGGATGGAAAGAAGTGGTGCTCAGCCACAGCCGTCGCGTATGGCTGCTGCTCCGCAGTAGTTGCGTGCTGCAGCCAGCAGCGTGCTCTCGGTCTAAGCAGTTCCGCTGGCGTGATCCGAAGCATTAACCTCCGGATATGCCGGAAGAAGCAAGACAGGTTCCGCCTGAGATCGAGGACTACCTCATCGCGCTGTTTGCCCGCGCCGGGCAGATTGGCGGTGCGATCGGCGGCGGCGCGGCCGGGAGTCACGGCGGCGCGCGTGGCGGAGCTCGCGGGGCGGCGCGCCTGAAGACCAAGGTCGAAGAGCGTAGCGGTGATGTCCCAGGGACTGCCGACCAAGTGGCTACCCGGCTGACAGGCGCGTTCCAGAAGGCGAACCGGCTAGAAGCAGGCGACCATCTGCGGCTAGCCGTACCCCTAGGCCTCACGGGACTGCAGCAGATCATCATCGACGCGGAGCTAAGTCCTGCTGACGATGCGAGCGTGCACGTCCGGCTCCGTGGATTCGGCAAGGAGGGACTCCTCAGCCGAAACCCCACCCGGTCGGTCACTGACCGGGCTTGGGCTGCAATCACGTCAACTGCTCGTTAGACCCGTAAGGCCAGCAGCGAAACAACGCCCCCTGGAGCCTGATCTGGTGCGGTCGGCGACCGCGGAAGGCTTCGCCGGAGGGGAAGAACCGCTCAGGTAGTTTCTGGCCGAGTCGCTCAATCAGGCAAGCCCGGCACGGGCGCGCCGGAGGCGTTGGCGGCGCCCGTGCAGTGGCACAGCGACCTCAGCCGCGAGCACGACGAGCACGACTGCGCCGGCCCCCGCCAGGCCGGCCGCCGGAGCTTCCCAGGCGGTGCCGCCGCCCACCGGGTATACGGCGTACTTCGCACCGGTGTCGACAGCCGGCACGGTGACGAACGCCTGGGCGACGAAAGGCCCGCCCGGCGCAAGAGTGACGTATCTTTCTCTCCCGTCTGCTGCGAATTGACCGAACCAGGTGCAGGCGGGCTGCGGGCAATTGCGGATTTCCGCCGTGAACACGCCCGGCGTGCCGTTGCCCTCGTGCGCCGCGAACGCAGGACCGTAATACGACAGGATGCTCGCGAAGAGCGCGGCAGCGATGACTTGAACAGTGAGCCCGGCCGTCAGCAGGATGACTCCTCGTGTCCAGATGGGCTTGGTATCAGCCTCTGGGCCAGTGCGCCCGGTGGCGGCCTGCCAGGCGTCCCGTATCTGCGTGTATTTTGCTCCGAACGCCGGGTCGCTCATGGCTCCGCCGGACACCGGAGCGCCGAGCCGGATGCGGTCGCCGTCGGTCGTCGTAAGGATGATCGTGTACGTTGTCACGCCGCGTGAGGTGAACGCCCGGCGGGCGACGTTGTCGATCTGCTCCCACCGGTACTCATACCGGCCTGCCAGGGTCCTGCCGCGGATCTCTCGCGGCCCGAACACCGTATAGGTGAAGCGATAGGCGAGGTAACTGTAAAGGAAGAGGACCCAACATAGGCCAGCGATGGCGGCAATGTTAGCGGCAGCACCCCAGGACCTCGCGCTGGTAGCGATCAGACCCGCCACTGCGCCAACGCCGAACGCGATGACGGCCGCGATGAGCAAGTTCCGCAGCTGCCGTGGTGTGATTCGAAACTCCGTTGTCCCGTCAGTGCCGCCATCGGCCCCAAGCTGGCGAGGAGGACTATTCGCCTCACCATCCGCATCCATGGCGCTCACCCTAACCCGGAGGCTGATCAGACTCGCGGCTCGAAGATGGCCGTCACGCCCGTCAAATAGTCGAACACCGACCTGCAGTCTCGTTTCGCAGCCACTGATCCGCCAGGCGGGGCCTTCATAGTTTTCCGCAAGCGCGCCGCGCGCTTACGTGCACGGATAGGCCCCCTGGGGCGGTGTGTCAAGCTGGTGACAGTGCCCCCGACCTGCGTAACCGCGGAAGGAAGGCGAGGGTGCGAGCCGGGGGACTAGTCGGGCGGATAGCAGTAGGAATCGCTGGAGGCGTCGCCGCCCTGGAGCCTGATCTGGTGCGCCCGGCGGCCACGGAACGCCTGGCCCTCAACGAAGAAGCGCTCATCGAATGAGATGCCGCCGCCGTCAGCGACGTCGAGCTTGGCCATCCAGGCGCCGACGCCGTCGGGATAGAACTGGTCGTCCCACGCGCTGTACAGCGAGTTAGTGAAGTACACCCGCCGTGAGTCCCGGCTGACCTCTACCATCTGCGGGCCGCCGGCTAGCGGCAGGTCGGGCCGCGCCGGGTGCGGCTTGCGGCCGGCGATCCCGCCGATGCGCACCGAGCCGGTCTCCTGCGGGCGGAACGGGTCACTGACGTCGTACTGCTTGAGCTCGCCAGTGCCCCAGCAGGACACGTACAGGCGCTGGTCGTCCACCGACAGCGCCAGGTCGGTGACGAGCGGTGGCACCGCGCCGAACGGCTTCAGCGCGGCCGGCAAGTCGTCTGCGCTAGCGGGGTCGGCCGGGATCGAGATCACCTGTTGCGCCGCCCAGTTGCCGTCGTCCTGCTGGTGCCAGAGCCAGATAGACGCGGACAGATCCTCGACACTGATCACCACCCCGGCGAAGCCATAGGTCTGCGTCGGGTTGTGCGCGGGCCGGAGTTCGAGCGCCATCTGGTGCTGGTCGCCAAGGTCGATGGTCTGGATTTTCGTGCGCGTCTTCATGTCCCAGAAGTGCAGCCGGTGGCCGTATTTGCGGCCGAGCAGCAGCTCAGGGACCACGCCGTTCTCGATCATGGACGGGGTGCCCCACTCTGAGGTGATGGCCACGTCGTGGTTGATGTGCCACCACACGTCGTAGGCGAGGTACTGGTCACCTCGGTCTGCCTCCCACTGGCCGGTGACGTCGAACGTGCCAGGGTCGAGCAGCGCCACGCCGCCAGGGCCCTCGTCGCTGCCGCCGCCCAGGCAGGACACGAACACACCGCCGGGGCCGCAGTGCACGGTGTGCGGCCGCGAGTAGCCGGCGCGCTTGGCGAGTTCTTCCGGGCCGAGCACTTTGACGATCCGGGGCGCTGCGGGGTTGTCCTTGGTGTCCAGCACATACAGCCGGGAGGAGCGGAGGCCGGGCACGATCAGGTACCGGCGGTCGCCGTGCTCGTGGCCGCCGCCTGGGCACAAGGCGCTCGAGCAGGCGTTCCAGCCGAAGTGGTGTAGCTCGTCGCCCAGATGCGGGAGCTCGGTAAAGCCGGCGACCTCGCCGTAGCTAGCGGAGTCCGGATCGACGTCGACGACCGCCATCGCGTCGGGCTTGCCGGCGGGGCGGGCGAACGTGGCGACATAGGCCAGCTTCTCAGCCGGGGCCTGCGCTGCGTCTCGCGGCGAGCGGTAGAAAGTCGGGTCGGTGTGGTGACCGACGTGTTCGCTGCTCATGACTCACGTCCTTGGGCGGGATGCGGCAGCCTGACGGCTCCGGCAAGATAGCTAGCTACTACCCAGGGAGCCGCATTTATCAAGATCATCTATCGTCTGGATCCATCCAGGCGTGACGCCGGACCTCGGCTGATAGCGCATCGTAAAAAGCTCGTTGTAACTGAAAGTAGGCTGATTCAGTCATCTAGCACGGCTTCGGGCTACCCAGGCGGCCGTTCCGTCGGCTGCGGAGGTCAACGTTCTTGCACACTCACCGGCTCTGGCTGACCGTCGGCGGCTCGGCCGCTGCGATCGCGGTGGCGCTCACCGCGGGCTGCAGTTCGTCGAGCGGGGCTGTCGGCTCGGGCCAGGCCGCGGAGTCTGCAGGCAGCGCCGGCGCAGGCAGCCAGCACTCGGCGGGCCAGCCCTCTGGCAGTCAGTCATCGCCCCCGGCCGACGGGCCAGCAAGCTCGCCGACCCCGGACAGTCCGGCGCAGCAGGCCGCAGAGGCGATCCAGGGTCCCGCCGCCGTGCCGACGGCAGCGCAACTGGCCGCCTTGACCGCGCAGTCAGCCGAGATCGCCAAGCTGTCACCCGCGCAGATGGCCGGCCAGCGGGTCATCTACAGCTACAACGGCTTGTCAGTCCCGGCGAGCTTGCTCAACCTGATCCGGCATGGCGAAGCCGGGGGTGTCATCTTCTTCGGAGCGAACATCTCTAGCCAGGCCCAGCTCGAAGGTGTCATCGCGCAGCTCGAAAACGCTAACGCCGCGACCACGAACCCGGCCCGCGGTTATCCGCTGATGTTGATGGCTGATCAGGAAGGCGGACTGGTGCGCCGCCTGTCGTGGGCCGGGCCCGACCAGTCCGAAGCGCAGATTGGCGCGTCCGCGAGCCCGGCTAGCGCCGCCGCGGTGGCAGGAGCGCAGGCGGCGGCCGGCTTGCGCGCGGTGGGCATGAACGTGAACCTGGCCCCGGTACTCGACGTTTACCGTCGGCCGGGCGACTTCGATGACCAGTACCAGCGCTCTTACAGCATGAGCCCGGGCATTGTCTCGGCGGCCGGCGCCGCGTTCGTCACCGCGCAGCAAGCCGGCGGTGTCGCGGCCACTCTCAAGCACTTTCCCGGACTGGGCGACGCAAGCGCTGCGCAGGACACCGACGACAGGCCGGTGCGTATCAACTTGCCGGCCCGGACGCTGCGCGACGTCGACGAGCTGCCCTACCGGGCGGCGATCAAGGCGGGCGCCAAGCTGGCGATGGTGTCGTGGGCGAATTACCCGGCACTCGACCCGAAGCTGCCCGCGGGGCTATCGCCGACCATCATCCAGGGCGAGTTGCAGCAGCGCCTCGGCTTCACCGGCGTGACGATCACTGATGCGCTCGGGGCCGGTGCGCTGCGGTCCTATGGCTCGCTTGGAAACAGGGCGATGCTCGCCAGCCGTGCGGGAATGGACGCGCTGCTGTGCACCGGCGTCGCTCCGGTGCCCGGCTGGAGATGTGTCAAGGGGCTGCGCGACGGGTATACGGACGGCGCCCTGCCGACGACGGCATTCAAGGCGCAGCTTGCGCAGCTTCTGCAGTTGCGCAAGAGCCTGACCGCCTGACGGCCGGGCACTACGTGACCTGACGAACAGCCAGTCGTCGTTCCCTGGTGCCGTGAGCCCGGACGCGCACGGTTCGTAGCGTGACATCTGCGCGGGCACCGGTTTGGCTGGCGGTTCCATTGCGGGCGGGGCCGGCCCGGCTCCGCAGGAAGGCAGCCGTTGCCTTGCACAAGCAGATATGGCGCAGGACCGGGGGCATGTGCGTGGCCGCCGCGGTCGTGCTCGTGTTCGCAGCACATGCCGATGCCGGCCCGGCGGCCGGCGCGCATCGCACAGCCGGCGGGCGATCCGCCAGTCGTCTCACCTCTCAGGGCGGGAACGCGGCAGCTTCGGGCAGCAGCATCCGCAAGGCCGCGGTGGACCCGGCCGCGGCCCAGAGCCCCGAGACAGCCCTGGCCGCAACATTGTCCCCGGCCCAGCTGGCGGGGCAGCGGGTCATTTACAGCTATTCGGGGCTGACGCCGCCCTCCGCTCTGCTGAAGCTCATACGGCACGGCGAGGTCGGCGGTGTCATCTTCTTCAGCTCGAACTTCGCGAACTCTGCGCAGTTCACCGCCGCCGTCGCCAAGCTGGTTGGCAATAACAGCCTGGCGCAGAACCCGGCGCACAACTTCCCGCTGCTACTGATGACGGACCAGGAAGGCGGCGAGGTCCGGCGGTTGCCCGGTGCCCCGGTCGACTCGGAGAAAACCATCGGTTCCCTGCCCACTGCCGCGCAGCGGGCCGCGGCGGCAACTGCGGCCGGCACCGGCGCGGGGGAGAACCTCCTGAGCTTCGGCCTGAACGTGAACCTGGCACCGGTGCTCGACGTGTTCCGCGCGCCTGGCGACTTCGATGACCAGTTCCAGCGCTCCTACAGCATGAATCCTGCCATCGTGTCGACGCTCGGAGTCGACTTCATCACCGCGCAGCAGGCCACTGGCGTGGCCGCGACGGCCAAGCACTTCCCGGGGCTGGGCGCCGCCACGGCGAGCCAGAACACCGACAACGTGCCGGTCACGATCACCCTCTCGAAGGCGACGATCCAAAGCGTCGATGAGGAACCCTTCGCGCAGGCCATCGCCGCCGGAGTCAAGCTGGTGCTGGTGTCCTGGGCGAGGTACCCGAATCTGGGCTCATCCCGGCCAGCAGGCCTGTCCTCCGTCATCGTGCAGGGTCAGCTGCGGCGCCGGCTCGGGTTCACGGGCGTGACAATTACCGACGCGATCGGCGCCGGCGCCCTAGTCAACAACGGCTCGATCCAGAACCGATCGTTGCTGGCAGCGCAAGCCGGGATGCAGCTGATCTTGTCGGCCGCCCAAACTGTCACCGAGGGCCAGAACGCCCTGGCCGGACTGCAAACCGGGTTCAACAACGGCAGTCTGAGCCAGTCGGATTTCCGGGCCAACGTGGCGCAGATCCTGACGCTGCGCAGCGGGCTGCCGGATCCCCCGATCGGCCTCGGCCGTGCTTGATGCGGCAGGGCTTGATGCGCGCCAGAAACGCGACGGCACCCGCGCTACCGCTATGCGATACCGTCGATGCTCGTCATTTCCTCGGCGGATAGCGTGAACCCGAACAGGTCGAAATTGGATGCGATGCGCTCCGGCCGGGCTGACTTCGAGATCACGATGATGTTGTGCTCCAGGTGCCAGCGCAGGACTACCTGAGCGGTGGTCACGCCGTGCGCGGCGGCTATTTTGGCCAGCACTGGATCGTCCAGGTCAGTGTTCTTCAGCCCGCTGTAGCCCTCGAGGACGACGCCGCGCTCGGCGTGGCCCGCAAGCACGGTGGCGTCGTAGCGCGCGGGGCACCAGTCGATCTGGTTCACCGCGGGCGTCTTTCCGGATGAGTGAGTCAGCTCGTCCAGTTCCGAGAGGGTGTAGTTGCTGACGCCGATATCAATGACTTGTCTGTCGGCCTGGACCTCGATCAGTTCGTTCCACAACTGGCGGCTGCCGCCACGCTCCGACGGCGGCCAGTGGACCAGCCAGAGGTCCAGGTAATCGGTACGCAGCGCGTCTAGGGACTGCCGCAGCACCGAGCGGGCCTTGCCCGCATCGGAGGGACGGATCTTGGTCGTGATGAATACGTCGGACCTGTCCAGCCCGCTGTCCGCGATGGCCTGGCCCACGTCGCGCTCGTTGGCGTACATCGTCGCGGTATCGATGTGGCGGTAGCCGGCCGACAAGGCCGCGAGTACGGCCTCGTGTGCGTTGTCGTGGCGCATTCTCCAGGTGCCGAAGCCAACTACGGGCATCTGGCCGCCGTCGGGCAGCGAAAACGCCGGAACCTCGGCTGGAGACGTCATTGGCTCATTATTGCGCTGCCGGTCAACAGGCCTGCGTGCGGGAGGATGCCGTCAGGTCAGCGAGCAGATCGATGCCCGTTATATCCGATCTGTGGTCGATGCTTGCATGAAACGCAGAGCGCGGGCAGCGGCCCGATGCTGGTTGCGCGCCGGACAACGTACTGTTAGTCCTGATCCGGCACCAATTAGACGGGGGGACGATGGAGCTCGACCCGAAACTGGTCGCGAGCCTGCGCAAGGCAGCCGACGCGACGGATGACGTCGAGCTGCGCCTGCACCTGGCCACGCTGCTGATCGAGGCCGGGCGGCGCGATGAAGGTATCCGCGAAGTCGGCATCATCCTGCAGGCTCAACCGACTCACGCAGGCGCCCTGGCGCTAGTCGCGAGCGCTGCGGCAATCGGCGATCTCCCCGCGCCGGCCGGCCCGGCGGGCCCGCTAGACCGGGCGCCGCACGATGGCGCCCCGCCCGAGGACGAGCCTTCGTCCCAGGCAGAGGCCGAGATCACAGTGGAGGCCCAGGCTCCGTCGGAGGCCCAGGCTCCGTCCCACACCGGGGCCGAGTCCATCACCGAGCCGATTGGCGATGCCGCCGGCCGGCTGCCGGACTTCGACTGGAGCGCGGCAGAGTCGCAGCTCGCCGATGTGCTGCCACCCCGGTTCGTCGGCCCAGACGGCGCCGCAGAACACGGGGACGCCCCCGCAGGCGGGGAGAGCGCCGAAGCCGGCGCCAGTGCCTTCGACGTAGAGCACGCGGGCTTGCGGCTTGCCGACGTCGCCGGGATGACCGAGGTGAAGCAGCGCCTCGACGCTGCATTTCTCGCTCCGATGCGCAATCCCGAGCTCCGCAAGCTTTACGGCAAGAGCCTGCGAGGCGGGCTGCTGATGTACGGGCCGCCTGGCTGCGGCAAAACCTTCATTGCCCGCGCCGTCGCCGGTGAGCTGGGCGCGCGTTTCCTGGCGATCTCCTTCGCCGACGTCATCGACGGCATGCTCGGTCAGAGCGAGCGCAACATCCACGAGATGTTCGGGGTCGCCCGCCAGAACGCTCCGTGCGTGGTGTTCCTCGATGAGGTAGACGCCATCGGGCAGAAGCGCACGCAGCTAAGGCATACGCCGATGCGCGCCGTGGTCAATCAGCTACTGCACGAGCTCGACGACGTGACCGGCGGTAACGAGGGCGTCTTCCTGCTTGCCGCCACTAATCATCCGTGGGACGTGGACAGCGCCCTGCGACGGCCGGGCAGGTTCGACCGGATGCTGCTCGTGCTGCCGCCTGATCAGGCGGCGCGCGCGGCGATCTTCCGCTATCACCTGCGCGACCGCCCGGTGGAGCGGGTAGATCCCGAGCGGCTGGCCAGGCTCACCGACGGCTACTCAGGCGCGGACATCGCGCATGTCTGCGAGTCGGCTGCCGAGCTGGCGCTACTCGACTCGGTCCGCCGGGGCGAGGCCCGGATGATTGGTCAGCCGGACCTGGAGGCGGCGGTAGGCGAGGTGAGCCCGTCACTCAGCCCGTGGTTCGACGCGGCTCGCAATGTCGCGCTGTTCGCCAACGAGGGCGGCGTCTATGACGACCTGGCCGCCTACCTCAAGAGAAACCGGATGCTGTAAGCGGCGGCTGACCGGGCGCCAGTTTAGGCGATTTGTCGTAACTGCCGGAGAGTGACGGCCCGGCGCGAGCTGGCGAGCTCCTCAGAGCACCACGACCGAGCGGAGCACCTCCCCGCGGTGCATCTTCGCGAACGCCTCCTCGACCGCGTCGAGCGCGATGGTCTCGGACACGAACTTCTCCAGCGGCAGCCTGCCCTGCAGGTGCAGGTCGACCAGCATCGGGAAGTCCCGGCTCGGCAGGCAGTCGCCGTACCACGACGACTTCAGCGACCCGCCCTGGCCGAACACATCGATCAGCGGCAGCTCCAACCGCATCTCCGGGGTGGGCACCCCGACGAGGACTACGGTCCCGGCCAGGTCACGAGCGTAGAACGCCTGCTGGTAGGTCTCCGGGCGACCGACGGCCTCAATCACCACGTCGGCCCCGTTCCCCTCGGTAAGATCGCGGATTTTCTCGACCGGGTCGGCCGACCGCGAGTTCACCGTGTCGGTAGCGCCGAAGCCGCGGGCCCAGTTGAGCTTGCGATCGTCGACGTCAACGGCGATCACCTTCCGCGCGCCGGCCAGCACGGAGCCGAGTATCGCTGCGTTGCCAACACCACCACAGCCGATAACCGCGACCGAGTCGCCGCGGGTGACGCCAGCCGTGTTCAGCGCCGCGCCGAGGCCTGCCATCACGCCGCAGCCGAGCAAGCCGGCTACCTCGGGCTTGATCGCCGGGTCCACCTTGGTGCACTGGCCAGCGGCGACCAGTGTCTTCTCCGCGAACGCGCCGATGCCGAGCGCGGGTGACAGGACCGTGCCGTCGGCCAGCGTCATCTTCTGGCTCGCGTTGTGGGTGGCGAAGCAGTACCACGGGCGGCCGCGCAGGCACGCCCGGCACTGACCGCACACCGCGCGCCAGTTCAGGATCACGAAGTCACCGGGCGCTACGCCGGTGACATCCGGGCCGACCGACTCGACCACCCCGGCTGCCTCGTGCCCGAGCAGGTACGGGAAGTCGTCACCGATGCCGCCCTCGCGGTAATGCAGATCGGTATGGCACACGCCACAGGCTTGCACTGCGACCAGCGCTTCACCCGGACCCGGATCGGGCACCACGACCGTGGTGATGCTGACCGGCTCGCCCTTGGCGGGAGCGACGACGCCCTTAACCTCGTGTGCCATCCTGCTGCTCCTTCAAAAGCCACAATCATCAGGGGAACGGGCAGTCTGGGGCTAGCAGCCGCCCGCCCGGCCAGTCTGGCCGGCCGCGAGCCATGCTGGCTAGCTGAACGGCAATTCAGTCCGCTGCCGACGCTGTTGCGAACACGTGACAGCCGGCCGGATCCAGCCGCAGGCCGACAGACGCGCCGCGGTCGGCTCTGGCCGGAGCGAAGATCCCGGTGAGGCGGCCATGGCCGGCGATGTCGATGGCGTGCTCATAGCCGCGCCGGCGGAAGGCGACGTCGGCGACCACGCCGGTCAGGTGATGCTCGCCGTCGTGTGTGCCGGCCAGCTGAACGCCGGTGGGCCTGCTAGGGGTTTAGCCGACCGAAGCATCTACATCTCTTCTACATCTCTCATCAGGCAACAGGTGTCGGAGGCTGCTGGCTGAGTGGCTTGCGGGCCGGCGACAGCGTGAACCGGAGTGCGCCCTTTTTCACGAGCACCCGAAGCGGCGGCCCGGAGGGCTGCACCACGGCCAGCGCTTGTTGCAGCTCAGCGGGGGACACGTCGCAGATCTTCACCCGGTACCGCGGCGGGTTTGATTTCGGCATCGTGAGGGCGGGCGTCCCGCGGCCGAAGCCGAACGGCAAGACCAGCGCGGCGAGCAGCACAAGGGCCTGTCTGCCGAGCCCCTGGCGATGTGCAACCGGAGCGGACGGGCCGAGTGTGATATCCAGCAGCAGACCGTATCGGCGCCGGACCATCCGCACCTGCGCGATGTCTGCCCATGGAATATAGATCTGGCGCAGCTTCGGACGCTTGCGGCTAGTGGCGACGCCAAGCACGATGCCGTGGCAGTCAGCACGGAACGCGTAGTGCCTGACGGTCGCTACAACGCAGAACATGGTGAATGCCGCCAGTGCGAGTCCGCCAATCTCGGGCAGACCTAGCCACAGGGGCATCCGGCCGCTGGCGTGAGTCACCACGGCCAGCACAACTGCGCTCACAATGATGAACCAGGCCGGGATGAGCCAAAGGAATCCTCGCGGGTACCGGCTGGCTGGCCCCCGGACCAGGCACGTGACGGTGTCATTCAAGGCCGCCTCCCCGTGTGGTCCCTACCGAGGATCTTCTGTTGCCGGCGCCCGGTACGGCAAGTACCAGCAGATTTTGTCATCGGAACGTCACAGTCGGCGCGGCTAGAGGGGTCCGGCGGCCCGCGCAAGCTGGTGCCCTACGCTGAGGGCAGCCAGCGCCGGCTCTAGGACTAAAGGACCAAAGGCATGCAGATCGCCGAGATCACTCGCGCCGAGACCAGCCAGCGGGCCGGCCTCCTCACGGTCGATTCGTATGCCGTCGAGCTGGACCTGACCCGCGGCGACAAGGTGTTCCGGTCGACCTCAGTGATCATCTTCGAGTGTGCGCGACCGGGCGCGACTAGCTACGCGGACCTGGTCGCCGAGACCGTGCATGAGATCACGCTGAACGGGACGCTGATCGATCCGGAGACCGCCTGCGCGGACGGCCGCATCGCCCTGCCAGGCCTGGCCGCGCGCAACGAGTTGCGGGTGGTCGCGGACTGCCCGTACACGACTGACTCCAAAGGCATGCACCGCGCGGTGGACTCCGCGGACGGGAAGACTTACTGCTACACCAACTTCGAGCCCGCCGACGCGCGACGGGTGTATGCGAATTTCGAGCAGCCGGACCTGAAGGCAACATTCACCTTCACCGTTACCGCGCCCGGGCACTGGACCGTGCTGTCCAACCAGCCTGCGCCTGCTCCGGAGGACGCCGCCGACGGCAGCGCGACCTGGCACTTCCCGCCGACGCCCCGGATGTCTACCTACCTGACCGCCGTCGTGGCCGGCGAGTACCACCACGTCCGGGCGACACACACCACTCCGGCCGGCCAGGTCATCCCGCTAGGCGTGGCCTGCCGTGCCTCGCTGGCCTCCTACCTCGAGGCCGCCGACATGCTCACGATCACCATGCAGGGCTTCGACTACTACACCGAGCTGTTCGGGACTGGTTACCCGTTCGAAAAGTACGACCAGGTATTCGTGCCGGAATTCGCTGCGGGCGCGATGGAGAACGTGGGCTGCGTGACGTTCGCCGAACGGCTGCTCTTCAGGTCCAAGGTCACCGACATGATGTACGAGCTGCGCGCGACGGTGATCCTGCACGAGATGGCGCACATGTGGTTCGGCGACCTGGTGACCATGAAATGGTGGGATGACCTGTGGCTGAATG
>Ga0335072_10010386_pt1 | contig 13412 bp, 12 predicted proteins | sample Lox_Sample_21_FD_206725 | JGI IMG/M metagenome (GOLD analysis project Ga0335072, IMG submission 206725) | Soil microbial communities from Loxahatchee National Wildlife Refuge, Florida, United States - Lox_Sample_2.1 | ecosystem: Environmental > Terrestrial > Soil > Wetlands | place: USA...
GATGATGGCCGACCACAAGACGCGCGCCGGCTATGGATGGGTTCCTCCAGAGCATCGCCACGGCTTTCTCGATCTTTGGGAGGGCGCCAATGAATTCGAACACACCACCCATCCCTATTACGGCACCATCTGGGACTCCGACGGCAGGGAGATCACCTACAAAGACGAATACCGCATCGACTTCATCACCAATCGCGCCGTCCGGTTTCTCACCCAGCCCCATGACAAGCCATTCTTCCTCTATGTCTCGCAGCTTGAGCCGCACCAGCAGAACGACCTCCAGCGTGTGGTCGCGCCCAAGGGGTATGCCGAGCGCTATACCAACCCTCTGGTCCCAGCCGATTTGCGAAACCTCCCCGGCGACTGGCAGGAGCAACTGCCTGACTACTACGGATGCGTGCAGAAGATCGACGAATCCTTAGGCACAATCTTAAAAACCCTCGAAGCGCAGAATCAGCTCGACAACACCATCGTCGCCTTCATCAGCGATCATGGCTGCCACTTCAAAATCCGCAACACCGAATACAAACGCAGCCCGCACGACGCCTCGATCCGCATTCCCTTTATCTTTCAGGGACCGGGTTTCGATCGCTCCATCGTCCGCGGCGAAATCGTCAACATGATCGACCTCACTCCCACGCTGCTGACCGCTGCGGGAGTTCCCTTTCCCGAGTCGATGAAGGGCAGGAATCTTCTTCCCCTGCTCACCTCGCGCGAGGCGCAGGGTAACTGGGACAACACCGCATACATCCAGATCAGCGAATCCATGGTCGGACGCGCCATTCGCACCGGGCAGTGGTGCTATTGCGTCGTGGACCGCTCGAAGCTCGGGACTGAGACACCGTCGAGTACGCACTACGAGGAGTATCAGATGTACAACCTCGCTGACGATCCCTATCAGCAGGTGAACCTGACCGGCCGGCAGGAATATCGGGATCAGGCCGCGGCACTCCGCCAACTCCTGCTCCAGCGTATGAGCGAAGCCGGCGAAGAGGCCGCCGAGATTACACCGGCGCGTCTTTATCCTTAATGCGCCCCGCAACTCCGCGCCGCCGAGTCACGGGCGGGCAGGGTTCCGAAATTGGGGCAAAATGTGCCGCATTAACTATGATTGCAGTGTCTTCTGACCTTGCGGCAGCGGCAGAAATTTCAAACACTGCGGCGGCGCAGCCCTGTAAGCGCATGAAAGCCGCTACGGCGCGCTCTCGCGAAGCAACCGGACCTCGCCCAGAATCCCCGATGGCAGCGGCCGCAGGTTGTTCATATCCTGCGGCTCGAACCGGCGACCGTAGCGTTCCCACAGCAGCCTGTAATCCGGAATTGAATCGCCGGAGCGCTCATTGATCGCGGTATTGGCCACCTGCACTTCGATTTTGTTGCTGCCCGGCTTGACGAGCGAAGTGATGTCGAGCTCATACGGTGGGTGCCACAGCGAACCGGCCCGCTGGCCGTTCACCAGGATCACCGCCGCCTCGCGAATCGGAGGATCGAGCAGTGCCTGAGTGCCCATGTGCCGGGGCGGATTCTGGATCGGCGTGCCCTCGCCGAAACTCAGGATCAGCCGAGTTCCCTGCCCGGAATCTGCCGGCACGCTCATTTCTCTCGTGTAGGTGGCCACGCCGGAGTAATAAACCGTCTTGGGGTTGTCTGTCCACGACACCAGCTTGGGCATCTTCTCTTCGATCCCATCTCCGTCGAAGCGCACCTGCCAGTCTGTGCTCAGATCCGCGAGGACCTTCAAGTTCCCTTCCTCGCCAGGATTCGAGGGCTCTGGACCGCCGATCGCTGCACCATCATGAAACAGCAGAATGCGTGATTCATAAGGCGCAAGGTCCAGTCGAACCGCGCCATGATCCCCGTCAACCCGATATATTTTGCCCGTGTCCGGATTGAGCCATTCGGCAGTTGGCCGCAGTGCGCGAAAGTGCGCCTGCGTCGAAACCGGTTCATTGCTCGTGTTGTCGATGAAATAGATATCGGCTGTCGTCAGTTTGCGGTGAATAAAGCCAACCAGCGGCGCCGGCGTTGAAAGATGCATATCCGGGGGAAGCATCCCGTTCAGCGTAGCGCCTAATTCGCTCACATCACTGATCAGGCGTGCGTTTCCCTCTTGGCCCGCATCGCTGAATAGTGTGTGAGCCTCAGCCGCTACCTGAGCCGATTCCTCTGCATGATGCTCAAATCCCGGTGCCTGCCCTGGTATCCGCCCCACGGCAATTACCTTCCCGCCCTTCGCCTCGTACTGCTCGATCAGCGCAAGGGTCGCGGGAGAGATGCGGTCCACGTTGGGCATGATCAGCACCGGATAATGAATGCCGCGCGCGGCGATGGCGGCGCTGTCGATGTAGTCAAAGTTATATCCCGCGTCCTCAATCGCCTGCGTGAGCGCTGGCGTGATCCATCGCGGCATAAGAGCTGTAATCGAAGCCCTGCCTGGAGTAAAGGCGGCCCAGGCATCGTCTTCCGGCAAATACACGGCAATGTCGTTGTCCGGTTCGCCCTGCCGTAGAATCCAGCTCACCCGCTGCAGATAGCGGGTCACATCCGGCATCACAATCCACCACGGATTGTGCGCGTTGAAGACTGCGGCTGCGTAAAAGTTCCAGCCCGGCTCACCTGCGGCCGGCGGCGAATAAGGCCATCCGTGGCCCATTAACTGGTTAATGCCCTGCAGAAAGAAGAGATCCGCCTCGGCCTTCATGTCGAGCGGCGTTGCGCGGAACGGCGGCGAGTGCAGCCATGTCCAGGTCTCAGACGAGGTGATGGGGCGGCCATACAGATGGCTAGCCGAAGTCGCCCAGCGCGTAAACGCAAACTGCCTCCATTGCGGACCCTCCCCTTCGGGCAGATCCACGAGCGCATTGCTCGAAAGCGAAACCGCGGGGAATCCGTAGCTCTGTGAACGGAATTGCGTGTGGTGCGCGTCGGCCCACGTGTTGATTTGCTTCAGATAGTTCTGGTCGACCAGTTCCGTAAGCGTCACGCCCCAGTCGTGTCGCACCTCCAGAGCCTCTTCGCTGGGACTGGCGGTAAACAGTTCCGGCAGGTGCGGCAGCAGGTCGTAACCGCGCCGCTGCCGAAATGCTTCAAGAAACTGCGGAGTCCAGTCCGCACCGTACACCTCCAGCGAATCGCTGAAAACCGAGAATGGCGGCTCGTTTCCAAAGGCCGTCATCAGCGGGTCCGCGATATCGTGCAGATGTTCCGCCACAGCCTCATGCGAGAAGTGATCCAGCACAAAGCCTTCGGCATCCAGCCCTGCACGCTTCACCTGCTGGCCGGTCCGTGTCGAGATAAACCAGAGCAGCGTTTTTCCGCTTGCTCCGGCAGGTAGCGTGATCCGCAGCGCTCCCGGCGCCGGCATCGGCAGCATCTGCGGCCTTTGTCCGGTGCCGCTTTCACCCCAATCCGCATCCGCCAGAAAAACAGCAACAAGTGCTTCTCCATGCTCCAGGTACGGCACGGCTGCGGAATCCATTCCCGGGGCGAGCGGAGTCTTCACCATCTCAAGTTCGCAAGAAGCCTCCGTCACGGGAGTATGCGGACCCCCATACGGCCAGCCGCTGCCAAGCGTCAGGTTCACGCGCAGTCCGAGCCTGTGCGCTTCCTGGTTGACAAAATGTACATCGTCAAGAAATTCAGTCGAGAGATAAGGAAAATTGTGAAAACCGGATTGCGGATCGTCCAACGCCAGCGGATACACCGGCTGGATCTCAAATCCTCCGAAGCCTCCAGCCTTCATCTGTTCCATCTCGTGCACAAGTTCCGGCTGCGTCACAGCGGGCCCAAACCACCACCATCGCACTTCGGGTCGGGCATCTTCCGGCGGTGCTTTGAAGGTGTTGGCCAGGACCGTCAGGTCGCTCTGAGCCTGCAGCATGACCGTGCCGCCCAGGAGCACTGCCAGCCATGCGGACAGACGAATTTTGGCGCGGAGCCCGTTTGCGCCCACAGGATTTCCCCCTTGAAAAAAATTGCGATGTAATCATATCCTGCCGAAACGGACCGCGTAAACGGCCGTTCCTGTTCCCCGGAACAGAGCGGACGCCGAACGAAGACTCTCTGTTTACAGCGGTTCTACAATTGCCGTGGAGCGAAGGGCAATCGCTAAGTGGCTTTTTCCTTTCGGGCTCCCAGCGGCAGACCTTCAACTTCAAAACTATCTCACTCCAGGGGGAACTCCCAAGTGGTCAAGTGCCGCGGTTAGATTCGCCCTTATCCAGTTGATGATAAATACGTTACTCAAATAAGCAGCATTGCCGAAAAGTATCCCCCGAGACTGAATAGTCGAGGTCATGAGGAGCAATTGTGTTCGCCTGCGAAGGGCCGTCTTTACGGACAGCCTGGAGCGCAAGTCGAGTTTTGAACCGGTACGGCTTAAGGAAGCTCCAAATAAGTCGCTGCTTTGAAAAAGTACAGGCGGCACTCCATCCCAGTGGGCCGTGTGCCATAAATGCCAACGAATCAACACGGCTTTTGCCGCCCAGGGATGATTTTTGGGGCATCCGGACTTTAACCACAGGCTCCTATGGGATGCTTGGTCGATAACTCGGCTCTCGCCACAGGTTGTTAAGTTATTTACAATCAGCATCTTGCAACTAACTTCAATGGGGTAGGACCCCAAGTAGCGGCGGCCTTGGCCGAAACTCAACAGGACACGGTAACCCAGGTTTGGCTCTGAAGATCGCCAGTACCAGGGAGTTCTGGTTGTGAACTCCGTACAGAAGATCGCCAGCTTTGCCGGCGGAATTCTTCGGCATCGCCATTGCGCACCTTACCAGCGTGCCGCTCAGCTTGATATTACGAATTTCAGAATAGTAATATGATGAAAGTTATAGCGAAGAAGCGGCCCGCTGGCAGGTCTGGCATCGAGGCTTCTGAGCTCGGCCTTCCACTTCCGGAATCTCATGCGCAATCTCTTCAGTGACGGTTCCACCGATGTCAAGCGGAAGGTTGCCGGCATCTACGCGTTGCTCGCAGCATTCAATGCCGCTGCGTGGTTGTGGGCGATCGCCGCCTTTCGCCACTTTCCGGTACTTTTGGGAACAGCGTTCCTGGCTTACAGTTTTGGGCTGCGCCATGCCGTCGACGCCGATCACATCGCTGCCATCGACAATGTCACGCGCAAGCTTATGCAAGAGCGCAAATGGCCGGTCGCGGTCGGGTTTTTCTTTTCCCTGGGTCACTCCACCATCGTTCTGCTCGGCTCCGCGGCCATTGCCGTCGCGGCAGTGCTGCTGCAGCATCACGTCGACGCGCTGCGCAATGTCGGCGGAATCGTCGGAACCCTGGTCTCTACGCTCTTTCTGTTTGGCATTGCCTGCGCGAACCTGTTTGTGCTGCGCTCAATCTATGCGGCGTTTATCCGCGTGCGTCAGGGACAACCTTACGTCGAGGAGGATCTCGATCTGCTTCTCGCCGGCCGCGGACTTCTTGCCCGGCTCTTTCGTCCCATGTTCGCGATGATCCGCCGCAGCTGGCATATGTATCCTCTTGGTGTCCTCTTCGGCCTTGGATTTGACACAGCGACCGAGATCGGACTGCTCGGCATCTCGGCAGCCGAAGCCTCAAAGGGCCTGCCTATCTGGTCCATCATGGTTTTCCCTGTGCTCTTCGCTGCCGGGATGTTGCTGATCGATACGACCGACAACATCCTCATGCTCGGTGCCTACGGCTGGGCCTTTGTAAAACCGGTACGCAAACTTTACTACAACATGACCATCACCTGCGTATCCGTTGTGGTTGCCTTTGTGATCGGGGGTATTGAGGCGCTCGGGCTGCTTGCCGGCCAATTCAGTTTGGGCGGAAGTTTTTGGAAGATGGTGCGAACGCTCAACGACGACTTTGGAACGTTGGGCTACTTCATCATCGCCCTCTTTGTGCTGAGCTGGATTCTCTCCCTCGCGTTCTACAAGTGGCAGCGTTTCGATGAGCTCGAATTAGGCACCGCTGAGAAAGCCGTGCCATATCTCGAAGAGAGCTAAGCGAAATGCCCCTACACAGCGGTTTGTGACCGAGGTTTTGGGATGCATTTCAGCATTGGATCAACACTTTGAGGACGAAATGGAGCCCTTCAAATATGTGTATGTTGTTGCGCCATCGAAGCAGCCATGGTTGCAGGTTTTTGAGGGACCGGCCGGCTGCCTGACTCGCTTCATTCCGAGCAGCATTCATTCAATTCGGCTGGCAACCGCAAGCTAATGGAGATGCTTGATCGCGGCCCCGGAGTTCGTAAGAACCAGCTTACCCAACTCAACTCCTCGCATGGCAAGCATGCGATCAGCGATCTCTTGAATCTCTTTGCTGCGGCCCTTCATGATGACGACCTCGAGACAGTAGTTGTGGTCTAAATGAACGTGGGTGGCCGCAAGCACCATCGTTCCGCCTTGATGTTGCATTTCAGTCAGCTTCTGCGAAAGATTCGGTACGTGATGGTCGTACACCAGCGTGAGTGTGCCGACCACCGGCTTGTTGGAATCAATGACATCTGAAAGTAATGCCTCACGGATCAGGTCCCGCAGCGCTTCCGAGCGGTTCTGGTATCCCCGCCGCGCAATGAGCTTGTCAAAGCCGGCGAGCAGATCCTGGTCCAGCGAGATCCCTGTCCTGCTCAGTTCTGGCATGATGGGTTGCTCCTCTCCGATTCTAAAGGCTAAAGCATTGCAATTTGCCTTCGGATCTGAGAAATCTGCCGATTTTAAGCGCTTGCTGGAATCGAAGACGATACCATTCCCGAACACCTCTCGGACTCACATAGCTCATCTGATGTGGAGCCCGATCGCCGTCCCGCTGAGTCCGACGACTCGGAATCTTAGGATATCGGGGACCCTAAAATCCATCCAGTGGTGGCAGACGGAGCATCGAAAGCTCCATCGAGATCTGCTGATACTGAATCATCTGCATGCATCCATAACGAGCGAAACGAACACATCGCCAGTAATCTAAAGTCGCGCCAGAAGCGAGCGCAGCAGCGGGGTCGCCGGGGCGCTGCAAAGGTCGCTCCAGGCGCCGCGCTGAACCACCTGTCCCTGCTCCAGCGCTATTGCCGATTCCGGGCAGAGGCGCATCAATACTTCAGATTGATGATCCACGGCAATCATGCTGAAGCCGACGGTTTTGCTCCAGAAAATCAGGTCGTCAATGAGCTCGCGTACCAGTTGGCGATCGAGGCCGGCAAACGGCTCGTCAAGCAGCAGCAGTGGCGGCTTGCGCGCCAGCATTCTAGCCAGAGCGACGCGACGCGCTTGCCCTCCGGAAATGCGCGCGGTGGGAGCGTCCCAGAGCGGCGCTAACTTCAGGCGCTCCTTCAGTGTCGCGATCCACAAGCTGCACTCCGGGTTGGATGCCTCGCGCTTCGGCACACCGAATGTTACGTTTTCCCGAACGCTGAGATGTGGAAACAGGCTGGGCTCCTGCGTGAGGTAGCCGACTGGGCGTTTATACAGAGGAAGAGACGGGGGGAAAAGGCGTAGGCCCCCGAGATCGATGTGGCCTTCGTCCGGTTGCTCCACACCGGCGATACACGCGAGAACCGTGCTTTTGCCCGCGCCCGAAGCACCAAACAAACCCACCGATTGCCCAGCGCCAAGCTGCAGCGAAAGGCGAACCGCGAAATCGCGGCGGCGCTTGGTGAATTCGGCATCAAGCATTGCTTCGACGCTGCGCTAAAACGTGTGCCAGCCATGGGAGCGGCAAAGCCACCGCGAGGAAGATCACCAGCAGCGGCATCACCGCGGGCAAGCCAAAGCTTTGCAGGTCCACCCAGAGTTGCACCGGCATGCCCGAAGGATAATACGCGGTCACGACCACAGCCCCGAATTCTCCGATCGCACGGACCCAGGCAATGCTCAGCGCGACGGCGAGGCCCAGGCGTGCCAACGGCAGCGTCACTCGGAAAAAGACACTGATCGGCCTGAGCCCCAACAAAGCGGCCTGCTTTTGGAGCATGGGCGGAACAGCGTCCAGCGCCGCGACTGCACCCAAGACAAAATAACCCATGCCCACATACACTTGCGTGGCCACGAAAGCTGTGGCGCTATTGGTCATGGCAACTCCCCAATGATTCAGCAGCCGGCCGACGCTGCCATAAGGGCCAAAGGCCAAGGTGAAAAGAATGCCGAGAGCGAGGGGCGGCAACAGAATTGGAATCAGCAGGACCGCTTGCCACACAAGGCGTTCTTGAGCCTTGCATCGTGCGATGTACGCGGCCACCGGTGTGCCGACGGCGACCACAATCAGCATCGCGACCGTGGTTAGCAACAAGGATACGCGAATCGATGACAGTGCAGAGCCGCGTACTTGCGCATCCCATTGCCACGCGCCGATGTCCGCAAAAAGCGCGGAAAGAGGATAGAGCAGCGCCGCCGCAAAGACTGCGGCTCCGACTCGCGCGATCCAGCGACGGCCGGCAATCATGTGCGGAGCGTGGAAGCGCTGTCGGGTGAATCGTAATTGTAGCGCCCGAAAATTGATTGGGCTTGGCTGCCCTTCAACCATTGAACGAATTCAGCGGCTCCTTTGGGATTCATAGAATCGCTCAGAGCCGCCGCGTAATAGATCAGCGGCTCGGGGTCGTACTTCTTGCCTCCAATGGTGAGGCTTAAGCTCGGGTCTTCCTCGTGCACACGCTCCGAACTGAGGTTAAGCTGCCCTGGTAAGGAAATATAGGGAAGATGAAACGGGGCCGGCTGAATCCTGTAGGCCGAGGACGCGTCAAGCTCGCCGCTTTGCAACCGGGCCAGAACTGTCGGCTCGCTGAATATCTGCTCGGCGTTAATGATCGGGCCGAGCGTCTTTTCAACTAGATCCGGCTGGTGGTACATTTTTGCTGCCAGCATCATCGTAAAAATAATATTTCGCCCCTGCGGATCCGCATTCGGATCTGTTCGTCCAAATCGCAAGCCCGGTTGCTCTAAAACTTTCCACCACTCGGTTCTTCCTTTGGATGCAGATTCAAACTGCGATACGAATCGGCTCTTCGGGCTATAGGCTATCACCATTTCGGTGTGCGCTATGGGCTCGGCGAATCTGGCTTTGCCAGAGCGCAGCACTGTCATCATCGGACCGCGTGTGACAGAAATGAACACGTCCGGCCGGATACTGCCACCAGCGATCAACCGCGCCAGCGCGTTCGATCCTTGCGCGCGTCCGCGCATATCCATATGCAGCTCGCTGCGGACAGAGGTCTTCAAAGGACCCTCCATCATCGAGCCCATCGAACCGGCATACGCGACGTCCAAAATTGGCAGGGTAGCGGCCAACGAATGCGAAGGAAATAAAGCGGCCCCAATCGTGGCAAGCACAAATCTGCCACCGATAGCTGCAAATTTTCTCCTCGAGTATTTTTGGGACAGGTATGCCATGTTCCCTTTCTGGGGTGATTGCAGTCAAACCGTGATCAGACGCCCACCATCACATGCGACGCCTTTATGACCGCGCTAACCTCATCGTCTCGCTTTAATTGAAGAGCCAGTACGCTTTCCTTCGTATTGGTAGAAGCTATGATCGTACCGCCAAGCAAGCGGATGTCGACCTCGCTGTTCACGGTACCATCGTGCACCTCTACGACCACCCCGGGCAGAATGTTGCGTGCGCTGATTCTTGCGTTTTCCAGGTTTTTTGCAACCATCACGTCTGATGCTTTGATGATTGCGAATGCCTCGATTCCCTTCTGCAGACCCAGCCTGTCAACGCTGGCGTTGGTGATGATCGAAACAACCACCTCACCACCGCCGCGAAGAGAGATTGCAACTTCCGCGTTCACGGCACCTTTGTTGATCTCTGTCACCGTTCCCGGAAGTACATTGCGTGCACTGATTTTCATGGGAAGCACCTCGAAAATGTTTGCGCCCACCGAGCGCCAGATGGACCAATTCTAGAGTAAATACCGCCAGCAAAGCTTGAGGCTTTACGTCATGGCCCGCTCAAAGCGGCTTGAGCGGGGTCGTAAGCGTGGTCCCGGCTTATGTTGACCACTATACGGTGGTGGGTCAGCGCCACAGATTCATTTGGTCTATCGCTGGTCCTCCTGTTCCTGGTTGGGCATGTACTCGCGGATTGTCGCTTCATCTCGGCCGATTGTGGATACGGGGTTCCCTCGCGCCCAAAAGCCTTGTCCGGCAAAAATCCGCTTCCGCTCCCCATAGGTTCGCGCCAGGTAAATCGCGCTCTTGCCCTTGATGAATCCTACCACCTGCCACACCGCGTATTTGGGTGGAATGGAGATCGACGTGCGCACATGGTCGCTCAGTACACGGCCTTCTTTAATCCGGCTTTTCTTCTGTTCGGCCAACTTGCGTAATACCTCACCCAAATGATTTCGCAACCGCCCGTACGGCACCTTACGGCGGCATTTGGAGATGAAAATAAAATGGTACTTGCACTCTCAGGGGGAGTGGCCTAAGCTTTCATGTTCGTCCATCCAACTGCCTTTCCTCGTGTGCTTCACCGGCTCGCGTCGAGAAATCCTCTGGATGAAATTACTGAAGTGTCAAACTGCGACTGCCTCCCCCGCATAGCCGAGGGACCTCCCGGTTTTCTTAGCTCGTCCATGGGTTCCGATTCCCATTTTGCGTTTCACCTGCGTTTTTCTGCACGCCATCGCCTATACGGGATCCAGCTACAGTAGTCTTGCTTTAGTCGTGTCAGGTCCCGCATTGAACGTGCGAAGCTTCTATAAGGTTCACTCCCATGAAGGCTTGCGCGCTCGCTAAGTCTTTTACTGCGACACTCTCCACCGAGGGCCCTGGCAGCTTTGCCGCATCTGCCGCCGCTTTCGCTGATATTGGGCATAGCAATCCAGTTCCGAGGCAGGACTTGCACCCGTTGAAGATCGACGACTTTTTCCGGCGCATCTATAACACGCTTTTGTTGGGTCCAACATAACGGATAGAGTTCGGTGACGGTCCTCAATTGTTCCACCTTGCGGCGGTTCCTGCCGTTGAGCGGCTGCCCGAGAACATATTGTCGACTGAACGCGTTGTTGCCAAGATCGAGCCAGTACGCAACATAGCTTGACTTCTTGCACAGTGCTTCGGTCGATGACGCCGCGCGCTGACCGCGTATCCACACCCGATCAGGAGATGCGGATTCCGGTCATGATTCGACCGTGGCGTCGCCTCATCGAAACTCACCGACTGGGCATTCCACTTCGCTCCCCAGAACAGATTGATGCGATAGATGAGGACTGTCGCTTTGTTCCTGCCCACATCGAACCATTAGAACGGCTGCCGAACGCCGTTGGTTTCGGGATCCGCGTCGCCATCCATGACGGTAACTTTGAGGCCATAAGCATGCCCCTACGCCGGCAGAGCCTGACGCAGATAGGGCAAGCCCATCACGACTGCGCTCCCCGTGCCGCCGGCGCCGAGCACCAGAATCCACAGAGGTCGACGGTTGAGAAGACCGGACAGGAGAAGACCCTCGACGCGCAACGGCCGCTACCTCGCCTGAATGAATTCGGGTAGGACGCACAACTGAAACATTCAAAAATCTCTGGCGCCGTCGTCAATCTCTGGCGCCGTCGACCATGCCGTGTTTGCCAAATCTCTCGCGGAGTAGTCGATTGCAGAGTCGGGAACCCTAAGCGCGAAGCTTATCCGCCCGTCTGGATATTCACCAGCACACCATCGCCGCCAGGCGAAACAGTCCGTGTTTGCGGTGCGCGCCAGTGATCGATGTGGCTCACCTGGTGCACGCAGCTGATGGTGCAGTTCGGCGCGCAGCTCTTGGCAGTAACGAACTCCCGCTTCACATCCGCTCGCGTGTATTGCGCAATCGGAACGCCGGGGTATCCTCGCTGCTGCGAGCAGTAATGCACCAGCCCATCCTCACAGACGTAGATGTAACGCGAACCGGCGCGGCAACGCCAGTCGTTGGGCCTGCCCTGTGCGATGGCTTCCTGGAACTGATTGAAGCGCGAGTAGTTGCGCTTCTTCATGCGGCGCATTTCAAAGTAAACGCGGGCCTCGTCCGGTTTCAAGGGCTTGAGCTGCCCGTCGCCGTCGTGAATGATGCCGATGGTCGACGTAAACCCAAGTTCGAGGGCGCGGCGGCCGATCACCAGCGCGTCGTTGGGATTGCGGATGCCGCCGCCGACCACGGAGTTGATATTGACGTGGAACTCGGCGAACTGAGCCAGCATCTGCAGCTTCTTGTCTAGCACCTTCAGGCTCTTCTTCGATACCTCGTCGGGATCGATATTGTCGATGGAGATCTGCATGTGATCCAGACCGGCGCTGTTGAGACGTTCGATTCGCTCCTGGTTGAGCAGATAGCCGTTCGTGATCATCCCCGCGATGGCCCCCGTCCGCCGGATGCGGCGGATCACCAGGTCCAGTTCGGGATGAGTGAGCGGCTCCCCGCCCGAGATGGTGATGATGCTGGTGCCCAACCGACCCAGGTGATCGATGCGGCGGTACATCTCCTCCACCGCAACCGGTTCGGAGACCTTGTCGTACTCGTTGCAGTAAGCGCAGCTCAGGTTGCAGAACCGCATGGGAATGATCTGCGCCATAACCGGGTGGCCTGTAAACGCGAGCGCCCGCCCCACCAGCGCCACTTCGCGCACCTTGCGAAACGTCGCCAGCAGTCGTCCGCGCGTTGAGTATTTCCGGGGGGGCGCCATCTTTTCTATTGAATCACACGCCGGCGTCGATGCGGAGGCTCGTTGAGCGAATTGGGAAGGCAAGAGATTGTGCGATACTAAAGAGGCTCGGGCATTAGGCGCCGTCGAGGGTGCCTCGGTGCCAAAGCGAAGGTTTTTGAGGCGTATTGGAATGTTTACGGCATTCCGATCAAAGTGCATATTTAATTTAGAGCCGGGATGGCGGAACTGGCAGACGCAGCGGACTCAAAATCGGCGACCCGTGAGGTGCTCGGTGGCGGATGATACGCGATGATACGATTGGAGCGTGAATCTGACACCAGAGTTGCTTTATTCGATGATCCGGATACTCCCTCACACCGGGTGTTGGGAATTCACCGGCCCCAAAGATTCCCACGGGTATGGTAGGCTCTTCATTTCAGGAAAAGAGTGGAAGGCACAACGCGCGGCGTACGAGTTGTTGGTTGGGCCCTTGCCACCCAGAGCTCGGCTGCTGCACCCTCTGTCCCCGAAAAGATGCATAGGGGTTGCCTGTTGCAACCCGGCGCATATGAAGCAGCAGGTTTAGTCTTCCGGGATCGTTACAGCTGAGAAGCGTTGTAGCCAAGGGCATCTCATCAATTCGCAGAACAGTGTGATTGAACGGAGGGGTGACCGCATTTTCGTGCGCTGCCGCGTTTGTCGCCAAGCGGCCTGGAGGAAATCGAAGAAAACAGCCAATTCACTTTGATGCGACGATGAGCCGCTCAGCTTTAAACTCGAATCGAAACCTACAACCCTTCGGTTAACAGAATAGTAACATGCTTTA
>Ga0335072_10010387_pt1 | contig 13411 bp, 9 predicted proteins | sample Lox_Sample_21_FD_206725 | JGI IMG/M metagenome (GOLD analysis project Ga0335072, IMG submission 206725) | Soil microbial communities from Loxahatchee National Wildlife Refuge, Florida, United States - Lox_Sample_2.1 | ecosystem: Environmental > Terrestrial > Soil > Wetlands | place: USA: Florida...
CCCGACTCCTCGACATACCCGTTGCCGCCCAGGCATTCGAGGGCCTCGGCCGCGTGCGCGGGGGCCTGCTTGCACACGTGGTACTTGGTGGCGGCGAGGGCGAGCCGCCGGAAGGCCGCCTCGCCCGCGTCACCGCGCGCCGCCCGGTCAGTCGCGCCCGCCAGGCGCAGCGCCACCGTGGTCGCCGCCTCCGACTCGATGGCCAGGTCGGCCAGGACGCTAGCCATCAGCGGCTGGTCAGCCAGCACCTTGCCGAACGCGCTACGGTGCCGCGCGTGGTGAGCGGCCTGGATGACACCGACGCGCATCCCGGTCGCGGCGGCGAGAACGCAGTCCAGCCTGGTCGAGTTGACCATGTCGATAATCGTCCGGACGCCCCGCCCCTCCTCCCCCACGAGCCACGCGGTCGCCTCCTCGTACTCGACCTCGGCGGAGGCGTTGGAGCGGTTGCCGAGCTTGTCCTTCAGCCGCATGAGCCGCATGCCGTTGAGCGTCCCGTCCGGCAGGACCCGGGGCAGCAGGAAGCAGGACAATCCCGCGGGCGCTTGAGCCAGGACCATGAACACGTCATCCATGGGCGCCGAGGTGAACCACTTGTGGCCGGTGATGCGGTAGGTCCCATCGCCGGCCGGGGTCGCGGTCGTCGTATTGGCCCGGACATCGGAGCCGCCCTGCTTCTCGGTCATCGACATGCCCGCCAGCAAGCCGGCCTTGTCCTGGGCGGGGCGAAGGCCGAAGTCATAAGAGCGGGCCGCCAGCAATGGCTCGAACCGCGCGGCCAGGTCCGGGGCATGGCGCAGCGCCGGGATGACCGAGTAGGTCATCGACACCGGGCAGCAGTGCCCGGCGTCGGCCTGGCCCCAGGCGTAAAAGCCCGCGGCCCGGGCCACGTGGGCACCGGGCCTGGCGTCTTGCCAGGGCGTCGCGTGCAGGCCGTGCCCGACCGCCACCGACATCAGGTCATGCCACGCCGGGTGGAACTCCACCTCGTCGATCCGGTTGCCGTACCGGTCATGGGTGCGCAGGCGCGGCGGGTTCTCGTTAGCCAGCCGTCCCCATTCCTGGGCCTGCGCGCCGCCCGCTAGCCGCCCGAGGTCACGCACCGATGACATGGCCCAGCCAGCGCCCTCACGGTCGAGGGCCGCGAGGAGGGCCGGATCCTCCGCCGCGTCGTAACCGGTCAGCGGCGGGGCCTGATTGCGTACCTCGTGCGTCTTCGTCATGAAGGCCAGCCTGCCAGCCGGCCCGGCCTGCTGGCTAGGGCCGTCCGGCCAGCCAGGATTCGCTAGCCCCGCCGCACCGGTTCCGCGAAATACCGTGAATAACCGGCCGCGGAACGTATGCTTTAGCCGATCAGTTTGGGCGGGGCATTTGGTTACCTATTCGAACGGCGGGCGGTAATCACGACAATGAGAGCAATCGTGCACGGAGCCGCGTGGCTGCGGGTAATTGCGGCGTGCGCGCTCGCGGTAATTGTCGTGTTCGGCGCCACCGCCGCGGCTAACGCGGCGCCGGCTCCGCAGGCCAGGAAAACGCCGGCCCACCACGCCAGCCGCAAGCCAGCGCACCCCCGCACGACGGACCCCCACCGCAAGGAGGCGGTCCGCCGCACGACGCTGGTCCGCCGCGTAACGGGCACCCGCCGCAAGCCAGTGGCGCACCGCAAGCCAGCGCCCTGGCGGCTGTCGATCCCGAGCATCGGGGTATCCGTGAGCCTGCTCCGGCTTCCGGCGCCCAGCGGCCCGGGCCTGCCCGTTCCGTCGCTGCAGCAGGCGTCGCGGGCCGGCTGGTACAACTTCACGTCGGTTCCCGGCGCCCCGGGCAACTCGGTCATCGTGGGGCACGTGGATACCGTCAGTGGGCCAGCCGTCTTCTACAACCTGTACCTGCTGAAGCCAGGCAACGCGATCTTCGTGACGCTGGGCGCGACCGCCCGGCGGGAACGCTTCATCGTCACCTGGGTGACGGAGGTACCCAAATCAGAATTCCCCGGGCAGGCGGTATTCGGCCTCACGCAAAAGCGGCAACTGCGGCTGATAACGTGCGGCGGCGATTTCGACTACCAGACCCGGCATTACTTGGACAACATAATCGTCGGGGCGCGCCTCGCCCCGGCCGCAATCAGAAAAACGCAACCTCACCATACGGGGGCTCAATGAAGCAATTTTCTCCCGCTAAGTTCGCCGCGGCGGTCACCGCGACGACCGCGGTCGCCGTCATCTCGGTAGCCGCCGTCACGGGGGCGACGATGACGCCGGCGCTGGCCAGCAGTGCCACCACCGTGCATCATTCGGCCAACGGCGCCATCAAGATCCCCGGGGGCCTCGTCGTCAGCGCGTCACGCGACGCGACCGGTGCTTACGTGACCGTCGTCACGTGCTCGGGAACGTCCACGCCGCCGCCGGTGACCGTCTCCGGGTCCGCCCCGTTCACCGTCAAGGGCATCATGGACACGGTGGGGGTGACGAAGGCTCTGGCCAAGCGGCCGAGCGGCTACGTCAAGGTCTACACCTGCACCGTGACCGTCTTGAAGAAGCTGCCGGTCTGCCCGGCCGGCCAGAGCCAGGTCAAGGGCATGACCGGGCACGCGACGTGCATGACGCCGGAGGAAGAGCTCGCCTGGTTCGTCAGCATGGCCGTGTCCAGTTCAGGCCCGAAAAGCACGGCGTGCCTGACCGCGAAGGAGCTCGCGGGCAAGGGCGACCACACGGCGCACAAGGCCGAACGATTCGCCTGCGCGGTCAAGGTGGTCCTGAACACCGGCTTCGGCGGCAGGGCGGGCGCGGTCTCTCATCACCACCCCCGCAAGTAACCCAGCCGGAACGGCACGCGGGATCGGTCGTGCCTCCTGCCCTAAGGGACAATTGGTGGCATGACCGATCCCCAGTCGCAGTGGCGGCCCAGCCGCCGGACCCCGCTGCGCCAGTTCCTGAGGACCGAGACCGGCAGCGCGGCCATCCTGGCCGCCGCCGCGGCTGTCGGGCTCATCTGGTCGAACACGACCCCGTCCGGCTACGCGGCCTTCTGGAGCACTGGGCTCAAGGTCGCCGTCGGCACCGCCACCCTCAGCCTGGACCTGCGGGAATTCGTCAACTCCGGGCTCATGGCCCTCTTCTTCCTGGTCGTTGGCCTGGAGGCCCGCCGCGAACTGGACATGGGCGAGCTGCGTGCCCGGAGCAGGCTGACGCTCCCCGTGATGGCCGGCCTGGCCGGCCTGTGCCTGCCCGTCGTCATCTACCTGGCCTTCAACGCGGGCACCAGGAACGCGCACGGCTGGGGCGCGGCGATGTCCACCGACACGGCGTTCGCGCTCGGCTCTCTCGCGCTAGCGGGCCGGGGCCTGCCCGACCGGGTCCGCACGTTCCTCCTGTCGGTCTGCATCGTTGACGACCTGCTGTCGCTGGTCGTCATCGCGGTCGCCTACAGCGGCAGCATCAAGGCCGTGCCGTTGGTCATCGGCTTCGCGTTCCTCGCCGTCGTCGGCGTCCTGCGGCTGCGGGGCAACCGCAACGGCGCCACCTACCTGGCCCTTGGCGTAGCCGCGTGGGTCGCGTTCTGGAACTCGGGCGTGGACCCCATCGTCACTGGCCTGGTGATCGGGCTGCTCACGTACGCCGCTCCGGCCAGCCGAACCGACCTGGAGGAGGCGACCGACGCGTTCCGGCTGTTTCGGGAGCAGCCGACGGCCGAGCTAGCCCGCGAGGCCCAGGACGTGGTCCGCACCGCGATCTCGCCCAACGACCGCCTCCAGCTGATCTTCCACCCGGCGGCGAGCTACGTGATCGTGCCGCTGTTCGCGCTGGCCAACACTGACATCCAGATCAGCGGGCCGTTTCTCGCTCATGCGTACGCCAGCCCTATTACGCTCGGGATCCTGCTTGGCTACGTGGTTGGAAAGCCGGTCGCCATCGCCGGGTTCAGCTACCTCGCGGCACGGGTCACGAAGAACCGCCTCACCCCGTCAGCGGGGTGGGGAGCGGTCCTCGGGACCGGGACAGCGGCCGGCATGGGCTTCACGGTGAGCTTCCTGATCGCGTCGCTGGCCTTCAGCGGCACGGCACTCAGCTACGCCAAGCTCGGCACCCTCACCGGGCTGATCGTCGGAGGGCTGATCACCTGGACCGTCTTCCGCGTCATCACAGCGTTGTCGCCGCCGCGGCGCATCCTGCTGCTGTACGGGCGGCAGGAGTCGATTACCGACCTCATCGTGCCGGTCGACCCAGACCGCGACCACATCCGCGGCCCGCGCGAGAACGCCCTCGTCACCCTGGTTGAGTACGGGGACTTCCAGTGCCCCTTCTGCGGTCAGGCCGAGCCTGTCGTCCGCAAGCTGATCAGCGAGTACGGGGAGCTCCGTTTCGTGTTCCGGCACCTGCCGCTCACGGACGTCCACCCGCAGGCACAGCTGGCCGCTGAGGCCGCCGAAGCGGCCGGGAAGCAGGGCAAGTTCTGGGAAATGCACGACACCCTCATGGATCACCAGGGCGGGCTCGCGTTCCGTGACCTCGTCGGCTACGCGGGCGAACTGGACCTCGACACCGATCAGTTCATCGCTGACCTGCGTGATCACACGGGAGCCGACCGGGTGGCCGAGGATGTAGAGTCCGCCGACCTGGCGACCGTGTCAGGCACGCCGACGTTCTTCCTGAACGGCAAGCGGTACCACGGCGCGTTCGACCTGCTCACCTTCAAGGAGGCAGTGCGGGCCGCCAAGGCGGAGGCTCTGATCAGCGCGTTACCTGCCTGGGGACCGCACGAGCACCCATCTTGTCGTTCAGCGCGGCCAGGTTCATGCGCAAGATGTTCGTTGACGGGTGGCTGGCGCCGTACAGCCGCACGGAATCGGCGACCAGCCGCTCGAAGAGCGGCAGGGCCTGCGCGGGCTGGCCTGCGGCGAGATACGCGCCGGCCAGGACGTTCCGCGACATCAGTGTGTTCGGGTGGTCGGCGCCGAGTACGCGCCCGCGGTCGGCGAGGGTGCGTTCGAGCAGCGGAATGGCCTCGGCTGGCCGGCCGGCCGTGAGGTAGGCCTTAGCAAGGTTGTTGCGCGAGGTGAGGGTATCCGGGTGATCGCCGCCGAACAGTCGCTCGCGGTCGGCGAGAGTGCTCTCGAGGAGCGCGATGGCATCCTGCGTCCGGCCCGCGGCGCCGTAGGCCCGGGCGAGGTTGTTCCGTGCCGTGAGGTTGGCCGGGTGGTCGGCGCCAGGCAATGGCGCGCCGTCCCCCGCCTGCCCGATTGCCTGTGCCGGGAGAGCGTCCTTGACCTCCGTACTCGCGCGCCCAGTCTGCGCGTCGTGCGCGGAGCTCTCCCGCGCACGCCCGGCCCAGAGCCCGAGAGCCGTCAGCACTACCAGGGACAGCACCGACGCCGTCCAGATTTGCGAGCCCATGTTCAGCAGCCGCTCGGCGGCCAGCCCCGCCCAGCACCCGCAGAAGCAGACCGCCGACGAAGCCGTCACGGCCGTCCATCGCCAAAAAACACCCACAGAATGCCCCCATTCTGTCACGTAAAGTAACGACCGCAGAGCGAAGCAAGCGGCCACCCGCGTGTCCCACCGTGTCCACGCGCTCACACCATGATGCCAAAATCGCCGGCTATCGGCGGACAAACGCACCTACTGCCACCCCGCTTCCGCGCTCCGGATGCCCCGTCCCCGCGTTTACGCTGGTACTCGTGGCCAACAACACCATCGCGATCACACGCGGACGGGTCGTTCCCATCGAGGGCGACCCCATCGACGGCGGACGGTCCTCATTTCTGGCGGGGTGATCGAGGCCGTCCTGGGGCCGGACGCGACGGTGCCGGAGGGCGCGACGGTCGTCGACGCGGCCGGGAAGTGGGTGCTGCCCGGATTCATCGACGCGCACACGCACCTGGGCGCGTACGAGGACGGCCTGGGCTGGGCGGGCAGCGACACCAACGAGATGAGCGGCCCGGTGCAGGCACAGGTGCGCGTGGTTGACGCCATCAACCCGGCCGACATCGGCTTTCGCGACGCGATCGGCGGCGGGGTGCTCGCGGTGAACGTCAATCCCGGTTCGGGCAACCCCATCGGCGGGCAGACGGCGGCGATCCGGTGCTGGGGGCGCACGGTGGAGGACATGGTGCTGCGGGCGCCATCGGGCCTGAAGTCCGCGCTCGGCGAGAACCCGAAGCGAAACTACGGCGACCGGAACGAGGCCCCGGCCACCCGGCTCGGCACGGCGTCGGTGATCCGCTCGGCGCTGGTATCGGCGGCGAACTACCTGGCCGAGCAGGAGTCGGCCCGGGCCGACACGGACACGGCGCCAGTCAAGCGAGACCTCAAGCTCGAGTCGCTCGGGCTGGCCCTGCGCCGGGAGATCCCCTGGCGACAGCACTGCCACCGCGCCGACGACATCGCCACGGGGCTGCGCATCGCCGCGGAGTTCGGCACCGACCTGGTCATCGACCACGGCACCGAGGCCCACCTCATCACGGACGTCATCGCCGCGGCGGGGGTCCCCGTGGTGATCGGGCCGCTGCTGACCGCCCGGTCGAAGGTCGAGCTGCGCAACCGCTCCCTGGCCGGCCCTGGCCTGCTCGCGGCGGCCGGGGTGACGATCGCGATCACGACGGACCACCCCGTGGTGCCAATCCACTTCCTCGTCCACTCGGCGACCTTCGCGGTCAAGGAGGGCCTGGCGCCGGCGGACGCGCTACGCGCCCTGACGATCAACCCGGCCACGATCATGGGCGTGTCGGACCGGCTCGGTTCCATCGAGCCGGGCAAGGACGCCGATCTCGTTGTCTGGTCAGGCGACCCGCTCGACGTGATGAGCCGGGCCGAGCGCGCCTTCATCGCGGGCGAGGAGATCTACCGGTACGACTACGCGACCCGCCAGGGCGTCTTCGCCGCGCTCTAGCCCGGGATCCCCAGCCAGGGGCTACTCGCGTTCGTGAAGACTTATACGCCCTGGCACCTTGCGGGCATCTCGCATTCCGGTGGCCGGGGCGGCGTGCCCCGGCCACCGGCCCTCCCGGCCCATCTACCAGTGATCGTCCGCCCTTTTCCGGGTGGGAACACAATGCCACCTAGCTTCCTGGCCGCTCTGGCCACGAGAGTGGTGCCTGGCCTCAACTGGCGGCGGCATGATCCCTGCTCGTGCGGCGGGTTGTGCCGCGAACCGGGGCGCCCGGGGAACTTCGCACACCGAGCGACCACTTTCGCGGCCGATATGTGGCTTATGTCGGTGCGGGAAGTGTGCGAAGTCTGATGAGACGCTAAAACACGCCGGCGGGTGCGGTAACCACGTGGCCACAGGAGCTGTTCTGACTGGAGTTGTTTATGTGACTCCGAAGGTAAGCGGCATTGGGTGGGGACACCGAAAAGAACGCACGATCATGACGAGAGCACCGGCGGCGGGCACGTGGCCGCGCCTGGCGGCCCGTTCAGCCCATTGCCCCAGTGCATGCAGGTTCCAGAGTGACTACAGGTACGCGCGTGGCTGATAAGTAAGCGGCATTTTGCGCCGTGTGCGCGGAAAGGAGTCGCCCTCGGTAGGAGGCGATGACTGAAGCTTGCTGCGCGCGAGATGAAGGTTTCGTGGCCCTTCGGCGCCGCCCTGCGGGGGGAGGCGTCAAGCCACCGCATGGTGCCCTAGCTGAAGACTGCGGTGCTGAGCGATGCGGAAAAGGCGGCGTGAGAGCCGTCAGGCGGGGACCGGGAAGGCGAACGAGAGTGAACCACCGTTGAAGCGTCGAGATTAGAAGACGGCATCGGAACCGGGGCGATAATGCCCGCCCCGGGATGAGCCTGGCGGAATGCCCGTATTGCTGGCCAGGCGGTGCCCGGCGTGCAGGTGGCGCGATCCTGGTCTGCGGCTCGCGTGCGGAAGCACGGGAAGGCGCGCGCTGGCACTGCGCCCGCGCACGATGCGGGCGTGAGAGGGAGCGCACCAGGCCGCTGAAACGGCGAGGTGCTGAGTACCGTCGCGGCGCGCGCCGGCGGACCGGCCCGTAGTAGCGGCGAGGTTCCTGTAATGGGGGCGGAGCGAAGGGGCCGGCTCATCTGGACACTGTTTGCCCGGGCAACCGGGGCGAAGGCCCTGGGAGGAGGCGAGTGAGCATGTCAGGGCAGGACGGAAAGCCGTTTGCCATACCGAAGGAGCTGGTGTGGCAGGCCTGGAGGCAGGTCAGGGCAAACGGCGGTGCAGCCGGGGCGGACGGCGTGACCATCGAGACGTTCGAGAAGGACCTGAAGGACAACCTTTACAAGGTCTGGAACCGGATGTCGCCGGGCGCGTACTTCCCGCCTCCGGTGCGGGCAGTGGAGATACCGAAGGCCTCAGGAGGCACGAGAATGCTCGGCGTGCCTTCTGCCGGCGACCGGGTGGCGCAGGCAGTGGCCGCGATGGCGCTGGAGCCGAGAACAGAGGCCATCTTCCACGATGACTCCTACGGCTGCCGGCCCCGGAAGGGCGCGCTGGACGCGGTGGCCGCGTGCCGCCAGCGGTGCTGGGCGAGGAGCTGGGTGATCGACCTCGACATCCGCAAGTTCTTCGACTCGGTGCCGTGGGACCTGGTCATGAAGGCGGTGCAGGCCAACGTCACGCACGAGCAGCGGTGGATCGTGCTCTACGTGAAGAGGTGGCTGGCCGCGCCCATCGTGATGCCCGACGGCAGGACGGCGGAACGGGACCGGGGAGCCCCCCAGGGATCAGCGGTTTCACCCGTGCTCGCGAACCTGTTCATGCATTATGCGTTCGACAAGTGGCTGGAACGCGAGTTCCCGGCCGTGGAATTCGGGCGCTACGCCGACGACGCCGTGGTGCACTGCGCGACGGAGCAGCAGGCCCGCAGGGTCCTCGCTGCCCTGGAAGAAAGGATGGCCGAAGTCGGGCTGGAACTCCACCCGGACAAGACCAGGATCGTGTACTGCAAGGACAGGAACCGGCGGCGCAAGGACTGCGCGGACACGTCGTTCACCTTCCTCGGGTACACGTTCCGCGCCAGGCAGGCCCCGGCCCGGCAGGGAGGCGGCGTGATGTTCAGCGCGTTCCTGCCCGCGGCCAGCAAGGACGCCCTCAAGCGAATGAGCGAGGAAGTCCGCTCCTGGCGCATCCACCTGCGCAGCGGTACCGAACTGGAAGACATCGCCTCGTGGGTCAACCCCATCATCAGAGGATGGATGGCCTACTACGGCAAGTTCTACAGGACCGCGCTGAATAGCCTGCTCCAGCGCATCAACACCTACCTGGTGCGCTGGGCGAAGCGGAAGTACAAGCGGCTCAGGACATTCAAGAAGGCGCGCAAGTGGTGGGAAGGGCTGACCGCGAGGCAGCCACGACTGTTCGCGCACTGGGCCTGGATGTCCGATTTCAAGTACAGCCTATAGATGGGACGAGCGGAGTGACGGGAGACTGTCACGCTCCGTTCTGTGGGAGCCCAGGGGTGAGATTCCCCTGGGCCACCCGGCGCGCCCTGTTCACCACCAGCATCCGGGCGGCCGGCAAGGCCCGCGCCGGCGAGCCGGACTGCCCAAAGCGGACGGCTCACCAGACGAAGTCACCGACGGTACCGGTGGTATTGACGCCGACGGGCCACGGGATCGTTTCGGCCAGCTTGCCGTTCCGCCACACGGTGATGCGCGGGGGCGTGGCGTGCCCGTTCGCGACAAACGCCGGGAAGGCGATGTACTCGTCAGGGCCCGTGGGGCTGGCCCAGTAGAGAAGCAGAGAGTCCCCGGTGACCCACGGGTGGTACGGCTGTTGTATCGGCATGTAGCTCAGCGGTACCCCGGTCCGGGCCGAGATCGTCACGATGCCAACTGACCGGATCTTGTCCTCGAGATTGGCGCTGGGAGCTCCCGCGCACGTCATCGTCGTGGCGTCCAGGCTCATGACCGCCGAGCCGAAGCAGGCGTAGGGGGTCCCGGCTGGCGTCTTTCCGGTGAACGGGACGACCCGGCTGGCGGCAAGCAGTTCACCCGAGGGCCGGGCGGTATCAAGGAAGATGAAGTCCTGCATGGTCGCGATGGACAGCGTCCGCTCATCGGCGGCCCACGTGAGCAACGGGCCGCGCATGCCCCCCGTGGCCAGGCTGCCGGGCAGGACCCAGGTTCCCCCGTGCGCGCCCGGCACCAGCGGGGTGACATGGATCACCAGCTTCATGGCCGAGCCCTCCGAGACGGCCACGGCCAGCCTGCTGCCGTCAGGGGACAGGGCAAGGGACTGAACCTCGCTCGGCTGCTGAGGCGTCCCCGCGCCGGGGGTTCCCCGGGGCGCGGTCACCGTGAAGCCTGGCAGTTGCCTCAGCCGGATGACCTGGTATCGCGGGTCGAATGTCAGCAGGAAGAAGGTGAGCGGCTGGATGGTGGGATACACCATGCCAGCCAGGCGCTGCGGCTTCCATATGCTCGCGCCGACCACCCACGTGCGGTCATCGACCGCGCCACCCCCGATGATGTAGCTGAACGTGCCGAATCCCTTCGGCGGCGTTACCGTCGCCAGCCGCTGGCCCGTCCTCGTGTCCACCACGGTCACGTCCTGGGGATGGCTGACGGCCGGCGTCCCCGTCCCGGCCAGGGTCAGGTAATAAGGCGGCACGCCGGCCGGGACTGTCAGCGCTGGGGTCGCGGGCTGGCCATGGCTGGACAGGACGCGGGGCAGGGCGAGCGAGGCGGCCACCAGCACCACCACGGCCAGCGCCGCGAGCACCGGCACGAGGAGGCCAGGACGGGCCAGCCGGATCCGGCCGGCGCGCCGCCTCAGGAACCGCGGCCGGTCGAAGGGAATCCCGGCCAGGTCAAGCGGCGCGATCGAGCTCGGCGTGACCTGCCCGGCGTGCTCGCGGGTGGCGGCCCGCAGGGTCTCTTCCGTCTTGGTCATCGGGTCATCTCCTCGCTCATGGCACGCTCAAGCGCGGCCAGCCCGCGGTGCACGGCCGACCGGGCGGCCCCCGGCCGGATGCCCATGGACCGGGCGATCTCCTCATGGGGCAGGTCAAGGAAGTAGCGCAGCACTAGCGCCTCACGCTGCCGGCCCGGCAGTTCCCGCAGCGCGGCGAGCACTGCCCGGCGTTCCTCCGCCGCCAGCAGGGCGATGTCGGCGCCGTCGACGGCCGTGACGTCCGCGAGGACGGCAGGAGCGCCCCGGCGCGCGAGGGTCCGGCAGCCGTTCAGGACGGCCGACCGCAGGTAGGCGGGCGCCTTCGCCGGGTCATCGAGGAACATCCAGCGGCGGAACAGCCCGGTGAACGCCTCCTGCACCACGTCCTCGGCCGCCGCCCGGTCGCCCAGCATGACGTGGGCCAGCCGGGTCAGCCCGAGGGCGTGCTCGTGGTAAAGCGCGGTCACCGCCGCCTCGGCGGCGGCCCGGTCGCGAGCAGGCCGGCCATGATCGCCGGCCCGCTCACGGCCGCCGGCCTGGTCGCGCCGGCCCGGGGTCGAAAGGATGCTCACGTATCAGAGACGCGCCTGGGCCGATTGTGTTGCCCGGTCCTCAGCGCTTTCCGTTCAGGCGCGGGCGAACCGGCTGGCGGCGCGCTGGGCCGCGACTATCTGCGCGGGGGCGGTCGCGGGCGAGCCCGCGTTGAACGGCGGCTGCGGGTCGTACTCGATGCCCAGCTGTATCGCCATCGCGACGTCGTCACCAGCGATCCGCGCCGCGAGGGCGAGGGCCATGTCGATGCCCGCCGAGACCCCCGCCGCGGTGACGTACTTGCCGTCGAAGACGTACCGCTCGGCCTTGACGTTAACGCCAAGGCGGGCCAGCGCATCCAGGGCCTGCCAGTTGGTCGTCGCCGTCCGGCCGGCCAGGAGGCCCGCGCGTCCGAGGACAAGAGCACCCGTGCAGACCGACGTGGTCCACGTGCTCGTCTTGTCCGCGGCCAGCAACCAGTCCGACAGCGGGCCCGGCCCGGCCTGATCCGCCTCGCCAGAACCGCCCGGCACGACGATGACGTCCGGGTGCGGCACCTCGTCGAACGACGCCTGCGCCTGGAGGGTGAAGGTGCCCGAGTCGTCGCTGACGGGGCGCTGCCGGTCGGCGGCGAAGGTGACCGTGGCCCCGGGCAGGTGGACGAGCACCTGGTAGGGGCCTACGGCGTCAAGTGGCGCGAAGCGGTCGAAGAGCGGGATGACGATCTGCATGGTTCTCCTTCGTGACGAATCGGCGGCGGTACTCGGCGGGAGTGACGCCGAGGGTCTTGAGGAAGGCGCGGCGCATCGCCTCGGGGGTGCCGTAGCCGCAGGCGCGCGCGGTCTCCTCGATTCCCTCGGCGGTGTCCTCCAGACGGCGGCGGGCGGCCTCGATCCGCACCTGGTCGACGTACCGGCCAGGGGTGACGCCGACCTCGGCGGTGAACGCGCGGGCGAAGTGCCGTGGCGAGAGGCTCGCCCTGAGCGCCAGGCTTTCGACGGTCAGGGTCTCGGCTAGGTGCTCGCTGATCCACTGCTGGACGTGGCGAATCGGCTTCCTCGTGGCCGTCTGGGCCTGGAGCTGGGCGCTGAACTGGGACTGGCTGCCCGGGCGGCGCAGGAAAACGACGAGGTGCCTGGCCACGGTGAGGGCGGTGTCCCGGCCAAGGTCGTCCTCCAGGAGGGCCAGGGCGAGGTCGATGCCCGCGGTAACCCCGGCCGAGGTGGCCAGGTTGCCGTCCTTGATGAAGATCGGGTCGGGGTCAACGGTAACCCGGGGGTACTTCTCGGCGAGATCGCGGCAATAGGCCCAGTGGGTGGTGGCCGTCCGGCCGTCCAGCAGCCCGGCCTCGGCCAGGAGGAACGCGCCAGTGCAGACGGAAGCGACCCGCGTCGCCTGGGCGGCGCTGGACCTGATCCAGCTGATGAGCCGGGGATCGGCGTGGCGGGCTCCATGGCCGCCCGGGAGGAGCAGGAGGTTGAGGTCCTGCCCGTCAGCGGCGGCGAGATCGGTGTCGGGCGTGATGCGCAGGCCGCTTGAGGTCCGGATCGGGCGGCCGCCAAGGCTCGCGGTACGGACCCGATACGCGAGATCCCCGGAGTTGTCGGTGATATTCGCGAACACCTCAAGCGGCCCGGTCACGTCGAGGCTCTGCACCCCGTCGAACAACACGATCAGCACACTGCGCATGGTGTTAAGCCTGCCCGGGCGAGGGTGATGGCAGCAATGACGAATAGCCAACCTTTCCTGCCATGCTGCCCAGGCGGCCGGTTGCGGGTACGTTCGGAGCATGAGCAAGAGTGGCGAATTCGTGCGGGACGCAACCTACCTTGACGGGCGGATCACCGCCGATGGCCGTGACGGGTGGCCGGCTGAGCCGGGCCGGTACCGCCTGGTCGTGGCGCGCGGCTGCCCGTGGGCCAACCGGACCATGATCGTCCGGCGGCTCCTCGGCCTTGAGGAGGCCCTGTCCATGGGGATATGCGGCCCGGAGCACGACTGGCGGAGCTGGACATTCGACCTCGACCCGGAT
>Ga0335072_10010388_pt1 | contig 13410 bp, 12 predicted proteins | sample Lox_Sample_21_FD_206725 | JGI IMG/M metagenome (GOLD analysis project Ga0335072, IMG submission 206725) | Soil microbial communities from Loxahatchee National Wildlife Refuge, Florida, United States - Lox_Sample_2.1 | ecosystem: Environmental > Terrestrial > Soil > Wetlands | place: USA...
GATGCCGAGTGGGCGTGTGCCAATGTTAAGCATGCAGGAACAGTTCGTGGACTTCTTGATGAAGGAGGTTGTTAGGTCATAGCTGCAGAACGAAATGCTTACGGTGAGGTCAAGACAGAGAAGCTTTGGTTGAAGGAGCTGTTTGGTACACGTTGATGTTAACCCTTTTAAAAACCAGCCAAGACTATTTCAAAAAGGAAGAGTATTTGGATATAGCATCTAGAACGACTCTGATGTTAGAAACAAGACGTGGCACAATAAATTAAACAAAAAATGGCTTATAAAATTGTTGACATACTCAAGAAGTTTTGAATGGTGCATATTTCCAGACCGGGCTATGATAATATTAATTGAGTTATATTAGTGGGAGATTTGGAACCTACGAGTCGTGACCATAGTGATGAGAGACGCGTATGTTACCGATCTGTTGTGGATTAGAGTTTGAATCCATTTAGGAAGTGTTGTATTAATACGTACACACCAGTCCGGATTTGTTTGGATGAGAGTTTAATTAAATCAAAAAGGAAGGCTGACGTGACATCCATTGACTGCCAACCAATGAAGGAGGCCCCGAAGATTATCCGGGAAAAAACCTAATGAATCCTCGACTTCTGATAGAGTATTGGCATAAAAGTGACCATAGCCTGCTATGGCTTCCTTCGTGCCAGGACTGCGTAGAGCAGCTCCGAGACTGCTTCGGAACTTCTTCGTATGCCATCAATGCTTGTCTAGAGCTGTACCGACACGTTCGACAAGTATCGCAGGAAAGTCGGCAGTTCTGCGGAGCATTCGATATAAGAGCACTACATCCGCCTCATCGCGAGCCAGCAGTACTGCAACGACTGCTTCTCCCTTACCTTCACTCAGCCAAACCGCAGGAAGTGCGCGGAGGACCACGAGCAGAAATTTCTTCCCCGAAACAAGTTCGAAATCTGTTGGATATTGGCTGCTTGGAAGCGCAGCAAGTGTCTTCGGGATTGTGGTTTTCGGAGGCCTTACAAGGTTAACAGAATCAGGGTACGTAGTTTCAAATCATTATCACGCCTTAACTAAGAATACTCTAGCCTGAGCATTACAGAATGGAAACCTGTTACGGGCTCTTTGCCGCCATTGTCGGATGCAGACTGGATGTCCGAATTCGATAAATATCGCGCTTCGCCAGAATTCAAACTGCTCAATCCGAACATGGACTTCGATGAATTCAAAAAGATATACTATATGGAATGGGGCCATCGACTTTGGGGACGGTTTGTGGGCCTGTCCTTCGTCATTCCGGCTGTCTACTTCGTGGCTAGACGAAAAGTTACAGCGAACATGTCTCTTCGCCTTCTTGGAATTGCAGGTCTGATCGGTGCGCAAGGCGCAATCGGTTGGTGGATGGTGAAGTCGGGATTGAAAGATGACCTTTTCGCACCAGGAAGCCATCCTCGAGTCTCTCAATACAGACTCACAGCCCATCTCGGCACCGCATTCTTATGCTACATAGCTATGCTCTGGAACGGCCTCTCCATACTCCGCGACCATAAAAATTGGTTAGAGCCAGCTCGAGGCAATCAAGCTCTCCTACGCTTCTCATCTCCTCAATTATCCATCTTTCGGAAATCCGTCGCCGGACTCGCCGTCCTGGTCTTCATTACAGCCATGTCCGGCGGCCTCGTCGCCGGCCTGGACGCAGGTCTCATCTACAACGAATTCCCATACATGGGCAACGGCCTCACGCCACCCAAAAGCGAACTATTCGACAAATTCTACTCCCGGAAACCAGACGGGAGCGATCTCTGGTGGCGCAATATGCTCGAGAACCCAAGCACGGTCCAGCTTGACCATCGGATCCTCGCAACCTCCACTTTCGCAGCCATCATGGCTTTATGGGCATACAGCCGCTTCTCGCCCAAAGTTCGCGCCGCACTGCCAAAGTCCGGCAAGAGAGGCATGCTCGGCGTCGTGCATTTAGTATCTCTACAACTGATCCTCGGCATCAGCACACTCATCTACCTCGTGCCCATCCCACTGGCAGCAGCGCACCAAGCAGGCAGTCTCGCTCTCCTGAGCGGAGTTCTAATCCTGGGTAATAGGATATGGGTGCCAAAACGAAGCTTGAGACTTGTCCAAAAGCGCATGAAGCAGCTTAAGCAGGGAGGCAACACAGGGATACCAGTGAGGCCGGGTATTAGTGCTGCTGCGATGAGGGCGGATTTGAAGGCATTGGAGAGGAGTCGGCCCGTAGTTGGGGCTTCATGATGGATGTTGAGAGATGAGTGTAAGCTGAGGTGTATTATAAGGCCTGTAGAACTGAGCATATAGGGGGAGGGTGCATTTCATGTCATGGGCAGGCGTCCAATAGTGGGACGTTTCTCATTCCATAGAAGGACGATAGCGGTGATTAAGATTAGATATCAAAGCACAGCGAATCACGCAAATCCCAGCTCTAGTTGATACCATTCTCGTCGAAACTTGACATTCATTGAATTCTTTTTGGCTTGCAGTACATCGCTCGTTCCCAGAGGACGAATTCTACATAACGAACATCCCCAACAATTCTATGCTGAATACTGACATGCTTTTCTCATAACAGCACCATGCTCATTTTATTCCTTCGTCACATCAAAGAGTCTATTTGTGGGCTGTAATCTGTCAGCGCCCTCCAACGACAACTATAGAAGAGTATAAAGAGAACTTACGAATCCCCTCCTCAGCAACAGGCATAATGCCTACTTCCTCGGCAGCCAACTTGTCCTTCCCCTTCGAGGTATCCTCTTTCAAGAACGGAAAAGCCAACACCTCCTTGATGCTATAATTATCCGTCAAGAACATGACCATGCGATCAATACCCATACCAAAGCCGCCTGTGGGTGGCAGGCCGAATTCCAAACTCTGGCAGAAATTCTCGTCGATCATTTGCGCCTCGTCATCGCCTTCAGCCTTTTGTCTGGCTTGTTCCTCGAAGCGCAGACGCTGGTCGAAGGGGTCGTTCAACTCCGTGTACGCGTTTACGATCTCCTTCTTGCAGACGAATGTTTCGAAGCGCTCGCAGAGGCCGGGGTTTGAGCGGTGGTACTTGGCCAGTGGGGACATCATTTGTGGGTGGCCAGTTATGAAGGTTGGAGAGATGCAAGTTTCTTCGATGAATTCGCCGACGAGCTTGTCGAGCATGCGGGCATTGGTCATGGGGGGTGAGCATTCGACTTTCGTCTTCTCGAGCAGGTTGCGAAGGAATTTGTTAGTTTCCGCGCTGTGGAGTTGGTCTCCTGCGGGAAACTTCTCGCCTGTTGCCTTTTCGAGGGCGGGTATCATCTCTACTCGTCTCCAGGGAGCTTCCCAGTTGACTTCGTACACTTCGCCATGTTGGGTGTGGTACTGGGTTTTGTATCCACCAGTCACTTGCTTGACAAGACCAGAAACAAGCTCTTCAGTCATATCCATGATATCGTAGACATCAGCGTAGGCCATATAAAACTCAAGCGTAGTGAATTCAGGATTGTGCGTTAAATCGATACCCTCATTTCGGAACTGACGACCAATCTCGTATACGCGATCTAGACCTCCTACAACTAACATCTTCAAGTATAATTCAGGCGCAACTCGCATGAACATGTCCATATTCAGATCGTTATGATGAGTAACAAACGGCTTAGCTGTAGCACCTCCAGCTATCGAGTTCATCATAGGAGTTTCTACTTCCACGAAGTCTCTCTCATCGAAGTACTTGCGAATGTGCGTGATCATTTTAGACCGTGTGATGAAAACATTCCGAGTATGCTCATTCATGATGAGATCGAGGTAGCGCTTACGGTGTCTTTGCTCTTGGTCCTTGAAGCCATAATACTCATCAGGGAGTTGGTGTAAACACGGCGTAAGTAAGATGACTTCAGTTGCAAAAATCGACAATTCCCCCTCTTCTCCTTTCTCAATCTTGTTGCGCGGTGCCGTGCGGCCTGGGTAGCCCACTATCCCAATAATGTCCCCACGGCGTAAATGCTCATGTTGTTGTTCAAATGGAGGGCTGCCTTTTTTGGCCTCCTGAGCTTGACACATAACTTGTACCTTGACACCTTCTGATCTAATATCGTAGAAGACAAGCTTGGCCCCTGATGCTCGCTTGTTGTATATTCTACCTCCGACTCTGACCTCGACATCCTTGGCGTGCTCGCCTGACTTCATACCTTCATACTTCTTGACAAAGTCGCGCAGATCGCAATTGACATGGAACTTGTGCGGATATGGATTTGGATTTTTGGTCTGTCGTAATTTATTGATATTGCGTGATCGGATCTCGAAGTATTGCTGTCCCACCATTAGCATAAGTATAAGTGAGGGAGACAAAGCTCTGAGTTACTCACGTTGGGATTTAGCTCTTTTTCATCCGCCTCAGCATTGGTCTTCTTAGGAGCAGCGGGCTTTGGTGGTGCCGCAGCTTCCTTTTTCTTTTTTTCTTCTTCCTTCATACGCTGCTTCTGGCGCTTCTTAAGTTCTGACTTGGAAACCTTTTCGCCTGTGACTTCATCCAGGTGTAGATTTGCCAACGACTCCTCTTGAGCTGCCGCTAGTGATGCGTCGGCCATGGCGAATTCTAGTTAAGCTTGGCTTTGTCACCCAAGTGCTTTAAGAGCACTGTTGTGAGGAAATTCGTGGCTTGTTTTCCTTGAGGTTTGAGGCATAAGTTTTCGAGATATTTTGTAGTGGGGGAATGACTCAAGCTAAGCCGATTATAACCTTAAATTTCAGGCAACTAGCGGGGTGCAGAGGCCGTCGTGATACAGGGCACGTGCAGGGTTCCCCTGTCTATAGTCGGCGCAAGGCTGTGGCTGAACATCTCAAAATCTCGAGGAAAATTGAGTGAGAACGCCTCTCAAGCATTTTTCGTGCTAATCAACCTTCATCCCAATGACAGACACCGACGAAATCGAGCTCAGGACAGCAAACAGAGTGTCATCTAATCCTGCATCTCCTCACCAAGATACATCCTCTGCCAGCCTTGTCGATGCGCAAGGTATTGCAACAGACAGACGCCGTCGGTCATCAATTGCTAGTGAACAGGTACAAGGGCCCAACTTGCAGACTCAAGGTATCGACTTCTTTACCTGGGTTTCATCTCAGTGGAACAAAGACCAGGAACTTGATGAATTAGAACGACATCTCCAATCTCGTGTAGCAACTGAACCGACATCCCAAAGGTTATTAAATGCTTACACGAGGCTCAAAGACCGGCCAAGTGGGAAATTATTCAATGCTTTACTAGTTTTCCGAACGTGTAGTTCAGACGACGTATCAGCCCCCGATTATCAAAGTCTGGTAGTGGAAGAAGGCACTATATTTACAAGTTGCTTATCGATCTTAAAGGATAACCTGAGTAAAGAGGATTCTGTTAGTTTGCGAGTCTGGTAAGTTTGCAGATACTTTGAGAGAGCTTCTAGGATGCGCTTGCTAACACTGTGCAAAACAGTGTCCTGGGAAATGATGTGTCCGAGTATATTCGGTCGAATGGATACTCATTTGCATCAAACTTATTTGTTTCCAAAGAAATTCTAGAATCAAGACGTAATGCTCCGGTACTAGCAATCTTACAAGCCATTCAACAGGAGTGGCAACTGAGCGAAGAAGTCATAAACGATTGCAACGCTGCCTCGAGACTTCCTAAACCCGTTCTTATAGGCTTACCTTCTGAAAGTGAGCTACCTTTATTGCATCCTTGCCCTTAGGGACTTTCGCTAACTTTATGTACTTTCTAGGTAGCGTGCAACCCTTCACTCTTAATTCTTCGAGTTGGCAAATCATCAGCCTTCAGTGGTTGCGAGATATCACAAGCTTTTCGCAGGATCTGTCTGTCTATGTTTGGCAGCCGCATCTTGAGCCTTTGACCACTCTAAGCGCCTCAATATATATTGGTCCAGAGGCAAGCGATTCTAGGCCCCGTAACGCCTTAATGCTCCTTAAATGCTCCAAATCGATTGATCAAACACTGCTGTCTACTACTAGGTGGCTTCGAGATCGCGCTCCTAGTTCTATTCAAGCGCTCTCTAGTATCGAAACAGAAATTATATCGATCATTTTATCTATATACTCAATTCTAATCCTTGACACATGTTTTTTGATTGACTCTTTATTCAGTGAGATTGATAAGCTAGTAAGTATTCCTGCAGGCGCTGCGCAATATCGTTTTGACACTTATTATAGTTATTAATTTACAGTCCATTGAGGGACGTCGAAATCCATCTGTTAGTAAAATTCACTACACATTGTATCTTGGCGACTGTCAAAAAGCTTCAGCCCAGGCACTGGAAGATGCAATAGGCCTTCTAGCTTCAATTAGCACCTATATCAATTCTCAAGAACGCATAGCCACAAGCTTTGATACGTGGAATGAGACAATTAGAAAAGATCTTGAGTATCTTCAAACGCGCCTGCAGGATGCGAATACAAAGGTGATAGAGCTTAGATCACTGGTATATCTTTTCATTTACCTTCCCTTGAATAGAAGATCTAAAACACTCTTAGATCAAAGATCAACTCGACCTCCGCCAATTCCGAATAGGCAGGATACTTGCAATCTTAGCCGCTATATATCTTCCTTTTTCATTTGTGTCGGTAAGCATCTGAGACTGGAGCAACCCGTTGATGACGACTAACATTCAAAAGGGGTTTTTCGGTATGAATATTAGCGATCCATTGTGGAATATGCCAGAAAACGATTCCACGTCATCTCCTAACAGTGCAGCGTCCATGAAAGCAACCAAATTACTTGGAAATATCCTTTCCAACTCAAATATCTCGAAACAAGTCAACCAAACTATCCCTGGGCCAAATAACTCTTCTATAGAGTTACCTTTCTTCGAAAATGAATTCGATGCGATCATCACTGCAATTACAACATCAGGACCGCATTTGTTTGCATTCAAGACATTCTTAATCGTCGCATTCATTATCACATTCAGCACTATAGTGCTTCCACTTCTTGCAGGTGCCATATTTAGAACCGCTCTACGATCTATTGATCGATATAAAGGATACTGGCGCGTCTTGATCCTTTTTCTCGGAATCGGAGCCATCATCAGCACGCGAATATTTTTATGGGGCTTTATTTATGTGATCATTTTTGGAGTTCCACAAGGACTTCTTTGCACTTGGAAGTTTTACACTGCAAAGAAACCCTTCCAGGAGAAGCGATGGATTGCATATGCTGGTTTATTATCTATGTCTATTACACTTAATACTTCTGCAGGAGATTTTCCAGGGCTTACGGGAATTCTTCCACTCATCTATCTCTTCATTCTAGGATTTGTCAGTGATATTAGAGTCTTCCTGCGAGGTCACCTTCCACATTTGATTCAAATGCTAAGGACAAGAAAGATAGCAACTGCACATTATAAATACTGGATATGGGCTCTTGTTTTGACGTGGATAGGGATGAACTTCGGCCTTTACTTTGCAGACACAGTCAGCTACTGCGTTGTGATAGGATACCTCGTTTCGATTGGTCTTTATGGTATGGGAAAGTTTTTTACTGCTCTCAGGACTCGCGAAAACGTAGCTCAATGGTTTCTCTTTGAGTTTCTCGTCTTACCTGGAGCGGCGTTTATCGATTTTTTTTTTTCCGCGCCTATATCGATGGCAACAATTCCTTTCGCCTACCTCATTCTTGTGCGATACTGGGTGAATGACCAAGAGTTCATGAAGAGTTATTTTCCCAGTTGGTTAGTTCGACGAGAGAGAGCAGTTCTCCCAGTTTCTGATACAAGAGACACTTCATATTAGATAGCATGTTCGAGGTCTACATTTTTTTTCACATGTCGGAGAACGATTTAAAATGTACATATAGAGATCGTTAACATCTCAGTAGATTGCCGATGTGGCAAATGAAAGTGTTAACTTCAAAGAAGACCGGACATGGTGATCTCAGCGGGTAACATTTAACACGGTTGTAGGTTACATCCCCCGTGAAAGAAATGCCTCCCACGTTGATTATCAAAATAAATCTATCCTCTTCGCAACTCCCACCTCCACAATGTCGTCCTTCAACAGCAGGCATTGACGCACGCTACCATGAGGGCGCCATGAAGCTATTCCTGCGGTAGAAAAGAAGCCATTTTCGACTGTGTGCCATGACTCTCATAACCGCAGATTGCTGAACTACTGTCAAAAAGATGCTTCTCCAGGGCCATTGTGAAGTTTATGAAACGTACTCCCGACGTGAGGGAGTAACATCACCTTTTTGCCTTTGCCACAGAGGTCGTCTGTCGGCGATGTCTTTAAAACTTTGTCCCTGCAGCGGACGGGTCTTGCAGTATGATCCTGGCTAGGTGTATATAACTCAGAGTATTGTGCATTAGTGTTGAGAGCGTGTCACGTGAAACCATATATACAGGAGACTCAATTTGGTGATTCTTTTTGCTTTAATTCTACATGCAATGCACCTAGATTACACCCGAGTGACTCCAATTTGTTAAGAAAATCTCATTTGTCGCTGTGTGGCCTCCAATACTACCCCGTCTAAGTTTCTCTACAGCTCATCATGCATTGGCCCATCATCATCAGCATCGCCACCTGCACCCGCGCCGCTATATAACTTGCTTGTGATTGGGTACGCAACGCCTGAGAGCTTTTCTTTCTGCTCCTCGAAATCTTCAGTGGTGGCGGTGGCGGCGTTGGCGTCGAGCCATTCAGTGGCTTCCTTAACGGCCTCGAGGATCTATTGAAAGTCAAAATTTGCTTTATGTTATCATTTCCCTGGGATGCAACTTACAGTCTCCTTGTCATCTTCATCAATTTTACCACCAAGACCTTCCTCATCATTGACCTGGTTCTTCAGGCTGAAAGCGTAGTTCTCAAGACTGTTTCGGGCCTCAATACGCTCCTTTGTAGCCTTATCCTCATCAGCATACTTCTCGGCTTCTTCAACCATGCGGTCGATTTCTTCTTGTGTGAGACGGCCCTTATCGTTGGTAATTGTAATGGACTCAGTTTTTCCGGTGCCTTTGTCGCCTGCGGTGACCTTAAGAATTCCGTTGGCGTCGAGCTCGAAAGAAACCTCAATCTGGGGAACACCACGGGGCGCAGGAGGAATGCCAGTCAGCTCGAACTTCCCGAGCAGATTGTTGTCCTTGGTCATGGTACGTTCACCCTCGAAGACCTGGATCAGGACTACTGGCTGGTTATCAGCGGCGGTAGAGAAAATTTGGCTCTTGCGGGTAGGAATGACAGTGTTTCTTGGGATAAGCTTGGTCATGACACCACCAGTCGTTTCGATACCGAGAGTCAATGGGTTGACATCCATGAGAACAATGTCCTCAGTACCCTCCTCACCAGAAAGGACCCCACCTTGAACCGCGGCACCAAAGGCAACGGCCTCGTCAGGGTTAATACCCTTGCTGGCCTTCTTGCCACTGAAATACTCCTCAATGAGGGCCTGGACCTTTGGAATACGAGTAGAACCGCCGACCAAGACAATGTCATCGACTTCCTCCTTCTTGACCTTGGCGTCCTTAAGAACCTGCTCAACAGGTTTGAGTGTCTTCTTGAACAGATCCATGTTGAGCTCCTCGAATTTGGCCCGGGTAAGAGTCTCGGAGAAGTCATTGCCATTGTGGAAGGCCTCAATTTCGATGCGGGTGGACATCTGGGAAGAGAGTGTACGCTTGGCCTTTTCTGCCTCACGCTTCAGTTTACCCATAGTTTTAAGGTCCGTGGTGATGTCAACGTTGTGCTTCTTGTTGTACTGTTTGGCGAAGTAGTTGATTATTCTTTGATCGAAATCCTCACCACCCAAATGAGTATCACCAGCTGTGGAAAGAACCTCAAACACCCCACGGTCGATTGAGAGGAGAGACACATCAAAGGTTCCTCCACCGAGATCGTAGACAATGATTTGACGTTCTCCCTCAGTCTTGTCCAGACCGTAGGCAATTGCTGCGGCCGTAGGTTCATTGACAATACGGAGAACGTTCAAGCCGGCAATGATACCAGCATCCTTCGTTGCTTGTCTTTGGTTGTCATTGAAATAGGCCGGAACCGTAACGACGGCGTGTGTAACCTTCTTTCCCAAGTACGATTCGGCTACTTCCTTCATTTTTCCAAGGATCATAGCGGAGATTTCCTCCGGGGTGAAAGTCTTCGGTGATCCACCAACTTCGACCTGGACGTTCGGCTTGCCATCTTTTTCAATGACATCGAACGAGAAATGCTTGATGTCGCTCTGCACATCCTTATCTGAGTACTTTCGGCCGATCAAACGCCTGAAGATAAAAGTTAGCAATGTAGAATTTGAGCGGAAGAAATGCAACTTACTTAATGTCAAAGATGGTTCGTTTGGGGTTCGCAGCAGCCTGGTTCTTGGCTGCGTCTCCTACTAATCGCTCCTCATCGGTGAAGGCAACATAAGACGGTGTTATCCGGTGACCTTGATCGTTGACTAGAATCTCAACTTTTCCCTTTTGCATCACACCGACGCAAGAGTAAGTTGTTCCCAAGTCGATACCAATAACTGTTTGCAAACCTCCAATCAGCCTCTGCTCCCATGGTAGCGCATTTGAGGGAGGAATTAAATATCTCACCTGTGCCATAGCTCTCTTGTAATGGGTCCTGCTCTGCCGACGCCGTCTGGATGAAGGAGAGAGGAAGGAAAAGTAGAACTAAATAGAAAAGGGCGGACAAGCCCAACACCAGTGAAGACTGGTTTCCTCTGGCCATGCTGATCGTGGAGCAGTCTCTTGCTCGGCGTTCCTCTTGGTCAGTTGTAGTTGTTATGATTGAGGAGAGAAGAAAAAGAGAAACGTGGAGGGCAAAAGTTGACAAGCTGGACTTTATTTAGTCTTTGTACACCAGAATTGAAAGCTGTCCTTAATCGAGCGTGTCATAAATTTAAGCGTTAAGGCCAACTTTCCCATGTATGATTGGCTCGCTTAGCTGAGGACAGCATTTACTGGAAGACGCCACCGCAGGCCTGCCCTGACTTTAACCCAAAGTGGGCAGTTCATATGAACTATTAGTGTACCGCAGTGTCTAGAAGATACTATGCACAGATTTCCAATATTTATAAAAGGTGTGGTGTAGTTATTATCAATAGTTTCAACAGCATCTGGCCAGCTTTGAAGATTGCCGCTAAGAGGATGCCGTCACATAGTTACCGTGTGAAGTTCTTCGGCGAGGGCAAAAATCACGCCAAAGAAGACTTTGTACCATGTAATGCGCAGCAGCCGAGGAGGAGGTGGGAGGTTGTTCATAGAGGACTCGGAAGAACCATTCTACCATAAGTACGATGACCGTCAGAAGGGCAGAGCGACGAGAATATCGTGGGCTGCAGGAAGATTACATAGCGACAAAATATCAGAATCCGATATCGAAGCAGTTTAGGCAACGTAAGCAATTTCTGTACTTTGCCCCAGCCGCCACGTAGCACCACTGAGAACTATAAGAAAATGTACGATTCCCCGCTGACGGAAAAGCACCAATCCCACTGCTTGGTATAAAACATCGAATTGTAATGCGTTTACAAAGTCGTTTTCAGATAATACTAGCTTCTACTGAAAATCCCTATGCCCCTACTTTGTAGAAATCTCTGGCTGTACAATCTCCCGCTTCTTGAATACAGTGTTGAAATTCAACTGCTTCACAAACCAAGCGTTATGTAACTTCCATTCCCGTGTAGGATCTTCAAATCGCACCTAGTCGATTATTAGTCACTTCTTTCTCCATATTCTCCTGGATAATATCTGTAGAAGCCATTACTCACCTCAAAACTCCTTAGCACACTAGGAACCAGCTTATAAATTTCCAGCAACGAGATATTCTTGCCAATGCAGGTCCTACTGCCCGCTCCAAACTGGAACATACATCCGTTCATTTCCTTAATTCTTGCCTTTTCACTTTCCTCGTCTTTCATTTCATCAACTAGCCATCTCTCGGGCTTATACTCGTTGACGTGTTCGCCAAAGATCTCTGGTCTTCGATGAATCAGCCATGCGGAACACCCCACAATTGTGCCGCCAGGAATATGATGCCCAGCAATCTCAGCGCCAGCGGGTGGCACAATCCGCTCAAGAGGAAGTCCAGCTGCGGGATGCAGCCGGAAAGCCTCCTTGATACATGCATCCAGGTAGAGTAATTTCTGAGACTCAGACCACGTCACGAGGCCGGAGGTGTAATTCGAAAAGAAGCCAGCGCGGGAGTTGTCATCGAGCTCCTTCAAGAGTTTTTCAAGGCAGGCTGGACTTTTGAGCAGGTAATAGAATACTGCTGACAGGGAAATGGCGGTAGTTTCAGAGCCAGCAAATGCCATACTAACTGCTAGAGTAAGAACGTGGGTGTCATTCATGAATTCAGATCGGTCAATCCTAGCTTGCATAAACTTCGACAGCAGGTCTGGTTGCGATACTACCTTTGGCTCGGCGGCTTCAATGTCTGGTTTCTCGTTCGACAAAGGGTATCGCTCTGCCATCCGCTTCTGCGCAAATTGTGCAACAGGAAAGGTGGAGTCAATGAGGCCATACTCTGAGGCCAGCAGGTACAAAGGATTCTTCAATAACAGAAGGTCGAGAATGGGAATCTGACCGACCTAAACAATGTTAGTAATGGGGAACTAGTCATGGTCTTCGGGCATATAGAACGCACCGGTGCTACGTAGCTAAAGAGCTTACCCAGATACTCAACAATGCCATCAATATCCCTATCCTCCTCAATGAAACCATGTCTCTTGGAGTACGTAATCTCACCGATGACATCGAAAGCATAAAATTGCAACCATTTACTAAAGTCACAGCGTATGCCCGTCTTGGCATAAAGCTTATCCGTCTGAGAAAGGAAGAGTTCTGTGGTTGAATCGACGAATGGTTCATACTGTACCAAGGTGGTCATGCTGAAGGCACTATTGACGCAACGGCGCAGCTGAGCATGAAATGACTCATCGGTTGTGCTGAAGAGGGAGGGAAGGCGACGGCCTCGAGCAACAGCCTGTTGAACAGGGTAAAAATCGGACTAGAACAGTGTTAATGGTAAAGTTTAATTTCAACCAAGTGCTTTTCCTGATACTTGCCTTCACGTAGCCCTTGTTCAAACCATAGATGGATTTCAACGCCTTTGGATCCGCAAACGAGAGAGCATTAGGGCCTAGTCGTACCACATCACCATGCTTAGCATGGAGCTTCAAGTGCGTGACTTCTGGCCGTCGTCTGCAAACGTCGACAAACCGCCACCAGTCCGTCAAAGAAGCTAGGAACGGCCCAGGATACTTGTTCAAGCCATGATTGAAATAGTTCTTGAGCAGGTATGCCACGAAAGCAACTGCAAGTGCAGCTAGCCAGTACTCGATGAGGATTGTAAGAAATGATTTAGCTACCATGATGTGGCGTCTATATATCACGTCTTAAGGTGTTATAGTATGGAAAGGGACGAGAAAGAAAAGGTGTATTGATTTGAATG
>Ga0335072_10010389_pt1 | contig 13409 bp, 13 predicted proteins | sample Lox_Sample_21_FD_206725 | JGI IMG/M metagenome (GOLD analysis project Ga0335072, IMG submission 206725) | Soil microbial communities from Loxahatchee National Wildlife Refuge, Florida, United States - Lox_Sample_2.1 | ecosystem: Environmental > Terrestrial > Soil > Wetlands | place: USA...
GCCTTCACCGTCGTCCAGCAGCAAACGGGGCAATTTGTAGCAGGACAGCTCCGGAGCCCAGGGTACCGAACCTCGCGCGCCCTCGATGTGGCGTTGCTGCCGACCGGCGATCCCGCCTTAAGAGAAGTGACTCCGGCTACTGTTGGCAAACTCACTCTTGACGATGTGAAGAAATTTTATGCCGCCGCCTTTCGGCCGGATCTGACCAACATCGTTGTCGTCGGAGATGTAACGCCGGAGGAAGCCAAGTCAGTGATCGAGAAATGGTTCGGCGATTGGAAGACCGCAGGCCCCAAACCCAACGTCGAGTTGCCACCCGTCCCTCTCAACAAACCTTCTGCCGCAAATGTGGCCGACCGGGAAGCTGTGCAGGATTCGGTCACTCTTTCAGAGCAACTGAATCTCAATCGTTTCGATCCCGACTACTATCCGCTGCAACTGGGCAATCACGTCCTGGGCGGAGGCTTTTACGCCACGCGCTTATATCACGACTTGCGGCAGGTAGCGGGCTATGTCTATACGGTAGACGTAAGTCTCAGAGCATCGGAGAGCAGGGCTACGTATTCCGTCCTCTACGGTTGTAATCCGGAAAATGTCTCCAAGGCCAGAGCGCTGATTCAGCGCGATCTGGAACAGATGCGGACTCAGGACGTCTCTCCCGGCGAGCTTCAACAGGCTAAGGCTCTGCTTCTGCGCCAGATTCCCTTGGAAGAGTCGAGCGAGGAGTCGGTTGCGGGAGGAATTCTTGGTCGGGCACTAATCGGCCTGCCGCTTGACGAGCCGATACAGGCAGCAAAGCGATACGCAGAACTGAACGCAGAGCAAGTGAAGGCCGCATTCGCAAAGTACGTGCGTCCTGACGATTTTGTTCAAATCGTTCGTGGGCCGGCTCCGCAATAGCATCCGGAAGCGGCCCACGACCGTCCCAATTAATAACCTACCCGATGCGACGTTGCTACCACCGCTGCGGCAATCAGGCAGTAGATGCCGAAGAGATACCAACTTCCACCCGCAGGCCATCGGCTAGCCCATGATGGAGGGACATTTTGCGGTTGAGCGGTTTTGAGCGGCGCAAGTGTTTATCCCACCTACGCAAAACCTGTCTACCGAGGCAAGCGATCACAGGTCGATTTGCCGCCTGGACGTTGATGAGGTCATTGGTGACTACCGTTCTCTTTGATGGCAAAGGTGTGACTAATATCACTGAGATGGGACGAAAACGTCCGTATACCGAAATTGGAGGCTAGGATTGGAACCGAGTTCGCGGAGATTGCGGAGCGGCGGAGAAGCGCGGCCGGCTGGATTCTTGCCTGTTACGTTGAAATATATCCAATTGGCAGTGCTGATTCTGCTTGCTAACCCGCAACTTCACGCGCAAGGAAACTACGAAATTCAGGTCTATGGATACGATACCGTTGCGCCAGGACGAACCATGGTTGAATTGCACAGCAATTTCACCTTCGAGGGTTTCAAGACAACTCAGCAGGGTGTCCTTCCGGATGAGCATCAATTGCACGAAACGGTTGAGATTACCCAGGGTTGGACGGATTGGTTTGAAACCGGCTTCTATGTTTTCACGAGCTATGGTCCTGGGCAGGGCTACAGATGGGTTGGCGATCACATTCGCCCCCGGGTTCGCATCCCGGAGAAGTGGAACTGGCCAGTTGGAGTGAGCCTCTCCACGGAATTCGGTTACCAGCGGCCCATCTTTTTTCCTGACAGCTGGACGTGGGAAATTCGGCCGATCATCGACAAACAATGGAAGTCTTGGTACGTGGCCTTCAATCCTGCTCTTGAGCGCTCGCTTCACGGGCCTGACGTATCAGAAGGCGTGGGTTTCTCTCCTGATTTCAAAGCTGCGTATTCGGTGACGCGAAAGTTCAGTGCAGGACTCGAATACTATGGATCGCTGGGACCGATTACGGGGTTCAGCCCTGTGCACTTGCAACAGCATCAAATCTTCCCTACGATCGACTACGACTTCGGCCCAAACTGGGAATTCAACCTCGGCCTTGGCGTTGGCGTGACGGGCAGTACCGATCATCTCCTGTTGAAGATGATCATCGGGCGGCGGTTTCGCTTTACCACCCCGCATCTTCCTCACAGGACAAGAGCGAGTCAGATAGCCGGGGAGGAGTGATTGTTGCCGCCTTCGAATGTCGGGTGTGCCGTCGTTTCTCTGTTGCTAGCGCTCTCATCTTTTTCCGTGCCTCTGGAAAACGGTTCATCAAGATCAGCGGATTTCACAATCCCGCGAGGTCTTCCCGCCATTTTCTGGCCGCAAGACAATCCTTACTCACAGGATCGCGCCGAGCTTGGCAAGATTCTCTTTTTCGATGGGCGCCTCTCCGCGAATGGCATGGTCTCCTGCGCCTCCTGTCATGAGCCGGACCATGCCTTCGCGGGCAGCACATCGTTTTCGACGGGAGTAACCGGAAAGCCCGGCATCCGTCACGTGCCAACCCTTATCAACCGTGCGTGGGGCAAGTCGCAATTCTGGGACGGACGTGCACCCACCCTGGAGGCGCAGGTCATTGTCCCGTTGACCGACCCGGAAGAGATGGGCATGACAGCGGACTTGGTGGTTCAGAGAATCCGCGGTATTAAAGGTTATGCGCCGATCTTCGCCGCGGCCTTTGGAGACAGCACGATCACCTTTGAACGGATTGCGCAAGCCATTGCGACCTTCGAGCGCACGATCGTGTCGGGAAATTCTCCCTACGACCGCTATCTCGCTGGAGACAAGTCCGCGCTCACGAAACGACAGAAGGACGGTCTCGATTTTTTCAACAGGAAAGGCGAGTGTGCCGAGTGCCACTCGGGCCCGAATTTCACAGACGAAAAATTTGCCAACATAGGAATCGGTATGGATCAAACTCATCCGGATCCCGGCCGCGAAGCAATCACAAAGAAGCGCGGGGATTGGGGGAAGTTTAAGGTCCCGACTTTGCGGGATCTTGCGCGACGCGTTCCTTATATGCATGACGGCAGCATCAAAACGCTTGGAGAGGTTCTGAATGTCTATGCAAAAGGAGGCTTGCCGAACCCTAACCTGGATACTCGCCTTACACCTTTCTACTTGGATGAGCAAACCAAAGAGGATCTGTTAGCTTTTCTGGATTCCCTCAACGGTGAAGGCTGGCAGAAAATCGCACCGCCTACGGCTTTTCCCCAATAGGCGTTGAGTCGCACCCACCTACGGGTGGAGAGAGCGAGCGTGAGATCAGCAGGTGCTCGGTCACCGCATCAATAACCCACATGATGTAGTGCCGCTACTACTGCTGCGGCGACGAGGCGGTACACACCGAAGAGATAACAGCTTCCGCCCTCAAGCCATCGCCTTAGCCACTTCAATGCAAGGAAGCCAACGAAAATTGCGCGAATTGCGCTTCACTACGCTCGGAAACACGGCAGAAGCCAAACTTGCGGCTCCGCTGCGGTGCTGTGCGTGGATGAGACGCATCGCTTCACGGAAGACAACCGGAGGGGTTAGAACCACCGCCAGAGCGAAGCTGAAAATCTCCGCTCGGGAAGCGGCCCGCTACCGCCAAAATGTTCTTAGCAAAATGAAAGGCGGAAGCGCTGAGCGCGTCCGCCTGTGTGTTGCTTTCGATTAGTTGGCCAATTGCACGTTGCCGTGGTTATCGCAATGACCATTATGCGGATGGTGAAGGTGTCCGTTCACCACGTAATCCAGGTGATCGCCATGGGGAATCGCCTCGTGGCCGCACTTTGTACCGTGCCGGTGTTCGGCGCCGTGTGCACCGCAGTCATGACCGTTGGTGCACTCGGCCGGATTGGTGCTGCTGACCTTGAGGGTATGCTCGTCCACATGGCCCTCGTGAAGAGAGTGCAGATGGCCGTCGTGAACGTAATCGGTGTGCCCGTTGTGCAGGATCGCAATATGACCGCAGTCCTTGCCATGCCGATGCGTGTGGTCCTTATGAGTTTCGTGCTGATTTGACATTACGTCGTTCTCCTTTGAAGTGCGCCATAGGGCGCGAATTGTTTGGTGTTGCGGAGGATTGCTCCGAGGCATGTGCCAGACCATTGCAGACCAGATCAAGCACGTGTTGGTCAGACAGGAAATAGAGGATATGTTTTCCTTCACGGCGACGCCCTACAATACTGTCAGCCCGCAGGACCCGCAGCCTTTGAGAGATGACCGTCACCGATTCACCCTCAAGTTCGGCCAGTTCCGTGACGCAAGCTTCGCCCTGCGAAAGGCGCGCTACCAGGCGAATTCTCGCAGGCTCTCCTAGCGCACGAAAAATCCTGGCCGTGCGCTCGACCGATGGTTCGCCGACGGGAAGCTGGAGACGCCGGGATTGATGCTGTTCAGAAGAACAATCAGGTTTACCGTTAGTCCTCACCAGGACAATATAGAATACACATGCACATTTGTGCAAGTGTATTTATTGAAAATATTTCCTGCCTAATTTATGGGGGAGGCATGGTGAGCGCAGCACGGCACTCCTCGTAAGGAGAGGACACCGGAGCGGATCAGAAACGGAACCAGCAGTAGCGCAGCCGCGCTGTCAGTCCATGTGATCCGAAACGTGGCATGAGCCAGTAGGCCAAAGAGAACGATGGCCGCCTGATACATGCAGAAGTCCGTTTGTTTGGCATCGGTCATCATCGCTTCGCTCTTGAGAGCTCGTCCCACCTTCCGCTTGGCTCGGGCAAGTAAAGGCATGAAGATCAGTGCTGCCGCTGTTATCACGATCCCCGTCCAGCTTATGGTGGAAGTGCGCCGATTCCAGAGATTGCCGGATGCTTCGATCAGGACATACGCGCCCAGCATGATCAGACAGGCGCCTGCGATCTGAAGACTGATCCGCTCAGCTTTTTCTCGGCGATGTTCATCCATCTCCTGGGAGAGGCGCCACAATAAGGCTGCACCTGAGAGCATCTCGATGAACGAGTCGAAACCGAAACCTGTTAAAGAGATACTGTTGGACTTGAAGGCAACAAACAGCGCAACCGCTGCCTCGAATCCGGCCCATACGATTGTAAAACTTTCCAGATGCCGGCCAATTCGGACGATGCCGCTCCGGTCTGCTTCAGGAAGGGTCAGAGATCCCATTTACCTTCCTTATCTGTTCGCAGATTGCGATCTGGTCGAAGTTTTTCGTCATGTTGCATTTGAATATACCTCTCCGCTTTTGACCTGCCTTCAGGTGGATCAGAAATTGAAGACGCAGGTGTCGAAATAGTATGAGAGATGTTTTCCTTTAGACTGTCGGGCAACCCCTATCGTTGTGGAATAATGTCGTCAGTTTGATGTGGCTCGACAGGATGGCGAATTGCCTCGAATTTTATCTTTTCGGATCGCTCCATCAAGAAGGTGGTATGAAACGTTTTGCATGTGTCGCCGTACTGCTACTTAACTCGGTGATTGTCCCTGCACAGCAGTTCTCCTCAGTCCCCGGACAGGGCCGCTCCATGGTGGTCACGAAGTTTGGCATCGTCTCAACCCCACAGTTTCTCGCCTCCCAGGCCGGAGCTCACATCCTGGAAGAAGGCGGCAACGCCATCGATGCCGCCATCGCGGCCAACGCCGTCATGGGTGTCGTCCAGCCTTACGTCAATGGCATAGGTGGCGACCTTTTCATGCTCTACTATGAGTCCAAAACCGGCAAAGTTTACGGCCTCAACTCCAGCGGCTGGGCACCAAAAGCATTGACCATTGATTACCTTAAATCCAAAGGCGTCACCGAAATGAACTTCATCGGCGTCGAGACCATCGACGTTCCCGGGGCCGTCGCCGGATGGGACGCCATGCGCACCCGCTTTGGAACCATGCCTTTCCGCCAACTACTCGCCCCCGCCGTTTATTACGCGCAGAACGGATTTCCCCTCGCGGAGCGCAATGCCCGCTACTGGATCTCCAAAAGTGTCCTCAACCAGCCAGGATACAAAGAGACCTACGTCATCTGGCCCAGCGCGCCGAAGGTTGGCGACCTGTTCAAGAACCCCGCTCTGGCGAACTCGCTTCGCCAGATCGCCGATCATGGCCGCGATGCTTTCTACAACGGTCCGATGACGGACACGATGGTCAAGTTCCTCGATGCTCACGGTGGGACTCACACCCTCGAAGATTTCCGTGACTTTCAGCCCGAGTGGGTCGAGCCCGTCTCCACTACCTACCGTGGCTGGACCGTCTATGAACTTCCTCCCAACGGCCAGGGCATTGCCGCGCTTTCGATGCTCAATATCATGGAGGACTTCCCCATGGCCCAGTACGGCCATAACTCGGTCGACGCCCTGCACGTCATGATCGAGGCCAAGAAACTCGCCTACGCCGACATGTACAAGTACGTCGGCGATCCGCGCTTCACGCCGATCCCAGTCAAAGAGCTCATCTCGAAAGATCTCGCGGACAAGCGCGCGAAGCTGATCGACATGAAGAAGGCCGCCTGCCAGGTGGTTCCTTCCGACATCTCGGCGAAACTAAATAAGCACGGCAACTCCACCATCTATCTTTCCACGATCGACAAGGATGGCAACATTGTGTCGCTCATCCAGAGCAACTATGCCGGCTATGGCACGGGATTTGTCGCACCGGGACTCGGCTTTTCTTTCCAGAACCGCGGAGCTCTGTTTCAGCTCACTCGGGGCTTGCCCAATTCACTCGCCGGGCACAAACGCCCTCTCCATACCATCATCCCGGCCTTCATGGAAAAGGCCGACATCCATATCGGCTTCGGTATTATGGGCGGCTGGAACCAGGCTCAGGCCCACGCACAGTTTGTCGCCAACGTCGTTGACTACGGCATGAACGTTCAGGCTGCACTCGAACAACCCCGCTTCAGCAAAGAGACTTTTGAGGGCTGCGATGTCCCGATGGAAGAGACCATCCCTGCCGAAATCCGCGCCGGCCTCACACAACGAGGCCACCAGATCCGGCTGCTCGAACCTTTCTCCTTTTCGGTAGGCCAGGGAGCAGCTGTCGTTCGCGACAGCAGCCGTGAGGTCAACTTTGCTGCAGGAGACCCGCGCTCCGACGGCGCAGCCATACCCCAGGGACCGGGCACGAAATAACATCAAACCAAGGGAAAAGATATCTTTGCTGTTTTATCTCGAAACAGCCTCAGCAGAGGCCTGTCACTGTATTATTGAGTGCACATTATCATTAGTAATGAGCACCAGGACGAAAGACCTCTATGCCCATTGCGTTGCTGCTTCTGCCCGTCATCTCCACGTTGCTGGGAGGTTGGCTCGCGCTGCGCGCTCAAAGATATCTTCCTCTTCTGCTGGCTGTGGGCGCCGGTCTGCTGCTTGGCACTGCCTTTCTCGACCTACTCCCAGAGGCGATGCTGATGGCGAGGTCTACCGGACAGTCGCCTGGCAGAGTCCTCGCCATCGCGTTGGCCGCCTTTCTCGGATTTTTATCCATCGAGAGTCTCAGCGATGGAATCGGACGGCTCAAGAACCAGAGGGCGGCAACCAGGAAAACCCTTGGTCGCGTCAGCGGCGGACTCCTCATTTTGCACAGCTTCCGCGATGGCATGGTGATCGGCGCGGCCTATTCTGCCTCACGGGCTGCTGGTCTAACGGTCGCCTGCGGCATCGTGGCTCACGACATCGGAGACGGAATGAATACGGTGCTCTTGTCAACCGCAGGCGAAAAGCCCGGACCGTGGGATGTTGCATTTCTTGTTGCGGACGCGCTGGCGCCATTTCTGGGAGGCTTGCTGACCATATGGTGGGTGCAGTCGCCAGAGAATGCAGTAGTTCTACTCGCTCTTGCCGCTGGATTCTTTCTGCAGATGGCTACCAGCGATTTTCTTCCTGACCTCCGCGGTTACGCCGGTTCGCGATGGTATGTCGTTCCGCTGATTCTCCTCGGTACGACGCTCATCTATGTTGCCAACAGGTTCATCGGGATGCGCTGAAATACCTGAGGGCGAACAGATCATGGGCGATTATTCTATGGCGCGACGGAATAGACTGATGAAGCTCGGCGTGCCTGATACACGGCGCACACGCTCAACGAACAACGTATCCGTACGATGAAACAGGTATCTCTTGCTTGCTTGATACTGGCTGTGGCATCGACCTGCGGCACTGATGCTGCACGGTCCCATCTACCTGCACCAGCTGACATTCGCACGGTGCTCAATGCGAAAATGCTGCCGAAGGAGGAGGTCGCGACCTTTGAAAGGAGCGAAACACTCTATCCCGTCAAAGTGGTGCACCGTGGGGGCGTCATTCGGACAATTCCAGTCGCGGACCGGCGTCTGGAGAACGTTACTTTTCAGCTCGGAGACAAGCAGTACGACTTGTTCGATTATCTCGCAGTGAACCGGGTCGCAGGTCTGCTGATCGTCAAAGACAGCAAGGTAGTTCTCGAAGACTATGAGTTGGGGGCCGGACCGGCTACACGCTGGGCTTCCTTCTCAATCGCAAAGTCGGTGACCTCCACGCTGATTGGTGCAGCCCTTCAAGACGGCTTCATCAACAGCCTGGACGATCCCGTTACGCGCTATGTTCCTGCGCTTCGTGGCGGTGTTTACGACGGAGTCAGCATCCGCAACGTGTTGCAGATGGCCTCCGGCGTGCGCTGGAACGAGACCTATACAGATCCTGATTCGGACTGCCGCAAACTGACCGACGCGCAAATGAGTCACAGGGCCGGCGCATCTCTCGCCTACATGAAACACCTTCCCCGCGCAGCTCCGGCAGGTTCAGTCTGGAACTATAACTCGGGCGAGACGAACATCGCCGGAGCGGTCGTGGAAGGAGCAACCCACATGAGCCTCGCCACCTATCTTTCAAAGAGAGTCTGGTCTCGCATTGGAATGGAGCACGATGCATTCTGGTGGACCGAGTCGCAAGGCGGCATGGGGATCGGCGGCGCTGGTCTGAGCGCGACCCTAAGAGATTACGGACGTTTCGGTCTTTTCGTACTTTCCGATGGCCTGATCGACGGCCGCCGTATCGTTCCCAATGGATGGTTCCAGGAGGCTGGCAGAGCCCATCGCATCGGCGGCAAGTCTGTTGACTATGGCTATCTCTGGTGGCCCATGCCTGGGGGAGACACGGTTCACGCAGGGGCCTTTGAAGCTCGCGGAATATTTGGACAGCATCTCTATATCAACCCCACCGAAAGGCTTGTCATTGTTGTGCTGAGCGCTCGACCCAAACCAACGGGTTCGACTGTACTCGACGATGCCCCGTTCTTCGCGGCAGTGGCGAGAACTCTTCACTAAAATTTGACGAGACCTCAGGGCCGACAGCAGGACCTCGCGAGGTAATTCGATTTGCTCGTTATGCGTGCCTTGGGATACATGCCGCGCAGATGCCGTGAAGAAGAAGGTCATGACTGACGGCGCGGAATCCACGAGGGAGTTTTGGCTTCATCGTCGGTACGCATCCTTCGAGTTCGTAGACCTTTCGACAATCCTTGCATAGGAAGTGATGATGGTGCTCTTTCCCGGAGAGTTCATAGCGAGCGGGCTCGCCCGGCAACTGAACCGGGACCAGCCATCCATCGTCAACCAGCGTTTTGAGGTTCCGGTAAACCGTTGCGATGCTGACATCGGATACCGACCGCTGTGCGTAGGAGAGGACCTCTTCCGGCGAGAGCGGCCGGTCGGTCTCGACAAAGGCGGCACGAATCGCGTCCTTCTGGCGCGTATTTCTCGTTGCGATGGTGTTCTTGGCTTTCATAGGCGGGTGTCCAGCCTCCGGCGTCATAAAAGGCAAACACTAGGAGACACAGCGCGATGGCAATTGCCCTACTGGAATGTCCGTGCTCCGGTGGACATTCTAATGCTATCGAGTTCTCGTTAGATGAGCAAGCCTTTGGCAGGGATCCACGGGCTCAGATATTGCTTCATGCAACGGACGCATGGCGCGTATCCCTCTCTCTCCGCCTCTTGCGCTGTGGCTGTCCGCAGGTGGGTTCTATCGTGAATGAAAGGACATCCAGCTACATGAAACATCTTCCCGTCGTTGTAAACCGTGACCAGCATGTCGGGAGGAACACCACGTCCGGGTCGGGCCTGCTTCGAGCGCAGTTCGGGTTGGCCGAACACAGCGGATCTGCTCACTTCGACGGCGCCAGAGACCACTACAGCCGCCGCAGCCGCAACCATCCATCCGAGAAAACCGCGCCTACTCCCAACGAGATTTTCATTTACTCTTCGCTGTAGACGATAGCTAAATCCGAGCGGCACTTCGAGCATTCTTTCGTCCCCGTACAGTTGAACGATGTTGCGCGTGCCGTTAACAACCGCGGAGCAGCGTTGACAACTGCGGATGTGCCCCTCCACCGCAGCTCGTAGACCAGGATCAACGTCTCCTTCAAGGTAGTTCGAAATCTCGCGCCAGACTTCTTCGCACTTGACTGCCATGCCTTAGTCCCCTTTGCAAAAGGCAACTCGTGCTGCAACTCCTGCCCAGACTCTGCGCTAACACCAATTGCTGAATCTCGCTTCGGTTCGGAAATTCTCGATGTGCTCAAAACCTTTCCCTACTGATTCCTCCGCCCGGTCCTCAGAACCGCCTCCACAAAATGGAAACGGGGGGCGTAGCCGCGTCGCCAGTGGGGCTGAATCAGTTCGCAGAAAAAGCCGATTTCGACCGTTCCGGCGAACAGGCCATCAGATGTCTTAGCAGTCCCGAAGTTACATCGAACTGGCACTACTGACACCTCCGAATAGGAGACAACCTTTGACTGCCGTTAGCACCGCCTTACGAAGCTAGGGGTTGGTCGCTCGCGTTTTCTATTTGCAGTCCGTTCGTCCCGCTTGAAGCCCGCTCATCTGAGGATAACGTCTGTTCACCATCAAATGTTGGGCGCTGATGCAGGCCGGACCCTATGATTGGCCGTTTCCGCACGAGTGTCCCTAGCCGTACCGAGGAAGAATACGCGCCCGGTGCTTATAGAGGTTACGGTTCAAAACCGATCCCGGCAGTTCGCGAATACATGGACGCCAAGAAGTGAAACGGAGCGGAAGCAGATGAAGGAACCTGACTTCAGTGCTGAGCGCTTGGAGGCGGTGAATGTAGGCTTCGAACAGCCTTCAAACAAGCGGTTAGCTGAGCATGAACAAGGCGGCACAACCAACAGCAAGGCATCTACGCAGATCAAAGATTCCTTGGATTCGTGCACTGGTATTGGAGGCGAAAAAGAGCGACCTCAGGGGTGTATGCTGTACGTCAAATGGGAAGGCAAAATGGGAATCCTGAATCCTGGGCCCAATCCAAGGAATGATCATCGAAGTTTTTACTCGAGTCGGAGATTCGCTTGTCTCGGCGCGCTCTTCTCCCTCTTTCTGCTTGCTTCGATTTCCCTGACTGCGCAAAGTGGATCGTCCGCGCAGCCACCCGCAACACAATCGCAAGGGCAGGGCGCGCCTCCTTGCTCCAATGCTCCTCCCATCTTGAAACGAGGCTCGCAGCCGGATCTGCCTCCCTGTCCCGAACCGCCGCAGGACGCTTCGGCCCCTGCGGACTCCGTACGCTTGCGTGCGCCGAGTCCCGACGCACCCTTGATCGAAAGGGCGAGATACGCGGCGCTTCAGTTTTCACAGAAGCTTCCCAATTTTATTTGCGAAGAGCACATGGCGCGGTATGGTCAACGCGGCCAAGACCAAAGGCTCCTGGACCTAGTTTCGGCTGAAGTCACGTACAACGACGGACAGGAAAGTTATCGCAACGTGAAGCTCGATCAGCACCCCACAGACAAAGGCATCCAGGAACTCAATGGCTCCTGGTCCGTGGGAGAATTTGCGTCCACACTGCTCGATCTTTTTTCTCCCTATACGGACGCGCAGTTCCAGTCCGGCGGTGTGTCTCCCATTGCGGGTCAAGATGCCAAGGTTTACGACTTTCGAGTGCGGAGTGAAAATTCGCATTGGAGGGTGCAGGCCGAGTCGCAGACTCTGCGTCCGGCTTACAAAGGCTCCGTATGGGTGGATCCGGCAACCGCGCGCGTCTTGCGCATTGAGATGCAGGCCGTCAACATGCCGCCGGATTTCCCGATGGATACGGTCGAATCCGCAGTGGATTATTCCTACGTAACGATTGCCGGGAACTCGGTTCTGCTTCCAGTCCACGCGGAGAGCTTGGGTTGTGGGCGGGGAAGCCCAGCGTGCAGTCACAACATCATTGATTTCCGCAATTATCGCGAATTTAAAGTCAAATCCAGGATCGTCGAGGTGAAGTAGACCGTAGCAACCCTCATGGACAGTAACTGCCGACCGGGTGTTGTCAGCGTCAAACAAACAAGTACATGCTGGTTGGAAAGAGTAGCCATCACCGTACGCGCGGCTTGGGTAGGTCTGTTTGGGGGAATCGATGGACGCATTTCGATTCACCGCATGGCTAGGGAGTTACCACAAAGCGGAGCACACGTCCTTCCCCCACCAACCAGCTAGCTCAACAGTTGGCGAATGGTCTTTGCTCTCCGCGATCGCTATGGCAATGTCGTCAGCTTTGCCGAAGGTGAGCACCAGCATGTTCAGATAGAATTTGCCTTTGACATCAATGAAATTGCCCATCATCGCAGGGCGCCGGTGCACTATCCCCGCCACATTGGAAAATGCGCATCAACATCGGCCAGGAAGTTTTGATTGGTGGATTCACGCTCGGCAGCAACGGCATTGACGCGCTTGTGTCGGCTACTACGAAGACCGCAAACTCATCTATGCGGCAAGGGTCGACGCAATTAAACGACATGGTCCGCGCTGATTTCAGAGGGATAAAGAGCAGGAACCAACGCAGTACATCCGTTCAGAAAGTCAACTGTAAAGCGGGCAAACCTCTCGACTATGCCCCGCTCACCATCATACCCGCGCGGGCAGTCGGATTGATGACCATGATGGACACGGGAAAGAAGGACCGCAAGGTCATCGCCGTCGCAACGAGCGGTCCGGAATTCAACGCTTATCATGAAGCCAGCCAACTCCCACCGCATCGTCTGCGCGTGCTTCGTCGATTCTTCCTGGACTATAAGCAGCTCGAAAAGAAGATCGTGGAAGTCGAGGAAATTGCTTCCGTCGAAATGGCCTAATCCCGTAATCGAAGATGCGCTAAACCGATACAGCAATCAGAGGCAACGGGGTTTCCGAGCATAGACAGTGCTCGCAGTAGCGTCGCTCAGCATCTCTCGTATTCTTGTTTGGGCCTTGGTTAAGGCGTCGCGATGCAAATGGGTCTTGCGGGCAAAAACCGCCAAAAGCCGTCCGCAGGCAATTGCGACACAATGATGGAGAGAGGAAGGCTCTACGTCCAAAGGCCAATAAGTACAACGAAATGAATAGGATAGATGCTGGCGGAGAGAGTGGGATTCGAACCCACGTTACCCTTTCGAGTAAACACGCTTTCCAAGCGTGCGCCTTCAGCCACTCGGCCATCTCTCCGGATCGCAGAAAAATCTGCGGAAGGTAACGACTCAG
>Ga0335072_10010391_pt1 | contig 13407 bp, 11 predicted proteins | sample Lox_Sample_21_FD_206725 | JGI IMG/M metagenome (GOLD analysis project Ga0335072, IMG submission 206725) | Soil microbial communities from Loxahatchee National Wildlife Refuge, Florida, United States - Lox_Sample_2.1 | ecosystem: Environmental > Terrestrial > Soil > Wetlands | place: USA...
GGACGGCACCGACCACGCGTTGGCGTATCTCGTCGCCCGGGCAACACGTTAAACCGCGTCGAGATCGACGCCAGCGCGGAAAAGTTCGAGTAGACCTCACGCCAGCGTCGATCTCGGCGCAAACCGCCCGCGCGACTCAGACGTCGGACGAGTAGCGGATCCCGCCGTCGGGAATGGAGATGCCCGGCCACACCCGGGCACCACGCAGCAACTCGCAACGCGCGCCGATGTCGGCGCCGTCGCCGATCACACCATCGCGGATCAGGGCCCGCGGACCGATGCGGACACCGAAGCCGATGATCGAGCGCTCGATCACGCTGCCGGCCTCGATCTTGACGCCGTCGAAGATCACCGCGCCGTCCAGGCGGGCGCCGGGACCGATCTCAGCGCCGCGCCCGACGACGGTGCCGCCGATCAGCACCGCGCCCGGAGACACCGCGGCGCCGTCGTGCACCAACTGCTCGCCGCGGTGGCCGTGCAGGGCCGGCGACGGGGCGATGCCCCGCACCAGATCCGACGATCCACGCACGAAGTCTTCCGGGGTGCCCATGTCCCGCCAATACGTGGCATCGACATAGCCGCAGACCTTGACGTCCGCGTCGGCGAGCAGCCCCGGGAACACCTCGCGTTCGACCGAGACCTCGCGACCGCGCGGAATCCGGTCGATGACATTGCGTTCGAAGACGTAGCAACCGGCGTTGATCTGGTCGGTCGGCGGATCCTCCGTCTTCTCGAGAAAGGCGACGACGCGGCCCTGCTCGTCGGTGGGCACGCAGCCGAATGCCCGCGGGTCGCCCACCCGCACCAAATGCAGCGTGACGTCGGCTTCGTTGGCCCGGTGGGACTCGACCAGCTGGCCGAGGTCCGCGCCGGAGAGCACATCGCCGTTGAACACCATCGCGGTGTCATGGCGCAGCTTGTCGGCGACGTTGGCGATGCCGCCGCCGGTTCCCAGCGGATCGTCTTCGGTGACGTAGTCGATCTCCAGGCCGAGCGCGGACCCGTCACCGAACTCCGCCTCGAACACCGCGGCCTTATAGGAGGTGCTCAGGATGACGTGCTCGATGCCGGCCGCGGCGACCCGCGACAACATGTGAGTGAGAAACGGCAGTCCGGCGGTGGGCAGCATCGGCTTGGGCGCCGACAGGGTCAGCGGCCGCAGCCGGGTGCCCTTGCCACCGACCAGAACCACCGCATCGACTTGAGGGGTTGCCAACTCAGTGCCGCCCTTCTGGAAGTCGCCGTCTGCGGCTGCGCAGCGAACTGCGCACCATCAGACGGGAACGAACCGCCAGCGATCCCCGCAGCGTCCAGCGCAGCGGAGCCCGCAACCAACCTGAGTGCCGGTCGGCCAGGAAAATGTACGTGCTCTCGTGATGAGCCGCCAGGTGACTGGCCGGATCGTGCCCGGTGGAGTGGCCCTTGTGGTGCAGAACTTCGGCCGACGGCACGTACACGTTTTGCCAGCCGGCCTTGCCGAGCCGGTCGCCGAGATCCACGTCCTCCATGTACATGAAGTAGCGCTCGTCGAAACCGCCAACCCGGCTGAAGGCCGAACGGCGCACCAGCAGGCACGATCCCGACAGCCAACCCACCACCCGCTCGCTGGGCTCAAGCCGCTCCTGGCGGTATGCCGCCGTCCACGGGTTGCGCTTCCAGAAGGGCCCGACCACGGCATGCATGCCGCCGCGGATCAGGCTGGGCAGATGGCGCGCCGACGGATACACCGAGCCGTCCGGATCCCGGATGAGTGGGCCCAGCGCGCCCGCCCGCGGCCACCGAGTCGCCGCGTCCAGCAGCGCGTCGATGCTGCCCGGGCCCCACTGCACGTCGGGGTTGGCCACGATCACCCAGTCATCGACCCAGGGTTCGCCGACCTCGTCAAGGTGCCTGACGGCCCGATTCACCGCGGTTCCGTACCCGAGATTGGCGCCGGTGGCGAACAGCCGCACGTTCGGATAGCGCTCGACGGCCGCCTGCGGCGTTCCGTCGGTGGAGCCGTTGTCGGCCAGCAGCACGCTCACCGGGCGCTCGGTGGCCAGCGACAACGAGGCCAGGAACCGCTCCAAGTGAGGGCCCGGCGAGTAGGTCACCGTTACGACCGGCAGGACGTCAGTCACGCGTAGAGAGTATCGGTCGATCGATGGGGACACCCTGGCCGGAGACTCCCAGCGCCGCGATAAGCGCTGCGCGCCAGTGCCTTAGCGGGCGCAGGCCCGCCGCCGCTGACTGCCGGCTCGACAGGGCCGAGTAGCTCGGCCGCGGCGCCGGCCGGGGAAAGTGTGCGCTGCTGACCGGCCGCACCCGCGCCGGGTCGGCACCGCATTCCTCGAAGACCGCGCGGGCCAGCTCGAATCGCGAGACCACACCCTCGTTGGCCGCGTGCAGGACGGGACCGCTCACGCGGTCGTCGGCGACCTGCAGCAGCGCGGCGGCCAGGTCGCCGACGTAGGTCGGCGAGCCGGTCTGGTCGTCGACCACGTCGACGGGATCGTCCCCGGCGGCCAGCCGGCGCATGACCGCGACGAAGTCCTTGCCGGTACCGCCGGTGTAGACCCAGGCGGTGCGCAACACGACGGCCCGTGGCAGCGCCGCCAGCACGGCGTGTTCTCCGGCGAGCTTGCTGCGGGCGTAAACGCCCTGCGGCGCGGGCTCGTCGCTGGGTTCGTAGGGGTGGGGTGGCGCCTTCGAGTCCGGGCCGAACTCGCCGCTGAACACGTAGTCGGTTGAGACGTGGATCAGCTGGGCGCCGGCGCGGGCGCAGGCGCGGGCGATGTGTTCGGGCCCGGCGGCATTGACCGCATAGGCGACCGCCTGGGCGCTCTCGGCGCCATCGACATTCGTGTAGGCCGCACAATTCACCACGACGTCGCCGCTCTTCACGATCCGCTCGGCCGCGGCCGAGTCGGTGATGTCCCATTGCGACGAGTTCAGCGCCAGCAGGTCGCGGCCCTGATGGGTGGCCTGCGCCGCTAAGCAGCTGCCGAGCTGGCCGCCGGCGCCGGTGATGACGATCCTGCCCGAGCCCAACATGCTTCGAGTCTGGCACGCCCCCAGAAGCCCGGGCCACGCCGCGGCCGGCTACCCGAGAAGCGGGTGTGTCGCAAGTAACCTAATGTGATGCCTGTGCAACGTGTGGTTCGTGCGCTTGCCACTGCCCTGGCCGTCACGGTCGTCATCGGCACCGGGGTTGCCTGGAACAACGTTCGGTCGTTCGAAGACGGCATCTTCCACATGTCCGCGCCCTCGCTGGGCAAGGGCGGCGACGACGGCGCGATCGACATTCTGCTGGTCGGCCTGGACAGCCGTACCGATGCGCACGGCAACCCATTGTCGCAGCAGGAACTGGAGACGTTGCGGGCCGGCGACGACGAGTCCACCAACACCGACACGATCATCCTGGTCCGGATACCGAACAACGGAAAGTCGGCCACCGCGATCTCGATTCCGCGCGACTCCTACGTCGCCGCCCCCGGCCTGGGCAAGACGAAGATCAACGGCGTCTACGGCCAGACCAGGGAGGCCAAGCGGACCAGCCTCGTCAAAGCCGGTGATTCGGCCGAGGACGCGGCGGCCCGGGGCACCGAGGCAGGCCGCGATGCCCTCATCAAGACGGTCGCCGACCTCACCGGGGTCACCGTCGACCACTATGCCGAGATCGGGCTGCTCGGTTTCGCCTTGATCACCGACGCGCTCGGCGGCGTCGACGTCTGCCTCAAAGAACCGGTGTTCGAACCACTCTCGGGCGCCGACTTTCCGGCCGGACAGCAAAGACTCGACGGCCCCCAGGCGCTCAGCTTCGTCCGCCAGCGCCACGAGCTGCCGCGCGGCGACCTGGACCGGGTGGTGCGCCAGCAAGTGGTGATGGCCTCGCTGGCCCACAAGATCATCTCCGGTAAGACGCTGTCCAGTCCGGCCACGCTGAAGCGATTAGAAGCCGCCGTCCAGCGCTCGGTAGTGATCTCCTCGGGTTGGGACGTCATGGATTTCGTCCAGCAGATGCAAAAGCTGGCCGGCGGCAAGGTCGCCTTCGCCACCGTCCCGGTGCTCGACGGCGCCGGCTGGAGTGACGACGGCATGCAAAGCGTGGTGCGGGTGGACCCGCACCAGGTTGCCGACTGGGTGGCCAGCCTGCTGAACGATCAGGCTCAGGGCAAGACCGAGGAGCTGTCCTACACACCCGCCAAGACCACCGCCAACGTGGTCAACGACACCGACATCAACGGACTGGCAGCGGCGGTGTCAGATGTGTTGAGCGCCAAGGGATTCAGCACCGGCACCGTGGGCAATAACGACGGCGGCCATGTCAAGAGCAGCCAGGTGCGGGCCGCCAAGACCGACGACCTGGGCGCCCAGCAAATCGCCACGGAACTGGGCGGGTTGCCCGTCGTCGCGGATAACTCGCTGGCACCGGGATCGGTCAAGGTGGTGCTGGCCGACGACTACACCGGCCCGGGCTCGGGGCTGTCCGGCAGCGGAACCATCATGCCCGCCAAGCTGTCCGACCAAGGCGCAACTGCTGCTGTTGCTGCCGACCCCAATGTGCCGGCGCCCTCGCCGATCCTCACCGCCGGCTCCGACAAGCCGGAATGCATAAACTGACCAAGCAGTGCATCAATTGACCACCCTTTCCGGGGCGATCCTGGATCCGATGTTGCGGGCCGACCCGGTCGGCCCGCGCATCACCTACTACGACGACGCCACCGGCGAGCGCATCGAGTTGTCCGCGGTCACGCTGGCGAACTGGGCGGCCAAGACAGGCAACCTCTTGCGCGACGAGCTCGGAGCCGGCCCGGCCAGCAGGATCACGATCCTGTTGCCGGCCCATTGGCAGACGGCGGCAGTCTTATTCGGGGTGTGGTGGATTGGCGCCGAGACCGTGCTCGCCGACGACGCAGCGGACGCGGCCGATATAGCGCTGTGCACCACCGACCGGCTGGACGAGGCCGACTCGGCGGTCGCGCCCGGCGGCGAGGTGGCGGTGCTGTCGCTGGATCCGTTCGGCCGCCCTGCGCCCGATCTGCCGATCGGTGTCACCGACTACGCGACCGCGGTGCGTGTACACGGCGACCAGATAGTTCCGGAGCGCCGTCCCGGGCCCGCACTGGCCGGCCGATCGGCCGAGGAGATTCTGGCCGACTGTGAGAATTCCGCGGCGGCAAGGGGTTTGACGTCGAAAGATCGCGTGCTGTCCAGCGCGTCGTGGCCCGGTCCGGTCGAGCTCGTCGACGGCCTGCTGGCGATCATGGCCGTCGGCGGGTCGCTCGTGCAGGTGGCCAACCCCGATCCATCGGCGCAGCAGCGCAGGATCGAGACCGAAAAAGTCACCAAGGTCTTGTGACCCGGCGGTCGTCACATGCGGCGTCGTCGTGGCTTGCGGCGGCCCTGTCCCGTCCGTCGGATCCGATGGAATGCGTCGAGCAGATCGAGTTCGCGGCCAAGCGCACCGGCGAGCGTGTCGATCCGGGGAACGGCACGACGGCAACCGGTCAAGCCGAAGGAGATCTGGTTGTTGATGCTCGTGCAGGTGATATTGAGCGCTTGGCCATCGGCGACGACAGACAGCGGGTAAAGCGCGTCGAAGCGGGCGCCGTTCCAGTAGAGCGATTCCTTGGGGCCGGGAACGTTGGAAATCATCACGTTCGGCGGGCGCAGCGGTCCAGGCGTGCGGCCCAGCGTCATGGCAAGAGCGAGCGGGGCGGCACCGAGTGCGCTCATGGCCAGCACCTGTAGCTGGCTTCGGCCGGCCAGCGCGGCCTTGCCTTCGCGCATGCTGGCCTGGACCGCCGCAAGACGCTCGGCGGGGTCAGCCAGGTGGGTGGCCAGGCAGCACGCCAACGTCCCGATCTTGTTGCCGGGAACAGCGTCCGGCGCGCCGAGGGGTTCGTCGGCGCGGAGAGAGACGGGCACGGTCGCCATCAGCGGCGCGCCCGGCAGCGCGTGACGGGCCAGAAGATAGCGGCGCAGCGCCCCCGAACACATCGCGAGCACAACATCATTGAGGGTGGCGTCGGTGTGCTTGGCGACCAGCCGCAGCCGATCGATCGGGAAGCTGCGGCCGGCGAAGGACCGAGTGCCGTCGATCGCAACGTTAAATGGGGTGTGCGGTGCGGTCAGGGTCAGCGGACCGCCGCGGCGGCGCACCGCCCGCCACGCCGTATCAGCCAGTGCCGGGGTCATGCCCGCAAGGTCGCCCGCGGCCCCCAATACCCGCCGGGCGGCGGCCAACGCACTGACGCCCGTGAGCGTGTCATCGCCCCGGCGGTGCTCGGTCGCCTCCCATAGCGCGGGCATCTCGCGCAGATCCGGGTCCGAGCTGACAGTCTGCCGCAGCAGCCGCATCGTCGAGACGCCGTCAGCCAGCGCATGGTGGGTCTTGATGTAGAGCGCATATTGTCCGTCGGCGAGGCCTTCGATCAAATGCATCTGCCACAGCGGGCGGGACCGGTCCAGCGCTTCGGAGTGCAGCTCGGAAACCATCTTCCACAATGCAGCCTGATCCGCTCGCCGCGGCAGTGCGCCGATCCGCACGTGGTAGTCCAGGTCCATCTCGGTGTCGGTGTGCCAATACCACTGGCCAAGGGAGCCGAGCGAGCGGCGGGGCCGTCGCCGCCACAACGGCGCCGCGGCAGAGCGATCGAGCGCCGCGGCGAACGTGTCTCGCACGAAGTTCCGGCCCGCGCCGTCAGGCCGGCTCAGCAGCGCCAGCGCGCCCACGTGCATCGGCCGTTTGGGCGTCTCAGCGGCCAGGAACAATGCATCCGCGGGCGACATGGGAAAAGCCATCAGCGGCAGCACCTTTCGGTAAACCGAAGTGTCCCGCCGTACGGCTGTTCCCCTCCCACGGAACATGCGGGTAAAGATCGCGGCCACGTGCCGGGCGACCGAACCCGCCGGGAGAAATGGCGAGCGCCTTGGTAACCATACTGCTTAATAAATCGGCGCGACAACCGGTGGCACCTCCATACATATTGATATAGCAATACATAGATGTTAATGTCGTGCAAGCATTAGCTGACGCGGCGACGACGGGAAGGTTCAGGCAATGGCGGTGTACGGGCTACTGGCAAAGGCGGCCGGAACGGTGGTCACCGGCCTGGTCGGCGTGACGGCCTACGAGGTGGTGCGCAAGGCCATGGCCAGGGCACCGCTGCACGAGACCGCGGTGTCGGCGGCCGAGCTGGGATTGCGCGGAACGCGCAGGGCCGAAGAAGCCGCCGAGTCGGCCCGGCTGAAGATTGCCGACGTCATGGCCGAGGCCCGTGAGCGCGTCGGCGAGGAGGCGCCCACTCCGTCCCTCAGCGACGTGCACGAGCACGAGCACTGATCGCTGGACATGGCCCTCGCGATCGCTCCAGAGATCGATGCTGCCAACGATCCTGCCCTGGTGGTGATTTCGGATGCGGCCGGACGCATGCGGGTTTCGGTCGAGTGGGTCCGCTGCAACTCGCGGCGCGCGGTCGCGGTCGAAGAGGCCGTCGCCAAGCAGAACGGCGTGCGCGTCGTGCACGCCTACCCGCGCACCGGATCCGTCGTCGTGTGGTATTCACCCAGGCGCTGCGACCGCTCCGCGGTATTGACGGCGATCAGCGTCGCCGAACATGTTGCCGCTGAACTGATTCCGCCCCGCGCGCCGCATTCGTCGGAGATCCGAAACACCGATGTGCTCCGCATGGTCATCGGCGGCGCGGCGCTGGCCCTGCTCGGCGTGCGCCGCTACGTGTTCGCCCGGCCGCCGCTGCTGGGCCCGAGCGGCCGGGTGGTCGCCACCGGCGTCACCATCTTCACCGGCTATCCGTTCCTGCGCGGCGCGCTGCGCTCACTGCGCTCAGGTAGGGCCGGCACCGATGCGCTGGTCTCGGCGGCGACCGTGGCGAGCCTGATTCTGCGCGAGAACGTGGTCGCGCTGACCGTGCTGTGGCTGCTCAATATCGGTGAGTACCTTCAGGATCTGACGCTGCGCCGTACCCGGCGTGCCATCTCCGAGCTGCTGCGCGGCAGCCAGGACACGGCCTGGATTCGACTCACCGGTCCGCAGGCGGGCGCCGAGATCCAGGTGCCGATCGACAGCGTGGAGATCGGCGACGAGGTGGTGGTCCACGACCACGTCGCGATACCGGTGGACGGCGAGGTGGTCGACGGGGAGGCGGTTGTCGATCAATCCGCGATCACCGGCGAAACCCTGCCGGTCAGTGTGCTGGTGGGGGCGCGTGTGCACGCCGGTTCGGTCGTGGTGCGCGGACGCGTCGTGGTTCGCGCGCAGGCCGTCGGCAACCAAACCACCATCGGCCGCATCATCACCCGGGTCGAGGAGGCTCAGCACGACCGGGCACCCATCCAGACGGTCGGCGAAAACTTCTCCCGCCGTTTCGTTCCCACCTCGTTCATCGTTTCGGCGATCACCCTGGCGATCACCGGCGACGTCCGGCGGGCGATGACCATGCTGCTGATCGCGTGCCCATGCGCGGTCGGGTTGGCCACCCCGACCGCCATCAGCGCCGCCATCGGCAACGGCGCGCGCCGCGGCATCCTCATCAAGGGCGGATCTCACCTGGAGCAGGCGGGCCGGGTCGACGCGATCGTCTTCGACAAGACCGGGACATTGACCGTCGGGCGTCCAGTGGTTACGAATATCGTTGCCATGCATAAGGATTGGCAGCCCGAGCAAGTTCTGGCGTATGCGGCCAGCTCGGAGATTCACTCGCGTCACCCACTGGCCGAAGCGGTGATCCGCTCGACCGAGGAACGCCACATCACCATCCCGCCGCATGAGGAGTGCGAGGTGCTGGTGGGCCTGGGCATGCGAACCTGGGCCGACGGCCGGACCCTGCTGCTGGGCAGCCCGGGGCTGCTGCGGTCCGAGAAGGTGAAGGTGCCGAAGAAGGCGTCGGACTGGGTCGACAAGCTGCGGCGCCAGGCGGAGACCCCGCTGCTGCTCGCGGTGGACGGCACGCTGGTCGGGCTGATCAGCCTGCGAGACGAGGTGCGCCCGGAGGCGGCGGTGGTGCTGAAGGAATTGCGGGCCAACGGGATTCGCCGCATCGTCATGCTCACCGGGGATCACCCGGACATCGCCCAGGTCGTCGCCGGCGAGCTGGGGATCGACGAGTGGCGCGCAGAAGTGATGCCGGAGGACAAGCTCGAGGTGGTGCGCGAACTGCAGGGCGAGGATTACGTCGTCGGGATGGTCGGCGACGGCATCAACGACGCCCCGGCGCTGGCGGCCGCCGACATCGGGATCGCCATGGGACTGGCCGGAACCGACGTCGCCGTCGAAACCGCCGATGTGGCGCTGGCCAACGATGATCTGCACCGCCTGCTCGACGTGCGGGACCTGGGCGCCAGGGCGGTCGACGTGATCCGCGAGAACTACGGCATGTCCATCGCCGTCAACGCCGCCGGGCTGATCATCGGCGCCGGCGGCGCGCTCTCCCCCGTGCTGGCCGCGATCCTGCACAACGCGTCGTCCGTTGCGGTGGTGGCCAACAGCTCTCGGCTGATCCGCTATCGCCTCGACTGAGCGCGCCCAGCCCCCGGCAGCCTGGGCGGCGATGCCCGGGACGCGGAACCGGCCGGAGACCGTATCGTTATTCTGTCTAACCAGCCAGCAACGCCGACCACGGAAGGACCGCAGGATGGCACGCACCGACGACGACACCTGGGACCTGGCGACCAGCGTGGGAGCCACCGCCACCATGGTCGCGTCGGGTCGAGCCCGGGCCACCCGGGCCGCGCTGATCGACGATCGATTCGCCGAGCCGCTGGTGCGCGCCGTGGGCGTCGACTTCTTCACCCGGTGGGCCGGCGGCGAACTGGACTCCGCTGATGTCGACGTTCCCGGCGCCCCGTGGGGCATGCAGCGCATGACCGACATCCAGGCGGCACGCACGCGCTACATCGACACGTTCTTCTCCGAGGCGGTCACCGCAGGCATCCGCCAGATGGTCATCCTGGCCGCCGGCCTCGACGCACGCGGCTATCGACTGCCGTGGGCCCCGGGAACGACGGTATTCGAGATCGACCAGCCGCGAGTCATCGAATTCAAGACCGCCACAATCGCCGCGCTGGGCGCCGAGCCCATGGCCGACATCCGGGCCGTCCCGATCGACCTGCGCCACGATTGGCCGTCGGCGCTGCAACAGGCCGGGTTCGACACCGGGCGGCCCGCCGCCTGGGCCGCCGAGGGCCTGCTCGGCTTCCTGCCGGCCGAGGCCCAGGACCGGTTGCTGGACAACATCACCGCGCTCAGCGCCGACGGCAGCCGGCTGGTCGCCGAAGTCTTCCTGAATACCGGTGCCCATGGCGAGGCCTTGAACGCCGCCACCCAGAAGTGGCGGGAGAACGGGCTCGACGTCGCGCTCGACAATCTGGGTTATCCCGGCGACCGCAACGACGCGGCCACTTACCTGCAAGATGGCGGCTGGCATCCGGTTCGCACCCCGCTGAATCAGCTGCTGGCCGATAACGGACTACCGCTGCAGTCCACCGACGATAATGCGCCGTTTTCCAAGAACTACTACTGCACCGCGGTGCTGCACAAGCCGGTGTAAGGAGGGACCCCAGGATGCCGAACAGCAAGCCCGCCAAGCCACTTGACGGATTCCGGGTACTCGATTTCACCCAGAATGTGGCCGGGCCATTGGCCGGGCAGGTGCTGGCTGACCTGGGTGCGGAGGTCATCAAGATCGAGGCGCCCGGTGGTGAGGCCGCCCGGCAGATCACCGCGGTCCTTCCCGGGCGCCTGCCGCTGGCCACATATTTTCTGCCGAACAATCGCGGCAAGAAATCGGTGACGGCGGACCTGACCGACGAAGACACCAAGCAACAGATACTGCGGCTCGCCGACACCGCCGACGTCGTGCTGGAAGGTTTTCGTCCCGGGGTCATGGAGCGAATGGGTTTGGGGCCCAACGAGTTGCAATCGCGCAACCCCAAACTGATCTATGCCCGCCTGAGTGCTTTCGGCGGCAACGGCCCGCACGGCACGCGACCGGGCGTCGATCTGATGGTCGCCGCCGAGGCCGGCATGACCACCGGGATGCCCACGCCGACGGGTAAACCGCAGATCATCCCGTTCCAGCTCGTCGACAACGCCAGCGGTCACGTGCTGGCCGAGGCGGTGCTGGCCGCGCTGCTCAACCGCGAGCGCCACGGGGTGGCCGACGTCGTCCGGGTCGCGATGTACGACGTCGCGGTGGGCCTGCAGGCCAACCAGCTGACGATGCACCTGAACAAGCCAAGCGACGGCGCCAACGCGGTGTCCGCACCAAAAGCTAAACAGCGCAAGAGAGTTGGCTTTGCCACCCAGCCGTCGGACGCATTCCGGGCATCCGACGGGTATCTCGTCTTGTCGGCCTATGTGCCCAAGCACTGGGCCAAGCTGTGCCAGATCATCGGCCGGCCCGATCTGCTGGACGACGAGCGCTTCATCGACCAGCGCTCGCGGGCGCTCAACTACCCGGAGCTGACCGAGGAACTCGAGTCGGCACTGGCCGCCAAGACCGCCGCCGAATGGGTCGAGCTGCTGCACGAGGGCGGCCTGATGGCCTGCCTTGCCTACAGCTGGAAGCAGGTCGTCGAAACCCCGCTGTTCGCCGAGAACGAGCTGGCCCTGCCCGTCGGCAGTGGCGACGACGCCATCACGGTGATCCGCACCCCGGCGCGCTACTCCAGCTTCGACGCTGTGAGCACCGATCCCCCGCCTGCCGCGGGCGCGCACAACGACATGTATCTGTCCGCACCGGAAACCGCGTCCTGACACCTACCGGGTTTTTGCTGATCGTGTTCCTGGTGGTGCTGATCGTTGCGGGGCGGCTGATCAGCGGGTTGGCCCGGCGGCATTCGGAGTCGGCGTAAGCGCCGGTCGCGAGGGCCTGCTAAAAACCCGGAAGCCGCACCACCTGAACGAAGAACTCGTCTATCTGCCGGACCGCTTTCATGAATTGGTCGAGGTCCACCGGCTTGGTGACGTAGGCGTTTGCGTGCAGCTTGTAGCTGCGCAGGATGTCTTCCTCGGCCGACGAGGTGGTCAGCACCACGACCGGGATGCGACAGAGGTCGGCGTCGGACTTGATGTGTTCGAGCAGCTGCCGCCCATCGTATTTCGGCAGGTTCAGGTCCAGCAGGATGAGGTCTGGGCGCACCGCGTCCTCGTATCCACTACGCCGGTAGAGGAAGTTCAGACCCTCTTCGCCGTCGTGCGCGACGTGCAGCCTGTTTTGAAGTTTGTTGTGCTCGAACGCTTCCCGGGTGATGAGCTCATCTCCTGGATCGTCTTCGACGAGCAGGATGTCGATTGGTCTACCGGCCGGGGTCATTGTCGTGCTCCTTCCAATGTTTCCTGGTGTTGTGTGTCCACCGCGATCGGCAGCGTGAACTCGAAGCGGGTTCCGTCGGTGTAGGCGGTATCGATCCGGATCGCGCCGCCATGGTGCTCGACGATCTTCTTGCACAGCGCAAGTCCCATACCCGTTCCGGCGTACTGGTCTCTTCCGTGCAGGCGCTGGAAGATGACGAAGACCTTGTCGGCGAACTCCTCGGCGATGCCGATGCCGTTGTCGGACACGCGTAGCACCCATTGGCCGGCGCGCTCTCCGGTGCCCTCGTGGCTTTCGATGACGATGCGTGGCGTGCGATCGCCGAGCCGGAACTTCACCGCATTGCCAATGAGGTTCTGCCACAACATGGTCAGCAGCGTGGGGTCGCCAACGACCCGCGGCAGTGGCTGTGTCGGGCGCACGATCTCGGTAGCCGATTCGTCGATCGCGGTGGCCAGATTCTCCAGCGCGGTGTCCAGCGTGGCGTCCAGGTCAAACTCGGTGTGTACCGTGCCCAGCCGGCCGACCCGGGAGAAGCTGAGCAGATCGTTGATGAGCACCTGCATACGTTTTGCGCCGTCGACCGCGTATCCGATGTATTCGGTAGCGCGCTCATCGAGCCGGTCGCCGTATCGCTTCTCGAGCAATTGGCAGAATGAGGCGACCTTTCGCAGGGGTTCTTGCAGATCGTGCGACGCGACGTAGGCGAACTGCTCGAGTTCGGCGTTCGAACGCCGCAATTCGACAGCCTGCTCGTCCAATAGTGCTCGGGCCGAACGGGATACGTCGAGCTCTTCTACCAGTCGCTGCCGCATGTTCTCCACGTCGGTGGCGATACCGCGGATGTCTTTCGGTCGCCGCGGCGCCACGATGACTTCGTCGAAGTCGCCCTCGGTGATTCGCCGGCACGCGGCGGCGAGCGCGGCCAGCGGACGGGTGACCGCGTTGCGAACCAGGACCCCCAGCAGTGCCGCGGTGACGACGAACACCACCAATATCGCGACCAGCACCCGGTTACGCCAGTCGCGGGTGTTTTTGAGGTCGGCCCTGGTGTTTGCCGCCGCCTGCGACAGGTGGGTGTTTTGCGTTT